>Ga0315312_1000362_pt1 | contig 60242 bp, 44 predicted proteins | sample TDP7_MG_FD_203629 | JGI IMG/M metagenome (GOLD analysis project Ga0315312, IMG submission 203629) | Freshwater sediment microbial communities from Lake Towuti, South Sulawesi, Indonesia - TDP7 | ecosystem: Environmental > Aquatic > Freshwater > Lake > Sediment | place: Indonesia: South Sulawesi... | reverse complement strand
CTCATATAAGAATAAACACAAAAAAAGAAAAAAACTCAACTCTTCCCCATTTCCTCCCCAAAATTGCCCACAAACGCTTCACTTCCCTCGGAATCTCCACTATCCCCCCTTATGGCAAAACTTCAGATCAATAAACCGATTTTCAACAGCCACGAGGCGTCCCCGCCTCCCCAAGAGTCACTTGGTCTGTGCCTCCTTTTGCTTGACCTCCTCCATGCTCCTGACCAACTCCGACTCGTTGCTTCCGCATTCCGGACACCGCGGCACCTCCGCCTGCTCCGATTCCGGTCCACCGGGAACCTGGCTGATAATGTACGGAAAGATTTCACCGCACCCCAGACACCGGACCGCACGGTACCCAGTCATCCTCTGGCAGTTTATGCACCTGTAGGCGGAGCCGGGCGGCTGACCGGCGACGATTCTCTGAGGGAAAGGGTTGTTGTACCCCCTGCACCCTGGATTTGTGCACATCAGAATGCCGGTGTAGCCCCTTTCTTCTTCGGGAGACCGTCTCGTCCGCGTAGCGGCGAAGTAAGAAGCAACCACGATGACACCAAACAGAACGACCATCGTCAGAATGGACTTCAACTGAGGACTCATGGCAGAAACGCTTTCAGACTCCGCAGAACTGACATCGCGCTTGGGCAGTCATGCACTCAGGGTTCTTTTGCCTTGTCGAATATAACATCCTCGGCTGGATTTCCACAAGAGTTATGTTGTGTGTATGGAGGCCCGCCGGAGAACCCCCTTTCTCAGGCCACCTATTGAGGCTCGCGCTAAGAAAGGAGTCTCCCGACCCTTGGTTCCTAAGTTGAGTGGCGCGATTGCCTTGACGGGATAACACCATGGGTGGAGTCGCCAATCCTGTCAATCATGTCAAAAGAATCGTTTCGTGCGGTCGCCCGTGTCGGCGTGCTCCATCGGATAAGCGAAAGTGAATAAGAGGCTCGGAAAAGCGAAGCTCGACAAGGCCTCTCGCCAATCCAGGCACCGAGGCCTTCTGCCCGCACAGCGGGCCGCAAACTCCACCCAGGCTCGACCCCGCCGAGGGTGGGGCAACAACCTCAGCCGACCTGCTCCACAGCAGCCATGACAATGCACTCGTTAGGACAAACTTCCGCGCACAGCCCACAGCCGACGCACTTGTCATTGACGACGAACTCGTCGAGCGTTCTGTCAATGGCGTCGTATATGCAGACCTTCTGGCAGATTCCGCAGCCGACGCCGCATCCGCATACCAGGCAGCGGCCGGCTTCCTTTACAGCATCGTCTTGAGTGAATGCGGGGGTGGTCTCCTCAAAAGAGCCGAGCACGCTGCCAGGCGGCAGGCTCCTCGGGACAACTCGTTCCTTTCGCTCAAAGCCACGGTTCAGGACGGCGATATGGTCCACGACCCCCGGCTCTTCCTCCTGCGGCGGTGGAAAGACCCCCGAAAGATAGGCCGCGATTGACCTCGCTGCGGCTTTCCCATCTTTGACTGCCTCGATGACCTTTCCCGGCCCCCGCACAGCATCTCCACCCGCGAAGACTTTTTCGTTTCCGGTTCTGTAATGACTGTCAACAACGATAAGACCATTTTTGACCTCGATCCCTGTGTTTTCCGCGAGAAAGGAAAGGTCCGGTGCTTCTCCAACCGCCAGGATGACCGTGTCTGCATCGAGCGTGAAACGGCTGGATCTCGCGTCTTCTGGCTTCCTGCGCCCGTCTGCATCTTCTTCGCCAAGGACCATGTTCTCGCATTCTATGGCATGGACGCGCCTCTTTTCGCCCAATATTCTCCTCGGCCTCACCAGGTACATGATTCTCACGCCTTCTTTTTCTGCTTCGTGTACTCGGTGAGCTTCTGCGGGCATTTCGCTTGCGGTCCGGCGGTAAAGGATGTAAGTCTCTTCCGCTCCGAGCCGGACGGCTGTCCTTGCGGCATCCACGGCGCTGTCTCCGCCTCCCACGACAACCACTCTTCCTCCGATGGCCGGCTTTTCGCCGTCAATGCTCACTATCTTCAGGAAGCGAAGGGCCTGCATGACGCCATGGAGGCTTTCTCCGGGTATGCCGAGGCTAAGCCCCTTGTAGGCGCCGGTCGCAATGAAGACCGCATCGAAACCTTCTCCAAGAAGCTCGTCGAGGCGAATGTCCTTGCCGACAGTTATCCCCAGGCGAAACTCCACCCCTGCCCTGCGAATCTCCTCGATTTCACGGTGCAGGATGTCCCTCGGCAGCCGGAAGGACGGAATCCCCGCGGCAAGCATTCCGCCAGCGACGGGAAACGAATCGAAAACAACGACCCCGTAGCCTTCTCTGGCCAGGTCGCAGGCCGCCGCAAGACCGGCTGGTCCGGCTCCGATAATGCCTATTCTCCGGTTCCTCTTCGACCCGCAAGGGGCGTGCGCGGAAGCCGCCTGCGGAACGTTGCCCCTCGCCCAATCGAGGGCGAACCGTTTCAGCTCGGCTATGGCGAGCGGCTGGTTAATTATTGACCCCGTGCACTTCTCCCCGCACAGCCGCCCGCAAACTCGCCCGCACGTTTCCGACAGGGGATTCTTCGCGCGGATGATTTCCGCCGCTTCCGCGAAACGACCGGAGGCAATCATGTTGACGTATCCCTGCACGCCCGTCTTTACCGGACAGCCCGACTCGCATGGTGCGATTTTCCGCACGATTTTAGCTTTGACCTTCCGCCGGCGGTCAACGCTCACCGCGTCGAGGATTCGCGAGCACGCCTTTCCGCGAAAATCGTCGAGCTTCGCGTACCCTTTTTTCTCCATGAAGGATTCCAACCCGCGAGTTAGCTCCCGGATTATCTCGTATCCGTTCAGGACGATGGCAGTGCACACCTGGACGGTCGTTGCACCGGCAAGGATATATCTCACGACATCTTCCCCCGAGCTGACTCCGCCGGAACCGCTGATGTCTATTCTCACCTGCGGGGAAATCTCGCTTATCCAGCGTAGGGGATACTGGATAGCCCACGGCCCGCCGTGCCCGGCATAAGACCTATGCATGATGGGGCACTCGGATTCCACGTCAATTTCGATTCCAGTGTTGCGGTTGAACATCGTTACCCCATTGACGCCAATCTCTTCCAGTTCCCTGACCATGCCCAGAGGAGAAGTGAGCTGCGGGCTGAGCTTGGCAATAACCGGGATGCGAACGCTCTCTCGCACGACGCGGACCGCGTTGAGGATGTTCCTCTCTATTTCGCCACCGCAAAAAGTTATTGAGCCGTGCGGGCAGGAGACGTTCAGCTCAAGTGCGTCTGCCCCGGCTTGCTCCATCATCTTCGAGTATCTCTCCCAGGCTTGCTCGGTCAAGCACGCGACGCTGACAATGAGGGGAATGCCGACCTTGCTTTTGATGCGGCGGACTTCTTCAGCGTGCTCCTCCGGTCCCCATTCGCTGGCTTGCTCGTAAGAGTAAAGGGTAAAGCTCCGGTGGTGCTCGAGGTTGTGCCGGAGAACCTTGAAGCGGGGCGTGGGCGAAGTCCGGCTCACTTCCACCTCGAAGAGAGACTTCATCACCGCCGCTCCGGCGCCGTTCTCCTCGGCTCGCTGAATCCTCTCTGCGTCTTTCGTTATGCCCGCCGAGCCAGCAACGATCGGCGACCGCAGCATCAGGCCAACGTATCTCGTGCTGATGTCTCCCATCCGACTCTCCAGTGAAATCAGTCGTCAACGAAAAATCATTGAAGGGGTTCGGTTCGGACTATATCATTGCATTAGGTGTCGTTTCAACACGGCCGTTGCAGGATTGGAGGCTGCCCGCGCGGCGCCAGGTGAACAACACCGTGGGCGAAGGGGCGTTGCGGCCGGACGCGGGAAAACTGGCGAACCGCCGGCTGCGCCTCAGCAAGAAAGGAGGCGGCGATGTTTGTTAGGCTTTATAGAAGGATGCTCGGGTCTGCGGTGTTATGCTCGACAGTCGTCCTGGCTGGGGGATGCAGGAACGAGGCTGACGCCGAAGGGGGGCATGGTCGCCGGCTCGACGAGCTCCCACGAATCCCCGGCCAGCCACTGAAACTCGAAAAGTGCAAGTGGGACAGCATTGTCATAAATGGGAACACATTTCAGAAGGACGTGGTGATTGACAAATACATCGTCCGCGAAAGAAAAAAAGGGCCTTCCAAGAAGTATCAGACCCGGTTTGGTCACACTCCCCTATCCCCCGACGAGGAAATCCCCTGGGACTGCGAGGAGCTCGTCGTTGGGACCGGTTTCCAATCGAGGCTGCCGGTGATGAACGAGGTAAAGGAGGAGGCGGCTAAAAGAAAGGTAAGGCTGATCCTTTTGCCGACGCCAAAAGCGGTGGATTACTTCAAAACCCATCAGAAAGGCCGAAACGCCATTTTTCACCTGACGTGCTGAATCCTGCCGCCGCTTTTGCTCCCCGACGCCAGCGGAAGGGAGCGCCTTCGGCGTCCTCAAACGCAAGCCGGCTGGCCCAAGCGAGTCCCTCGATTACCAGACAGGCGGAGTGTAAGGCTCGGTCAGCGGATGGCCGTCGAGCGGAGGAGCAATCCTGCTCAGGTCAAGACCGAAACGCTTCAAGATGGTTGGCGTGATGTCCGTCCGCAAGCCTCGCCGGACGACCGCCGGGTCATTCGTCCCCAGGAAAACGTACGGTGCGTCCCGATGGCTTTTCTCCCCTTCGTCGAACCCGTGGTCTGCGGTGACGTAAATGGCTGTCTTTTCGTAAAGGCCCAACTCCTTCAACTTCGCGATGATTTTTCCGGTACATTCGTCGTCGGAGATTATCCCGCCGTTATATTCTTTTGAATTCTCGCCGTGAGCGTGTCCGAGGTGGTCTGGCTCCGCAAAGTGGATGAAGAAGAACATCCGTTTGTCTTTGTACTTCTCCAGATACTCGATAGCGGTCTGCGCGACCTTCTCGTTTTCCAGAAGCCCGTTGATGAAAACGTCAATATTGTCTTTCGTGTGGAAGTAGGGCTTCCCCGGGACAAACCAGTACTGCTTCCCATTTTCCTCGACGACCTTTCCTCCCGCAGGGCGAGCCGGCTTCTCTTTTCCCTTGGCTGCCGCGCGCTTCTCCCGGGCAAGGATTTTCTCCATCGGAATTTTCACCGGCGCGTCGGCATCCACGTGCCCCTTCTTCCCGATGACAGCGACGGTGGCGATGTTGTCCGAACCGAAGAATTTCTCAAGCCGTTCGAAAACCGTGTATCCGACGGGAATCGGCTGGTATATCCCGTTGCTGAACACCCCGCTTTTCTCAGGCTCGTATCCAGTCAAAATCTGTGTCCAACCGGCTTTCGTGTCGGTCGTGCGAAGGATGTCTATGGCGACAAGCTTCCCCTCGCTTACCAATTTCATCAGGTTCGGCACTTCATTTCGGGCGATGCATTCCTTGAGATGATTCCTCTGGCAGCCATCCCAGCCAATGAGGATGACGTTCTGGGGCGTTTTGCCGCCCTCCGCACCTCGCAGCGAGAGAGGTAACGACAGCAACAGCACGAAAGCTACGGTTCCCAATGCAATGATTTTCGTGAGCGCTTTCATTTCGCCTCCTTTCTACCGGTGTCCGCCCGGAGACCTGCCCCGAAATGCTACTCGAGATCCTTCAATCCCTGGTAGATGGTCTCAAAAAGCTCCTCGATCTGGTCAGCCTCAACGCACGAAAACGCGACCCGCACATCTTCCTCTCCCATCGAGATGACTCCCACGCCGTACTTCGAAAGGAGATGCTGCCGGAGAGCTTCCGCCTTCACTTTCCTCAACCGAATGCACATGAAATATCCGGAATTAAAGGGATAGACAGAAAAGACCTCCTTGTATTTCGGGTTCTTCAAGACCTCCTTGAGCCTGACCACTCGCGCCTTGAGGGTCTCGAATTTCTGCCGCTTTTCGTCGGGGAATGTTGGCGATAGCAAAGCCCTGTAAACAACGGACTGCGACGGGTGGGGGCTATTCGAGATGCTCGACCTTATCGCCCCCATTGTCTTCTTCTCAAGCGCCTCGAACAGAGCCGGGTCGTTCTTCGTGTCCCCCGGTCCATACGTCAGAAAAGCCGTCCGAAATCCCCACACGAACTCTTCCTTCGTGGCACCGTCGAGCTTTATTGCCAGAACCCGCCTGTGCAGGTTCGCCAAATATCCAAAGGGCGATTCCCGAAGCCGCCCTTCCTCGTACACCAGGCCGAAATAGGCGTCATCGGTAACCGCCACGATATTGCATCCGGCTTCCGCAGCCCTCAAAATCGCCTCTGCAATCCCTTCCATCTCCTTCACAGTCGGCTGGTAGCCCGTCGGATTGCTCGGGAAATTCAGCACAATCAGCAGCTTTTCACGCTGCTGGCGCTCTCGGTTGACAAGCTCAGCAAAGCCCCTCACGTTGAACCCTTCTCCATCGTAGAAAGGAAATGTCAGCACCGTCGCACCGTACCTGACCTCGTATGTCAGCGTGTAATTTTCCCACATCTTGTCCGGGACGACAACGGCATCTCCCTCATCCACGAAGAGGTCCCCGACGAGGCTCAGCCCGTGCGTCACCCCGCTTGTCACAATTGGCTCGCCGAAATCCCTCTTCGCCAAAAGGGGATTTTCCGCCGCCATTTTCTCTCTCCACTTCTTTCGCAGGTCTGGTCTGCCCGCCATGCAGTACGGGTAAATCTCCGCCGGGTTGAGGTTGTTGAAGTGAGCCGCGATGCACGGCAGGTACATCGGTCCGCCCTTCTCGGTGGCGATTCCGATTGTTGCGTTGAACCTGTGAGCTTTTTTACCGGCCTCGGCGCTTTGTGCCACAATCGCCTTTGGAAAGAAAAGCCGACGGCCAAGCTTCGACAGCATCTCCAGAATGTGAGGATTGAATTTCTGAATGGTCTGGTTCAGCTCTTCTGCCAATGGATTCATGCTTCCTCTCCTGATGAATTTCCCCCCGCCCTCAGCGGGGTTGTTCCGATAAAGCGCTCGAGAAACAACTTCTCGCGCTCAACGGCCGGAAATGGCACGGTATGTTACCAGCCCCGGTTTTGCATGTCAAAATATTCTCGCCTGTAATGGCTCGCTCACGAGAGAGAACGCAGTGTTTCGTGAAATCCCTTCGCCCGGAGAACGTGAAAATCTCCTCTCCCCGCCCCGGGGGCGCTGCGTTTCACATTTGTCCTTCCTTAACGCAAAGACGCCGAGGCGCGGAGACTGGACCACACAGAGGACGGCTTATTTTCAGGGCGGAGACCGACGGGGAGGCGGATTTCCCCCCTTGGCGGCTTGCGTGCGGAGAAGGTCAGCCCCAACGGACCCCGCCCAAGGTGGGATTTCCCAAGAGCAAAGCCCTGGCAAAAGCGCCCGGCCCCATGCCGACGAGCGCCGAAAGGGCGCCATGGAGGCAAACCGAGAAGGCCTTCCGTCCGCGGCTCCGAAGCTCGGTGAAATACAGCCGCACGGCTGTGGCTGTATTTGGGTGGCAGACTCTGAGCATGGACCCGAAGCCGCGCGCTGGGCAGGATTAGCCCCAACGCCGGCTCTTTGGGGAAGGACGCCGTGCAGGAGGGTCCTCCAGGAGATGACTGGTTTTGTGTCGCCCCCTGCGGGGGCTTGGTCGAATACAGGTCTACGGTTCCCCGGGCTGACGCCCGAGGCTGTTGAGTTTCATCCCCTGCGGGGATTCAGGAAGCGCCGCGCGGATTCTGGCCTCTGTCGTCCCGCACGAGGGACCCTCGCCCTGCGGTGGGAATGAGGTCGGCTTTTTTTCCTCAGGTCCGGGCAGGAAGCCATCCTGTCCTTTCCGGGCGTACAGGGTTGATCTCTCACGCCCAGCCCCGGCAGGGGCGGCACTCTCATTGCCTCGGGCGTAGGCCCGTGGATGCCGGGGAGGACAACAAACTCCCAGGCCCGGCAGGGGCGGCACTCTCCTTGCCTCGGGCGTAAGCCCGTGGATGCCGGGGAGGACAACAAGCTCCCAGGCCCGCCAGGGGCGGCACTCTCCTTGCCTCGGGCGTAAGCCCGTGGATGCCGGGGAGGACAACAAACTCCCAGGCCCGGCAGGGGCGGCACTCTCCTTGCCTCGGGCGTAAGCCCGTGGATGCCGGGGAGGACAACAAACTCCCAGCCCCGGCAGGGGCGGCACTCTCCTTGCCTCGGGCGTAAGCCCGTGGATGCCGGGGAGGACAACAAACTCCCAGCCCCGGCAGGGGCGGCACTCTCCTTGCCTCGGGCGTAAGCCCGTGGATGCCGGGGAGGACAACAAACGCCCAGCCCCGGCAGGGGCGGCACTCTCCTTGCCTCGGGCGTAAGCCCGTGGATGCCGGGGAGGACAACAAACTCCCAGCCCCCGCAGGGGGCGCCACGCGCAATCGAGCCAGGCTCCTCGTTCAGCCCCTTCTCATGGTTGCGGGGATCAAGGAAACGTTGCACGGCTTGTGGCGGGCGAGGCCCCGTAGCGGCCCTCGGGTCGGCTTGTTTGCCTCAATCCGGGCAGGGGCGAAAGGCCCTCCCACCTTTGCCCCGACAGGATGCCCGCGCAAAGCCCCCATGCCACCGAATCGCAGTCGCGCCCATACGCACCTTGGTTTTTTCCATTCCCGGAGTCCTCTGCTATAATAATAAAGGGACGGTGCTCAGGGCAGCGGTATTATTCTATGGACTCGTCCGCCGCTCGGAACTCTGGAGGAACATTTGGGCAAAGCACTTCTCGGAAAGCTCAGGAGCGGACTGAAGAGGACCAGGGAGCGGTTGAGCTCCGGTCTTGTCAGAGTGTTTACGCGAGGAGGGAGGGTTGACGAAGAACTCCTTGAAGACCTCGAGGCGACCTTCCTCCTGGCGGACATCGGGGTGAAAGTGACCTCCCGCTTGATTGATTCCGTGCGGGAACTTTCCGGGAGCGAAAAACGGCTGGACAAAGACCTGCTTCTCCGCAGGCTTCAGGAGGAGGTTGCGCTCGCCCTTGGGTCAGAGCCTGTGCCGCTGAACGTCGCCGCGGCACCTCCAACAGTCATCCTCATCGTCGGCGTCAACGGAACCGGCAAGACCACTACCATTGCGAAACTGGCAAAGGTGCTCCGCGACGACCGCAAGAGAGTCCTGGTCGCTGCATGCGACACTTTCCGAGCCGCCGCGATTGACCAGCTCGCTATTCTTGCTGAACGAGCAGGCGCATCGATCGTCAAGCACCACCACGGCGCCGATGCCGCCGCAGTTGCCTTCGACGCCGCCGACGCCGCCGTCGCAAGAGCCATGGATTTCTTAATCGTGGACACCGCTGGAAGACTCCACACCAAAGTCAATCTCATGGAGGAGATGAAAAAGGTCCAGCGGGTTATTGCGAAGAAAGTCCCCGGCGCCCCGCACGAAGTCCTCCTGGTTCTCGATGCGACCACCGGTCAGAACGCTCTTCAGCAGGCAAGGATGTTCCACGAGGCGCTCGGGCTGACCGGAATCGTTATGGCGAAACTCGACGGAACTGCAAAAGGAGGAATCCTCCTCGCCATAAAGCAGGAGCTGAACATTCCGATAAAGTTCGTTGGCATCGGGGAAAAGCTCGACGACATCGAGCCTTTCGTCCCGTCCGATTTCGCGCAGGCGCTGTTCACTTGATTAGGCTGAAAGTGCGGAGACAAAACCGCCCAACGCGCGGACAAAACTGACAAGCAGCCCCGCCAGGGCGGGGCTCAGTTCAAGTCTCTGCGTTCTCTGCGACCTCTGTGGTGAGACTGTGAAACCAGTGAGCGAGCCCGACGAAAGATTCATGCGGCTGGCCCTTCGCCTCGCCGCCAGAGGCAAGGGGAGCACCAGCCCCAATCCTCGCGTCGGCGCGCTGGTAGTCAAGCACGCCGTTGTCGTCGGAAGAGGGTGGCACGAGAAGCCCGGCGAGCCGCACGCGGAGATTATCGCGCTGCGCGATGCCGGTGAAGCCGCCGCAGGCTCGACGCTCTACGTGACCCTCGAGCCTTGTTCGACCTACGGCCGGACACCTCCGTGCACGAACCAAATCATTGCCGCGAAGGTCAAACGGGTCGTCGCCGCCGCAACCGACCCCTGGCCGGCACACCGCGGGCGCGGATTCCGCATCCTGAGAAGAAAAGGGATACAGGTCACCCACGGCGTTCTCGAAGACGACGCTGAGAAACTAAACGAAGGATTCAACAAATATGTGGCCACCGGTCTTCCTTTCGTGACGGTCAAAGCGGCCCTCAGCCTCGACGGGAAAATCGCCACCTCGACCGGAGAATCGAAATGGATTTCCAACGAGCTTTCCCGCCGCCACGTCCACCGCATGCGAAACGAAAGCGATGCAATAATGGTCGGCATAGGGACCGTCAATCGGGACGACCCTTCTCTGACTGTCCGCGGTAGGTTCCGACGGGTCAATAGCCCATGGAGAGTCGTCGTTGATTCGAGCGGCTCCATAGACTTGAACTGCAAGCTCCTCTCCGGCCCCACAGCACGACGGACAGTCGTCGCAACGACTCGCCTTGCTCCTCAGGCCAGGCTGAGAGCTATCGCCTCCACGGGCGCGGAAGTGCTGCTCTGCCGTGAGAAGGGAGGCAAGGTCAACCTGCGCGAGCTCATGAGAAAGCTCGCCAGACGAGGGATTCTGTACGTGCTCATTGAGGGTGGCAGCCAGCTTATCACCTCTTCCCTTGAAGCGGGCATAGTGGATAAGGTAGCCTTTTTCTACGCCCCGAAAATCATCGGAGGCTCGGACGCCCCTTCGGTCGTCGCGGGGAAGGGCGTCCGATACCTGCGAGAGGCGTGGGCCCTTAAAGACGTTTCCGTCCGGCGCTTCGGCAGCGACATTCTCGTCGAGGGCTATCTGGCTCGGGCGCAGCAGCGTGCCGCATCTCAGGGATGACCGTGCGCGGCCCTGCGCTGTGTCAGAGCTTGCCGCCCGTATCCTGTCTACTGTATTCTTTCCGGGGTAGCCAGGGGACAGGAGACAGCAGAGAAAGGGCCGTCGCTGGACATGAGGGACAAAGTATGTTCACAGGAATAGTCGAAGAGGTTGGGACGGTCGTCTCGCTCAGGAAATCGCGCGAGGGTGGCCGCATCGTTATCCGGGCGCGAAAGGTTCTGGAAGGAACGCAGCTCGGCGATAGCATTCTCGTCAACGGCGCGTGCTTGACGGTATGTTCAACCTCTGCTGGTCAGCTTGAGATGGACCTGCTCGCCGAAACATTGTCCAAAACTAATCTCGGCAGGCTCCGTCCAGGTGACGTGGTCAACCTCGAAAGGTCTCTGACGCCGCAATCCCGTCTCGGTGGGCATTTCGTCCTCGGACACGTGGACGCCGCGGGGACAATCGCTCGCTTCGAAAGAGCGGGTCAAGACCTCGTCCTCGAAATTGAGACGCCCGCCGAGATTGCAGCGAAGCTCTCGCCGAAAGGCTCTGTCGCCGTTGACGGCATCAGTTTGACGGTAGTGTCCGTGGCAGACCGCCGCTTCACGGTCCACATCATCCCCCACACTTTAAATGCCACCAACCTCAAAGCGAGGAAGCCGGGCGATAAAGTGAACATCGAGGTTGATATCTTCGCCCGTTACCTGCACGACTTCCTGTCGCGGCAGGGCAAACTCGCGGGTGTTACAGAGGAATTGCTCCGCCGCGCGGGCTTCGAACGAACGGACTGAACATGAGCTTGCCGATTTCGCAATTCTATCCGCTTTTGCTTGTTCTATGGGCGATGCTTTTCTGGTCTCGGTCGAATGTTTTCAGGGCAACCCTCTTGATTTCCTTAGCTCTCCACTCGATTTTCTTCGTTCGAGTAGGTGGCCTGCGAACGCCTGATGAAAAGCCCGACCAAATCCTTTCCTTCACTTTCGTCCAGGGCGTGGACGAAACTCCACCTTTCCGCGGAGAGGAAAAGGTCGGTTTGCCCGCAGAAATCTCCGAGCCTACGCAGCGACCCGCCTTGAAAGAACCCGGAGAGGAGCGGCCAGCACAGCCTGACAAAAAGCGGACTCCGCCAACGGGACAGCGCGTCGAGAAGGACCTCCCGAGGATTGAGGACATATCTCTCCTCGATTTCTCGGCGAATCCTCTCGCGGAAAGCTACCGCCGCTACCTTCAGCAGCTCATTCGGCTCTATCAGAGGACGCCGCCCGAACTCCACGAAATGGGATTTGAGGGTAGAGTCAAGGTTTGGTTCAACCTCTCTCGCGACGGCAAATTGAACCCGCCGATATTCGTTGACCCAAAAATCCGCTCTTCCCACGACACGGTCAATGAGGCTGCCATTGACAGTGTCGTCGCCGCTTCGCAGCACTTCCCGCCGCTGCCAAAGCATGTCAACCGTGCGGAGATGTGGTTCTACGTCTATGTGGACTTCACCAATGTAAGGTTTTCGGGCGATTGAACGTGGAGGCGCAAATCGCGTTCTCTGCCGCGGGGAAAAGCTCCCCGAGACGATTTCTCGGTCTTTCGGGCCATTCTCCAATGGGGAGGGCCGGAGCCGCTCGTTCGCCAAAAAGTCGCGCTGAAAATTCGGCTTCCGTCGTCGCGAGAGCACCGATGCGAAATGCAGCTCACCTCATCGTGGGATTTCTCATCATTCCGGCATGCCTTGCCGCAGGCTATTCTACGGCCCGGCAGATAGCGCAATGCGGCGATTTCTGGCAGAGCATCATCTTCTTTTTCATAGGTTTCGCGGCCTATCTGGCCTTTTTCCTCGCATTCCGCAAACCCTTTCGGACATATCTTGTCGGACACGAGCTGACTCATGCCCTCTGGGTATTTCTGTTCAGAGGGAAAGTTCACGAAATCCGCCTTTCAGGGCGAGGAGGCCAGATAAAAGCCACAAAGAAAAACACCCTTATAGCCCTCACCCCTTATTTCTTCCCTCTTTACACCATCATTCTGATGGCAGCATATTTCGTCGCTTCGCGGTGGATCAACTTCGGCTACTCCTACCGCTTCGTGGTTTTCGCCATAGGCTTCACATGGTCGTTCCACCTTCTCCTCAACATTTTCGTTCTCCGCCGCGGCCAGGAAGACCTCAGGGTATCCGGCAAGTTCCTTTCTCTCGTCACAATTTTTCTCCTCAATCTCGTCGTCCTCGGCCTGATAATGGTTTTTGTATCGAAGGGGATGACCTTGAAAAGCTATCTCTCCGGGTTGACGCGGGATGTGGTGAGCTTTTATACTGGTATCGGTCGGGCGATGGGGGGCTGTAGCGCGCCCCAGAGCCGCTCAGTCCGCCTTTTTTGCCAGGATTGGGCTTGGTTTCCCGTTCGACCTTTCGCCCTTACGCTTTGGCAGGCGAGGGAAGAAGCTCAAGGGGTGTCGTCGCTTCTATCGAGAGAGGGAACAAAGAGCCGAAGAATCCGTCTAAAAAGATGCGGGGCAGCGCTCCGGGGCTTTCTGTTCGTGCCCGAGTCGCAGGTTCCTGCCAGGTCGTTTGATGGCTGCGGATAGCCTCAAGGAAGGATCCCCAAGGCGTTCGCTCTTCGAGCTACATTGAAAGACGCAGGGAGGTATGCTGATGGTCATCGCCGCACTTCTGCGGTATAGAATTTTGTGTGTCGCCGCGGGCATGTTTCTTCTTCCCGCGGCGGCCTTCCCGGTCGAGCTGCATGTCTATCTCGCTAACGCCGACCATATCTCCGGCGAGCAATTGGCCCTCGACGAATCTTCGCTGTCCATTCTCACTTCCTACTCTGGTCGGATGGTCATCGCCCGTTCCGCCATCAAAGGTATCTCCAGCGACGCTGAACGTGCCAGAGAGATTCTGGAGTTCACTGGCGAAAAAGACATCGTTCACAATCGTAACGGCGACCGCATATCCGGGCAAGTAGTCGAGCTGAAGGACAGCACCGTGTTTGTCAAGGCGTTCTTCGCCGCCGACAAAGTCGTTCAGGTTGGTCTCGAGCAGCAGCTCGATTACCTCGTTTTCGCCTCAGGGAACAAAGCCCAGCCCGCCAGCGAACCCGACGTGGTCCGGGTCATTTTCACCAACGGCGACGTCGCGTCCGGAAAAGTTGTTGGCTTCGACGAAGGACGCTTTGTTCTCGTGCCTCCTTATTGCGAGCAAATTCGCTTTGACGCAACTGCCTTTCGGTCGCTACACAACGCAAAGCAGTCGAGGGAGTTCTACGAAGGAGGCCTTGCCGAAGCCCTGATGGATATTATCGAAAAGTCGGGAGAATCAAGGGGAATCTACGGGCAGGTTTACTCCTCCCTGATCAAGAGCTTTCTGAAAGACGGCGACAAGAAAGGCGCCATTCTGATTTTCAGAAGAATCTCCTCCACCGTCAGCGACCAGTACGTCTTTCAAACGGTCGGCGACCAATTCCTCGCCAACAACATGCTCGAGGCCGCCGTGGAAGCCTACGAAAATATGGTCGAGAAATCCCCCACTTACTACTATTCCTACACGAAGCTCTTCGAGGCCTACATGAAAATGGGACGCTACTCGGAGGCCGCCGAGACTTACGAGCGGTTGCTTTCCGACCCAGGGATAAACCTGAGCGTTTATGGGATAGCTGCCGCCAAGATAAGGATGGACCTGAGCGACGCTTACATAAAAATCGAGAAATTGGATAAAGCAGCCCAGCAGCTTCGGCTTGTCATCGCCAGCCCGGGCGAGCAGGAGGACCTCCGAAGACAGGCCCTCTCAAAGCTGGTAGGGCTGTTCAAGCAGGAGGGTAAAATTGAGGCGCTCATCCAAAGGTACAATGCCGAGCTCAGAGAGAATAGCAGAGTCATCGGCGAAAGTTACATCGAGATGGTGAAGATTTGCCTGAACGAAGGAAAAATCACCAAAGCTAAAAGTTATGTCCAAAGGCTCACGGACATCGGCCTGACGGAATATGCCGAAGAGGCAAGGCGATTGACCGAAGCATCTCCCGCCGTGGAATGAAAAATCAGGAGGAGACGAGTGGAAGAGCAACTGTCGGAGACCAATGACATCCAGGCGATCTCAGCCGGACGCTTAACTCGCAGCGACGTGGAGGCTGTGGATAAGCTCAAGCAAGCTTACCAGACCCTCAGGAGTGAGGTGGCAAAGGTCATCGTCGGCCAGAACAGCGTCATCGAAGAGCTCCTCATCGCGCTTTTCTGCCGAGGGCACTGCCTCCTCGTTGGAGTGCCCGGCCTTGCAAAGACTCTCATGGTCCGCACCATTGCTCGCTCTCTCAACCTGACGTTCAAGAGGATTCAGTTCACCCCCGACCTCATGCCCGCCGACATCACGGGAACCGATATCATCCAGGAAGAAGCCGAAACCCACCAACGCAGGTTCGTCTTCCTCAAGGGGCCTGTCTTCTCGAACATAGTCCTCGCCGACGAAATCAACCGAACGCCCCCCAAGACCCAGGCTGCTCTCCTCGAAGCGATGCAGGAGCACCAGGTGACAGCTTCCGGCAGGCTGTACAAGCTCGACGAGCCTTTCTTCGTTCTGGCGACGCAGAATCCAATCGAGCAGGAAGGGACTTATCCGCTCCCCGAGGCTCAGCTCGATAGGTTCATGTTCAATATCAAGGTGGATTACCCCAGCGAGGAAGAAGAACTCGAGATCGTCAAGACAACCACGACCCCTTTCCTGCCCGAGCTGGAGGCAGTTCTCACTGGCCAGGAAATCATCGAGCTTCAGCAGATTGTCCTTCGGACGCCCGTCCCCGACCACGTCTACAAGTACGTTCTCACGCTGACAAGGAGCACAAGACCCGGAAGGGATGGAACGCCCGACTACATAAACGCCTGGGTGAGCTGGGGAGCCGGCCCCAGAGCCAGCCAGTACCTTATCCTCGGAGCAAAAGCAAGAGCCATCCTACATGGGAGATACTGCGCTCTCACAGAAGATATACGCGCGGTTGCACCGCCCGTCATGAGACACCGCATCGTCACAAACTTCAACGCCGAATCCGAAGGAATAAACCAGGATAATATCATTGAGCGCCTCGTGAAGATGATCCCCCCCGCAAAAGAGGAAAAGCCCATTAAACTGTAGGGCACGCGGAACACATGGCGAGCTCAGGGCGCGCAGTGCCCGGGCTCAGTTCCCGAGTTCCGTGCGGAGCGTTCGTGCTGCGCAGGACATCCACCATCTAAGGGAGGCGAACATGAAGAAGGCACCTGGGGTAATCAGCGCGCTTGCGGCCGCGGCGTTGGCACTAGCTGGGGGCTGCGCCAAGCGCACGAATGAGTCTAGGGCGGCGCTGTTTCGCGGAGACCTGCAGCGAACCGGCGTCTACCGGACAAAGGCGCCCAAAAGGCTGACGGGGCTCAAATGGAAGTTCAAGACCGGGGCTGAGGTCGTTTCGTCGCCTGTGATAGCCGCGGGAACGGCGCTTTTCGGCAGTATGGACGGAATCTTCTACGCGGTGGAGACAGGCGCCGGTGAGGAAAGGTGGAGGTTCAAGACCGGAGGCAGTTCTGGGTTCGAGCGGAGCCGCGGGGAGGACCTTGTGGTGGGCATCAGCATCAAGGAGGGTGTCTACAAGGAAACCCTAAAGTCGAAAACGGGCGCGGGGATAGGATCTTCCGCCGCAGTCGCCGGGGACCTGATCCTTTTCGGGAGCTTAGACGGACATCTCTATGCTTTGGACGTCAACACGGGCAAAGAGAAGTGGCGCTTCAGGACCGACGGACTAGTGCTGTCTTCGCCGGTGGTGGCCCGGGGAACCGCCTTTTTCGGCAGCGGCGACGCTAACCTCTATGCTGTGGACGTCCGAACAGGGCAGGAGAGATGGCGGTTCGAGACAGGCGGTCCGGTCCTGTCCTCCCCCGCCGTTCTGCCGGGCGCCGTTGTGTTCGGTAGCCACGAGGGCAAACTGTACGCAGCCGACCTGGACACGGGACACGAAAAGTGGAGGTTCGAAACTGGAGGCGGGGCGGCGCTTCGGCTCGACCCAGGACAGCTCTCCCCTGCCGTGTTTGGGGGCGTGGCGTACGTCGGGAAGACCCAACGCTACACCCCCCTGGGAGGCGAGTTCTACGCGGTCGGTGTCGGCCAGGGGCAGTTGAGATGGCAGGCCGCGGGCCTTTTCCTCGGCGGGGTGGCGGGTTCCCCGGCTGTCGACGGTGCTCTCGTGTACTTCGGCAGCGCAGACCCGGAGCCTGTTCCCGGCGAGCGTTTGATCCGCGTGGACTTCCGGGGCGGTGAGGTGTACGCTCTCGACGCGAAGACGGGTCGGTGGAGGTGGGGCTTCCCCACACCGGGCTTCGTCCACTCGTCCCCATCCGTCGCCGATGGCGTTGTCTACATCGGGTGCGACGATGGCCGCATGTACGCTCTCGAGGCCGCGACGGGAAAGCCGGTGTGGAGCTTCGAGACGGGAGGCAGGGTGGCCTCGTCCCCTACCGTCGCGGAGGGAGTGGTCTATTTCGGAAGTACGGATGGCAACCTTTACGCCCTCCACTGAGGGCGCTTGCCGACGGCCCGCTCGGGCCCTATCGGCCCGGGGGGCAAAAGAACCGGAGGCCCCCCGACTCAGCGCACGCCTGATGGGCGATACATCCCCACCCAGCTCAATGCGGAGTCCCAAGGGATAGACGAAGACCACATCATCGAACGGCTTCTGAAAACAATCCCCACCGCGAAAGAGGAAAAACCGATCAGAGTCTGACAGGCAGACAGGCCTGCCGCCTGTATCCTGTGTACTGTATCCTGTCTGAAGTAGACAGGGGACAGGATACAGCAGACGAGCAGCTGTCGCAGAAAGGAAAGGCCGAAGTTGTTCCAGCCCACTTGTACAGGAAGGCGAAAGCCGCGTACCAGGGTCAAATTCTTGCGGCGCCGCCGGGACCCTGGAGAAGAGCAACCATTTCGCGGACAGCCCTGTCGAGGCCAACGAAAATCGCGCGGGATATGATGCTGTGGCCGATATTCACTTCTTCCAAGCCGGGCACTTTATGCATTCCACCGATGTTGGTGTAGTTCAAGCCGTGCCCGGCGTTAACCCTCAACCCTAATTTGAGGGCAAGCTCCGCCCCTTGAATGAGAACCTGAAGCTCCTTCAACTGCGATTCCTCGTCCGGAGCGTTGGAGTACTTCCCGGTGTGCAGCTCGATGAAATGAGCCCCTGTGTCCGCTGAGGCTTTTATCTGGTCTTGCTCGGCATCAATGAAAAGGCTTACGACGATTCCGGCCTCCCTCAATCTGCGGACGGTTTGGGCCAGCCGCTTGAAGTTCGCCACAACGTCGAGACCCCCTTCGGTGGTCACTTCCTGTCGCCTTTCGGGGACGAGCGTGCATTGATCCGGTTTGATATTCAGGGCGATGCCGACGATTTCTCTGGCGTTCGCCATTTCCAGGTTGAGCTTGGTGCGAACTGTTTCTCGCAGGATACGAACGTCCCTGTCCTGAATGTGCCTCCGGTCCTCCCGAAGATGCACGGTAATGCACCTCGCACCCGCAAGCTCGCAGATTGCCGCCGCCCAGACAGGGTCAGGCTCGACGGTCTTGCGGGCCTGCCGCACGGTTGCTACGTGGTCAACATTGACGCCGAGTTTGATCATTTCTTCTATCCGAGAGTGTGAACGCTTTATCAAAGGCGCGTTTTCATATACCATTTGGGAGAGGGCGCGTCAACCGTCGCCATCGAAAGGGTGCCGCTGTGATTGAGTGGCACACGACTATGCCGCTCCTTCAGAGCTTTGATTTTTGGCTTCTGACAGGCCCCTGGGCTTTGCCCAGGGCTGAGAGGATGTCGCCCCTCCGGGGCCTTCCCCCGCCCTGGGCGGGACAGACGCCGGATTAGCCCCAACGGGGCGATATAGAATAGCCCAGGGCGAAGCCCTGGGAAGGGGCTCGGGAACCCATCCAGCCAAGCCCTGAAAGGGCGTCATAGGAGCAAAGCCGCCGCGCGTCCCATCGGCTCTTCCAGAGGGCCCGGGCCAATGCCCCCGAAATACAGCCGCATCCCATCGAAATCGCCCCTGAAAGAAGGGAAACCATGGGCCATTCGGGTTTCGGACGTGAGGAGAAACATCAGAGGGCAGACGAGCCGGCCAGGATGGGCCGTGAGCCTCGCTCCAGGGCGATGACCGCGAGGCTTCTGGCTGTGGATGTCCTTTCCCTGGTGCGCGGCCACGGAGAACTCGAAACGGGTAAATCCGCCTCGGACATTCTCTCGCAAGCACTCCTGGCGTCCGGTCTTTCGCGGCAGGATGAGGCGCTGGCGACAGAGCTTGTGTACAGCACCTTGCGCAGGCGGCTCACTCTGGATTGGATTATCGAGAAATTCTCCGGGGTGGAGCCGAGAAGAATTCAGCCGTGGCTGAGGGACATCATCCGTATCGGCGTCCTGCAACTCGTCTATATGGGCGGCGTGCCGGAGTACGCGGCGGTGGATGAGTCGGTGAAATTGGCGCGTGCCGCGCTCGGGGGAAGGGCTGCTGGCTTTGCCAATTCAGTCCTTCGGAAGGTTGCTGCCGGGCGATCATCAATTCCTTTTCCGTCTCGGGAAAAAGGAGTTGTCGAGCACATCTCTGTCGTTCACTCGCACCCGCGGTGGTTGGTCAAAAGGTGGCTCGAGCGGATGGGAGAAGAAGCGGCGGAGGCGGTCTGCGTCGCCGGTAACACGCCGCCTCCAATAACGGCAAGGGTTAATCTTCTAAGGGCAACAAGGGAGAAGCTCATCGCGGAAATGGCTGACGAGGGAGCGGAAGCGGTCCCCTCCGAAGATGACCAGATGATTGAGATTGTCAGCAGCCCAAAGCGGCTATCGGACCTCCGTTCCTTTCAGGAAGGGCTGTTCTACCTACAGGATGTCTCAGCGACAATTCCCGTGAGGATGCTTGCGCCGGTTGAGGGGGAGAGGGTGCTCGATTTGTGCAGCGCTCCCGGGGGCAAGGCAACTCATATCGCAGAGCTAATGCACAACCGTGGGATGATAGTCGCCTGCGATATTGACGAGCAGAAGATGCTTCTCCTGCGGGAGAACATCGAGAGGCTGGGGACATCCACCGTTCGCCCCCTCCTGGCTGACGGAGCAGCAATTCGCCGTGTCTTGAAAGCGCAATTTGACCGGGTGCTTGTTGACGCGCCGTGCTCCAATACGGGCGTGCTCAGGAGAAGGGTTGAGGCGAGGTGGCGGTTGAGAGAATCGCAGTTGAAGAAATTGCAGCGCATCCAGAAGGCTTTGCTCGGAAGCGCCTGCCTCCTCGTGAAGCCGGGAGGTGTGCTCGTTTACAGCACGTGCAGCATTGAGCAAGAGGAAAATCAGCAAGTGGTCGAGGAATTTCTGAGCCAGAGAAAAGACTTCAAGCTCGATGATGAAAAGGCGTTCCTGCCCCGCGGGGGCGGGGCGGGCGGTGACGGAGGCTACGCGGCAAAGATGGTGAAGCGATAGGCTTCGCTGCTGCTCTCGCGCGGACAAGTCTTGTTGAGAAAGGGACTGCATTGCGCAGACAGCACGCCGCCTCGATGGTGAACAGACCGCCTTGGCCGATGCTCCGGTTCAACGTCCAGGGCCTTGGATTCGGCAAGTGCGGGATAGTCAAGCGCCGCTCTGCCGCGGGGTGGCTTGACTCTCAGGAGCTTCAACGCGGCTACTGTGAAGGGCTCTCCGACTCCTTCTTCTCGGGCGGAGCCGGTGAAGGGAGCTGCTTGTTTTCTTCGGGCTCGTCCGGTTTCTTCTCGTCTTTTCCCGCGCTCTCTTCAGGAGGCAGAGCTTTCTCCGGCTGCACGGCAGGGGGCTGCTGCGGGGAAGGGGCCCTGCCCTCCGAGGGTTTGGCTTCATCCGGCTTTGGCATCGGCCCCTCGGGCGGCTTTTTCGGCTCCTCTTTCTCCGGTGTCGGAGGAGCAGGCTTTAGCTCCTTTTCATCCGGCTGTTTGGGTTGCTCTACCTCTTCGGGCTTCGGGGCTGGGACTTCCCCGCCTGGAGCCGGGGCAGTGATTGGCTTTTCTTCGGCCGGCTTCGTTTCACCTTCCGGAGTCCCCCCTTCGGTGGGACTAACCTTCTCCCCTTCCGGCTTGGTCACTGGAACCGTTGGCTTGACCATCTTGATGGTCAGAGTGTAGTCCGTCGGATGCCCCTCGGTGGGCGCGGCACCGGGTTCTCGCGCGAAGGATTTCGTGCCGTCTCTCTCGACCGTTATGGTTTCGCTCATTCCGAGGTTATCCGTTCTGGTCACCTCAATGCGCGCAGCAGTGTTGTTGGTGATGGACGAGAAATCCTCCGAGACGACCAGGCCGGTGGTCTTTCTGACAACGTATCCCTTGATGCCTATCTTGGTGAATTTTCCGCCAGCGCTATTCGACTTGATGTAGAAGTCGCTCTCGCACCTCCCCTCATAAGTTCCCTTCACCGAAACGGTGAAATCAACTTTCTCTCCCGGGGCGAGCTTATCTTTCGGAATGTTGCGAACAACCTCAAACCTGGGATCGTATATCTGGACTTTTTCGATTTCCAGTTCTGCTGTTCCGACATTCTCGCAGCGGAACGTGTTCTCTCTTTTCTCGTCAACAGCGACAGTCCCGAAATCCCAGGTAAGCGGCGCCGCGCGCATCCTCGGTTGTCCCTTCTCAGTAACCTCACCCTTAATCGTAATTGTCGCAATCTTTTTCTGATCGGATGAAGACCAGAAAATGTAGGCGTACTGCTGAATTTGTCCGAGAATCCCTTTGGAATCCAGTTTAAGCTCGACCTCGAGATTCTCCTTGGGCTTCACCTCCGTATTTGCGAGGCCGGGGCTGACGGAGCAGCACTCAGGTAACTCCGTCTTATCAATCTTCACTGGCTCGTCGCCGGAGTTGGTGAGGGTGATCTTCTGGGTTTGAGTTTGGCCCTGCTCAATGCTGCCGAATTCCCACAGCGTTCGGCTGAACGTCAGGTCTGCCACCGCCGGCAACCCATAGCTGAGCAAAACGGCGACCACCATCAGAGTGGCCGCCGATACTCTCTGACGAGAGAGTTCTTTTGACACGTTCACCTCCTATTTCCTGCCGCTTATCTTGTTGAAGACTATTGCGAAGATTAAGACCGCAACGCCGCCAAGAACGACGTACCATTTGTGCTTGCTTAGCCAGCCGGCCAAACCCGGCGAAGTGTGGCTGGAGGAGGATTCAGATTCACCTTCGCTTTCGGACTCTTCGGTGGATTCCCCGGAGGCGGCTTCGGACGAATCGCCTTCGTCCTCCGTCAGCTCACTTGTTGTTTCCTCTGCGGCGCTGCTGGCGGCAGGCGACTCGGAGATCACGATGGGAGTGCTGATGTCAACAGCCGGCGGCGTGACAGGGCCGGAGCCTCCGGCCACGCCGCGCCTCGCAACGGCCCTGGCATGTTCAAGCGGCGCCATGGCGGCCGACGAAGGTGTTTCAGAAGCCGACGATGCGCTCCTGAGCGAACTGGCGCCGCCCGTTAGTTCCGTGCCGAGCGTTCCTTCGGTCGGTTTGAAGGCCGCTTTTACGATGCCGCGCGCCGCGCAGCGCAGGCACGGGGTAGGTCTCAAGCTAAAGCTGCTCGTGTCTGAACTGGCGCTTCCCATGGTGGCGCCGAAGCCGCCGCAGTCGGCGCACATCTCATATCCGGGAGGAATCTGGAGAACCTTATACCCTTTGCCTCCGCAGATCGGACAGGGCCTTGGCCTTTCTCTACTGCGTTCCTGATTCAAGCGGCTCGACCCCATAATCACCCCGCTCCCGGAGCATTCACCACACGCGATTTTCTGCACCCTCGCTTGAGGCTCCGTCGGGGCAACGGTCGCAGAAACCGCCCCGGCTGCCCCTCCTGGCGGCGATGCCGGAGGTGGAGTTGTCGCTGCACTCCTCAGGGCGGTGTTGCACTTATCGCGATAGGAAGCGTCGTACTTCAGGCATTCCTCGAAAAGCTGTCGAGCCCCTTCGTGTTGTCCTCTGCCTAAGAGCAAGACCCCAGCCTGATAATACCCCTCGGCTTCCATCCCCTGAGGCGTCAGGAAGTACCCCGCCACCTGTTCTCTCGCAAAAAACGTGTCGCCATATTCCCTTGTCACCTTCAGCCTTCCCGAATCTGCGAAGGATACCTTCCCGACGAGAAACTGTCCGTTGTTCAGAACGACTATGTCCGCGGAAACGGGCGCAGCAATAAGCACTGCAAGCCCGACAACAACCCATGAAACGAACGCTGCCTTCATCTTACACCTCCTGCGCCCCCGGCTTTCTTGAACCTGGAAGGGCAAACCGTTTTCTGCGAGCCTCCTCGAATTCCGCAACACCTCCCGCCACTGCGTGCGGCCGGCCAGCCCGCTACCATTATATATAGCACCCGGCTACGGTTCAGTCAACACGCATTTGGGGTGGGGTGTGCCTGTGAACTTCCGGCAGACTCGGCCCCTCGACATGAGCTGCCGTCAAAATCCTGCCCCGCGGCAACCCAGGGGACCCCTGATTGACGTGGTGGAACGTTGACATCGGCAAGATGCCCATGAGGTTGGGGGACAGCGGTCAGCATACGGGGGACAGGGGGCACGCGGCCCGCCATCAGGAGAAGCGATTCCTTTCGCCGCGCTTATGGGCGAACAGAACGTAGCCGAGAGTTTTGTAGACGAGTTTAGCCGCAAGAAAATCGGGAGCGACATTCCCGGGTATCGGGCTGAGCTCCACAAAGTCTGCCGCCACAACCTTTCTCTTCTCGGCAACGCCGCGGATAATTGTCAATATTTCCTGCCACCGAAGGCCGCCGGGCTCCGGCGTCCCGACCGAAGGCATCTCCGAAGGGTCGAGGACGTCGAGGTCAACCGACAAGTAAACATGGCGCGAAAGGGCCGCCACCAGCCGGTCGAGAGCTCGTTCGTCGTTGTGCATTTGCCCCGCGGTGAACACAGAAACGTTGGCGGCCCCCAGAAAATCGTATTCCTCCGTCGAAAGGCTTCTTGTCCCGACCAGAACCGGGCGAGCGAAGTCAAGACATCTTCGCATGACGCACGCGTGGCTGAAACGGTCTCCCTGGTACTGGTCTCTCATATCCACGTGAGCGTCGAGACAAAGCACGCTCAGGTCCTCGAAGACTTCAGAAGCGCGGCGGATGCTTCCGAGGGAGACGGAGTGTTCGCCTCCCAGAAGAACCGGTAACTTCTCGGCATCGAGGATTTTCTTCGCTGTCTCGTGAATCCAGAGGTCCGTCCGTTCGAAAGAAGAGCTTTCGTTCTGAGTCGGCGCCGGGTAGGTGTGTATTCCCTCGCAGCACGGCTCCAGGCCAAGTTCCGGGTCGAAGAGCTCAAGATTCCGGGAAGCTTCGATTATAGCGCGCGGACCATTCTCAGCCCCCTTCCGGTATGTCAGCGATTGACCGAATGGCGCGCAAAATATCACTGCGCGGGACTTTTCCCAGGCGGATTCGTACTCGGAGAGGTCGCCGAAGTTCGGCATCGCTTCGCTACTGGCCAATTTCGAGGTCTTTTCCCGATATGTCGAGTCGGATCGCCGGGCCGCGGCGCTCGGTTTTCCCCATCATTTGAACCAATCCTGTCACCAGGATAGGCAGCGCAATGGTGGCGTCCGCGTAAACGGTCACCTTTGTCGCGTCGGCAGCGATTTTCCCCCAGGATTTGGCCTCTTCGAACGGACAGCCGCTTAATCCGCCCCAGTGCGGCGCATCAACGATGATCTGGACCGCGTACCTGTGTCCCGGAACGCTTTTTCCCATCACCACCGGGGTGACTTCCGCCTGCTGAATGAAGTTCTTGGGTGTGCCGCCGCCAACGTAGACCACTCCCGTAGCTTGTGCGGATATAACCATTTGCGCCAGCTCGTAAACGTCCTTCGAGACATCGAAAACAAAAGACCGCGTCTCCGGAAAACCTGATATGGCGATAGCAACGGAAGAATCCCCGACGGCAGGGCAATAGATAGGAATGCCTGCCTTCGCCGCGGTTGCAACTATTCCGTCTTCTTTAGCGTCCTGTGCCAGATGTTGTCCCAGCAGGAAGAAATATTCCCTCGTCGAATAAGGCCGAGAAAATGAAAGTGTCCGGGTGAAACTGTTGATGTACCTGTCCGTTTTCAGGAACTCCACGTCAGACGCGAAGACATCGTAAATCCTGTCAACGCGCTCTTTTCTCAGTTCTACATCGTCAACTTCGGGGCTTCCGAGGTAGTGGTGAAAGCCAAGGCTCTCGTGAATGTCGTGGAAGAGGTTTGCCCCTGTCGAAACAAGGCAATCTATGTACCGCCTTTCTATCAGGAGAGCCACAAGCCGTCGCATCCCCGCCGGGACCATCGCACCCGCCAGACCCATGAATACAAAAGACCCTTCCTTCAGCATCTCTTTCCAGACCTCAGCCGCTGACGAAAGACTCCTTCCCTGAAATCCGGTCCTTCCCATTTTTCTCAAAAGAGCTGCAACCGTTTCGGACCCAATGATTTCTATCGGGATGGTTGGCTCCTTCAGGAACTTGGACATTTTCACCTCCGCGAAAAGGCAGATTTCTCTTCGGTCCTTCACCCCGCTGCGCCCTCCGAGGTGAGTGGCAACAACGACGCCGCGGCGCTGCGCAACGGCGACGACTAATCGGTCATCTCAACCCTCTGCGGCCGTGCCGAAAGGGTGCCCCGGAAAAGCGTCAACGGTTCGAAGACCCGCAGCCAGAGTGGCGATTTTGGTGGCCGCAACTCAATGTCGAAGCCTATCTCTTCCCCGCCAAAGAGGTTCACCCCGATGGCCGGTGATTTTGCCAACCCGATTTCGACGTGAAGCTCCCCGCGGTCGGCGGGGCTCCAGGCAGCGGTAATCGCTGGCAGCTGGATCCGCGCCGCGCCCGCCCGCGCGCCACCCTCCGCAAACGGCCAGCGAGCACCCTCCTGGCGTACATCGAAAGAGCCGTCGCTCCTCGGCTCCAGAACCAGCGCGACGTTGTCAGAACCGCGGAGAAATCCATCCCCCGCCCCATCAAGACGTAATCTGATGGACGGCGCTTCTTGCAACTCGCGGCATATCAGCGAAAAGCAGAGGTGCGTTTGATTCCACGCCGCTCTCAGCACGCCGCTGAATTCAGGATCGGCGATGTTCATGGAGGAAGCGTTCTGCCACTCGCCGCCGATTTTCCCGTCGAGGGTGATGTCCAGTCTCGGCAGATAGTCGTCAAGTGGGCAAAGAGGGTTTTTGTCATCCAGGTCGCGCGTGCCGTCGCCGTCGGAATCCGCCGAGGAGGGAGACGGTTTAGCATGATTTTCGACAATTCTTGTCCCCTCTGTTGTTCCATCGGGCCCAACTGCGACGTGCGTGAAGCCGCCCGCCCACCGCGACGCCAGAATTTCCTTCAGGTCGCTGACGCCATCGCCATCGGTGTCTTTTGTGCGGCGGCTGGTGCCGAACCTCTTCTCGTCAAGCGGACAATCTGGCTCGTCGTCGGGGACGCCATCTTCGTCCTCATCTACGGCAAATCTGAGAGAACCATATTGATTCGACAACCACGTCTGCTTTCCGATTGCCCTGAGAATGTCCGCGCAGGAATCCCACGTCACACCGGTCCGGTCTGTGCCAGGGTCGTTGAGGAGACTCCCCGGACTATCTTCTTTTCCCGAAGCAAGATTCATGATTGACAGATGCTTGCGATACTCCGCGATGAACGACCATGTGTTATCCGGCGCATACGTGAAGATTGATACCGTTCCGCCGAGGTGGTCCAGGCCGCAGGTCATAGCGGGTGAGCTTTTCACCACGTAGCGCCGAAGCTTCGGATCGTAAGACCTGACGGCGCAGACCACAAAAACGTCGCGCGACGATGATAAGTCGCGGCCCGTATGTTTTCTGACCAGGTTCTCCAGACCCGACAGGAAGTCCTTCAAGCCCGGCGCCTCGCCGCCCTCCTCCTTGAGCGGGGGAAGAAGAGGGGCCTGCACCCGATCGGCGACGATGGTCAGGCTCGGTTTGACATTGCAGCTCATTCGCGAGTTCACCCAGAAGAACAACCGTGCAGCCTCAAGCTGCAGGCGAATGCTTTCCGCCTGTTGCTCCGACAGCGCCCAGCCGACATCTGTGGAAGAGCCCGCCCCGCCAGGGACGGGGCCTTCCTCGACGTTGCTGAAGAGAAGCACCGTCAGCGGAAAGTCAACGTAGCCAACCGTGCGAGGGGCAGGCTTCGTGACAAAAAACATCGTTCTGGAAAAGTTCCGAGCCGGTTTGCCAGAAACACGACAGAAAGATTCCCGCGAAAGCAGGTAGCGATACGCGTACCTGGTGGAAGGGAGGAGCTTACCAAGGACAACGCTGTGGGGAAAAGCTTCTATCGGGTCTGTGTATTCGGCTGCCGCGTCGAACAAGCCACGCCATGGCGGGGGATGACCTGGCGCCACGCCGTACTGAAAAACCGTCGGGACCTTCCCGGTGGAGGAGTACTTAATGCTGGCGCGGGTGGATTGCACCTCAACGGTGACCCCGCCGCCGGGGCTCAGCGCGGCGAAACTTTCGCGGCCGATCTTCTGCAAGGAGTGAGAAGCGGCATCTGTGATATAAAGGTCTCCCTCCGGGCTGAAGGCCAACCCTGCCGGGTCTGTCAACCAGCAGGTCAAGGGAACACGCCACCCCTCGAAGGGGTCGCCGGCAGCTAACTGTTCCCCGCCCCGCGGGGAACGCGCGGCGTCAACCGCTTGAAGATATAGGTAAGCGGCATTCCTGAGAGGAAAATTGCTGCCGATGTAAGCCATTATCCCTCGCTCCCCATCGTAGGCAATGTCTCGGAGATAGAAGTTTATGTCCTCCTCCGTAGGCGGGCCGTGTCCGACAAACTCGCAGGTCTCAGACCTTGGCGAAGAAGGGTCGTATCGCCACACGGAATACCGCGCCCAAGCGCGCTCGGCAACCGCAACGTAACCCTTGCCGAGGTAACAACCCGCAATCGGAGCCTTGAGAGCGGGCCGAACTTTCTCCTTCGGTGACCGAATGGCGCCTGGGCGCCATAAAACTGCCCGCTCGCTTCCATCAGGAGATAGGATTCTTACAACCCCATTGCCGGTGTCGAAAACGATTATGTTGTCTCGTTCGTCAATGGCCACACCTTCCGGAGAAGAGAACTTCCCGACCAGCCGCCCTCCGATAATTTGCGGCCGGGAGCGTGACTCATAGCTATCAGCATATATTTTCACCGCGTGATTGCCGGTATCGGCTACGACGATTCGACCTCGCGAGTCAACCGCCACGTCAGAAGGAGATTCAAGGGGTGGAGTCTTTGTCCCCTCAATGACCCCAAACGGCACAAGCGAAAAAGGCCAATCGCTGCTATCGTAGTCGTGTTCGGGGAGGTTGTTGAATAGGACGATTCGATTGCTGCCGGGGCTGGCCACAAGTATCCTCCCCGCGCTGTCAACGAAAACGCCCCGCGGCCTGCACAATTCCACACTTGCTCCCCGGCTGGTCTCAGCCAGGGCGGCCTTGCTACTCCACTCTCCCACTAAAATGAAGGAAACGACCGCCGCAAGCGCGGGTTCAATTATGCCTCTTGGAGACAGCATGGTTCTCCGTTCCATTTGTGCTGACAGCCCCGTCTTCGTCATGTACATATTTCTGATGAATTATACACCATTTGGCAGCGCCGGTCTATCCAGGCGCGCCCCCACCCTTGAACCCTGTGCCCCGAACCCTGTCCCCCGAACCCTGTCCCCTATTCCCTGCCATGCACGCTCGCCGCTCAGTGCGAAGGCTCCTGAGACGAAATCAGAAACGAAGAAACCTGCTCTCCCACGTATCGCATCTCCTCCTCCGTAAGCTCCCCGAAAATGGGTATCGCAACCGATTCTTCGGCCGCCTTTTCGGCTTCCGGGAAATCGCCCTTCCGATTTCCGAGATGCGCGTAACACTCCTGAAGGTGAAGAGGGAGTGGGTAGTATATTTCGCAGCCGATCCCCCGCTCCTTCAGGAAAGACATCAGCTCATCCCTCCGCCCCACCCTGATGACGTACTGGTTGAAGACGCAGAAATTATGCGGCTCAACATAGGGCGCTATCACGGGAACAGCCCCTAAAAGCTTGTCGTAGTAGGCAGCGTTTCTCCGACGTTTCTCTGTCCACACGTCGAGATGGCGGAGCTTCACCCTCAGCACTGCCGCCTGAATCGCGTCGAGGCGGAAGTTCCCCCCTATCATCTTATGAAAGTACTTCGGCTTACTCCCATGAACGCGAAGGATGCTCACTTCTTCGGCGAGGTTCGGGTCGTCGGTCACGACCATTCCGCCATCGCCAAATCCTCCTAAGTTCTTGGAAGGAAAAAAAGAAAAGCAGCCCACGTCTCCCATGGTGCCGGCATGCCGCCCTTTGTACCTGGCGCCGATGGCTTGGGCAGCGTCCTCGATCACCTTGAGGTTATATTTCCCTGCCAACCCGAGGATTGGGTCCATCTCCGCGCATTGTCCGAATAGATGAACCGGGAGGATGGCTTTCGTCTTCTCCGAGATTGCGTGGTGAAGTCTTTCCGGATTGATGTTGAAGGTTCGCGGGTCAATGTCAACGAAGACCGGCCGCGCCCCAACCCGGGAAATAGAACCTGCCGTCGAGAAAAACGTGTATGGGGTCGTGATGACCTCATCGCCCCGGCCTATCCCCAGAGCCATCAGCGAAACAAGCAGCGCGTCCGTCCCCGAAGAGACACCGATTGCATGCTTCGCTCCGCAGTAGGCGGCGATTTCTTTCTCGAACTCGGAAACGACCGGCCCGAGAATAAACCTCTGGGTCCGCAGAACTTCGTCAATAGCCGACCGGATTTCATCTTCGATGCCGGCGAACTGCGACCCAAGGTCAAGAAGGGGAATCTTCATCACAGGCCAGCACTCCTCAACTCTTCTGTTGGTCCCAGCGACCTTTCGAGAATTTCCCGCAAGCATCGTCGTCCACGCCCACGTCTGCAGCGGCAGTCACCCACTCTTCCTTATTCGGGCGGCTCGGGACAGCGCTCCAATCCCCCTGACGCGGCGCGACGAGCCTTTTCCGCGCGATTTGACCAGCGCGCCCGCCTCGCTTGCTCGCCCGGCGGCGAAGACGGCCTCGGCATAGTAAGCAATGTCGCCTGTCTAAGTCAACCCATTTTGCGGCCCGGGCTTCAACGAGCCCCTGCGAGGGGGACGTTTCGAAAAGGAAGTGCGGGGGGCGTTTTCTTGTAAGCCACAAAGACACGAAGAAAGAGGACACACAGGATAGGCCTGATCATCCTGATAATCCCGTCAATCTTGTCAAAAATCCTTGAGGTATCGGGTATAATAATTCTATCGTCCCCGACCTTCCATAGTGAAGGCGGCCGCTGAGACGGCACCAAACGCGGGGGCGCAGAGGCGCGGAGTATCCTTGTCTTTGCGTCTCTGCGTTAAAAAAAGAAAGCTGTTGCCTTCGTGCCTTCGTGGTTGGAGTCCGCTGGGACGGCAGGTCACAACCACCAAGACACCAAGACAATATTGAGACTTTCTGTGCCAACAGAGTCCGGAGAAAGGCTAACAAATGAAAGTCATTTCCGCCTCCAGGAGAGTTGACCTCGTGGGGGGCTATCCCGATTTGTTTGCCGACCTCCTCGAAGAGAAAGCGCCGCCGGAGGTTCTCCACACACTTGTTATCTGGACGAAATCTCCCGCGAATTTACTCCTTCATCCATCGCTCTCGGCGAGGGCGAAGAAGTACGGGAGCCTCTTTCTCCACCTGACCGTGACCGGCATGGGCGGCACTTTCCTGGAAAGGAATATCCCCCCTCCGGCCGACGTGATTCGGTTTCTTCCAGACCTCATCCGTCTGGTCGGCGGACCGGAGCACATCCGATTGAGGTTTGATCCCATTGTTCACTTGCGGATGCCCGACGGGTCCATCTACTCGAATATCGGCCTGTTTGACGGCGTCGTTCGGCCCGCCGCACAACTCGGGATAGGTGACGTGACCATAAGCTGGATGTCCGAGTACCGAAAGGTTCTTTCCCACTTACGGGCGAAAGGGATAGTTCCTCAGTCCCCTTCCGAAGAGGTGAAAAGAGGAGAATTGGAGGTTCTCCTCGGCAAAGCGAAAAACTACGGGGTAACGCTGCATGGCTGCTGCGAGCCGGTTATGGAGCGTTCAAGATGCATTGATGGCTCCCTGTTGAGCGCTTTGCACCCGCGCGGTCTGACCTGCTCAACCAAAAAGGCAGCTGGCCAGAGGGAATTGTGCGGCTGCACGGAAAGCTACGATATCGGGGCTTACAGGCTCTGCCCCCACGGATGCCTGTATTGCTACGCTAACCCCAAGATTGGATGAGCAACCCTTGAGAAAACAAGGGGAGCAAACGCGGAGTCCCGCCCCGTCCTGGCGGGGAAGGAGAATTATAACCTCTGCGTCTTTGCGTTAAAGAGAAAATAGAATCCAACGGAGACGCGCAAAGGCGCGGAGAATCCCTGTCTTTGGGTCTGGGCGTTAAAAAAAGAAGATAGTACCGAACACGGAGGCGCAGAGGCGTAGGGAGCATGAAGGGTGAAAGAGAGAGACCCGGAGACGCCTGGTGCGGCGGGCCTTCCTGCAAACCGCCCACTGCCGCCCCTCCCTCACACCCACCGCCCCGCACCGAAACAGACACGCCGCGGCACGCTGCCGCCTGCTCAATCTTCGGAAAGGGCTACGACGCGGTTTCGTCCCATTGACTTGGCTTTGTAGAGAGCCCTGTCCGCCGAGGAGACGAACTCCTCCTTGCTGTGGCACTCGTTGGCCAGCACGCAAACTCCGATGCTGATCGTCAACAAGCCATCGGGTTGAGACGACTCCCCCTGGAAGGGATGTTTCTCCACCGCGCTTCTAATCCTCTCAGCCACAGCCGTGGCACTCTCGGCGGTCGTCTCCGGCATTATTATGGCAAACTCCTCACCACCGTAGCGGAAGGGAAGGTCGGTCTCCCGGATTGACTTGCGGATGATCTCCCCTATCGTGGCAAGGGCTTTGTCCCCCGCCGGATGCCCTATGGTGTCGTTGTAATTCTTGAAGAAGTCTATATCAACCATCCCCAGTGCCATCTCTCTCCCGAACCTCTTTGTGCGGGCGATCTCCTCCACGACCCTCTCGTCAAAGTACCTGCGATTGTAAACACCCGTCAGCGAGTCTTCTCTCGAAAGCTGATGGAGCTTCTCGTTAGCGTCTCTCAGCCTGTTGTTGAGAAGCTGCACTTCCTCGCTATAAGTTTTCAGCTCGTTCATCTGCTTTTTGGCTATCTCAACCAGGTGGCTGACGACTGTGGGAATGCGGTCAATCTCATCGCTCGCCTCCAGGTGGGCAGCGCTCCTGAGAGGGTCGCTCTCTCTACGTAGGCGCTCGATGGTTTCTATAGCCTGGCCAAGTTTTCCCCACGGCTCCTTCATGAGCTTCCCGCCGAGGAGAGCTATACCCAACGCCACAAGCGCCAGAAAGCTCATCCAGGTCACGTCCGTGCTCCTGCGAAGAAAAACATTCGCCTGGATGATGTAAAACATCGCCAAAAGAGGGATCACGGTCGTCAGGGCGTAGATCACCGCGACCTTGACACGAGTCTTTCTACCGAAGTCGAGGGCTGCCTTACTTCCTATAGCTTGCTCGGCCTGGCTGCTTTTCACCGGTTCGTCCACTTGAGTGGATAGTAACTCTTCATCGGCAATCTGGGATAAAGTTTGTGTCCTGTTCATCGGAGTCAACCCCGTTTGCTAAGTGGCACGGCATCTTCACATTGTGAATTGTTCCCCAAGATAAATCTTCCTCGCCGTTGGGTGGTTGATGAGGAAGTCGGAGGTTCCCGAGCATTCCACCCTTCCCTCGTTGATTATGTAAGCCCTGTCCGCCACGCTCAGCGTCTCCCGCACGCTGTGGTCGGTGAACAAGATTCCAATACCTTTCTCCTTGAGGTCTCGGATTATCTTCTGGACCTCGAAAACGGCAATCGGGTCTACGCCCGAAAAAGGCTCGTCCAGCATAATGAAAGAGGGAGAAGTCACAAGCGCCCGGGTTATCTCCAATCTCCGCCGTTCTCCACCGGAAAGCGTATAAGCCCTCTGCTTGCCCAGGTGAGTGATGCCGAGTTCTTCGAGAAAACCCTCCAGTTTTCTCTTTCGCTCCGCGTGGTCCGGTTCAACAGTTTCAAGAATGGCCATAAGGTTCTCTTCGACAGTCAGACTCTGGAAGACCGATGGTTCCTGGGAAAGAAAACCCATTCCAAGCCTTGCCCTTCTGTGCATCGGGAGTTCTGTTATATCGCGCCCCCTGAACAAGACCTTTCCCTGGTCCGGACGGATAAGCCCGATAATCATGTAAAATGTCGTCGTCTTCCCCGCACCGTTCTTGCCCAGAAGCCCTACGATTTCTCCCCGATTCACCACCAGGTCTACTTCGTTTACCACCCTCCTTTTCCGAAATGACTTAACCAATTTCTCTGTTCTGAGAAGCTCCTTTTCGTCATGTATTAAGCCGGCCACGCCGTAGGCGCGGTTGGGCTGGCAACTTGCTGAATTCCGATGTAACGGGCGATTCTCCGTCATGGTGCGGATTGCCTTCCCGTTGCCCCGCCTTGTTTCCTCTCCCTGCGTAAATTTCCCCAAAAAGCGCCTCACTTTGGCGCAGTCTCAGGGCCTTGTCCAGAGCCTGGCGGGGGCTCCGGCTTGGCACGTTCCTCTCCCGTGAAGCCAAGAAAGCTCTTCCTATCGGGGTTGTAGTCAACGGCCTTAACCTCACCAACGAACTTAACCTCGCCCGTATCCCTGTACAGAATCATCTCATGGGCTTCGGCCTGCCATTTCTCAACTTCGTCCCGATATACAACTTTCTTGCCAGTTTCTGGGTCATGGTAGAGACGAACGGTATTTGTTTCTGCATCGTAAACCGCCACCGCGCAAATGGCCTGTTTTTCCTCTCCTTTTCCTTCCGCAGCCTGGCTTATCTTGACGTTGCCGGTGCACTTCACTCTCTTTATCCCCTTCAGATCCGGATTCTTCTTTTTCTCCTCTTCGCTGTAGTTCTGGGCTTCCATTTTTTCGGCAACGATTGTTCCGGCTTCGTCTGTTGCCACGACGTCCCCGATGAAAACGACGAGGTTCTTTTTGCGCTGGAGGTGGAGTTCCCAGGATTTGATGATGAGAGGCGACCGCTTCTTCTTTTCTTCTTTTGGCTTGCCAGGTGGTTGTTGCCCCGGAATGCCTTGTTCGGGCTGCTGAGATTGCACCGCCTCGCCTGTTGGCGCCTTTTCGGTGTCTATCTCGGCCTCGACTCCGCCGGAAAAAAGAGTGGAGTCAGACTCCATCTCCATTGCCATCTCCGGGGCGTTAATCCTCGCCCAGTCCGATTGCAGCACAACGTCGCCGCGGCAGGAAAGGGTCCGCTTTTCTCTGTCGAACAGTGCGGTCGCTGACGAAAGCCTCGACACTTCCCCCTGGTCAATCATCTCCCCTCGAAAGTCTAAGATTCTGTCCCCACTGGGGCCGACCGAAACCGACCTTCCCCCGCAGACTTTCCAGCGGTGCTTTCCTTTCTCGCCCGGAAGCGGTAACCTGAACTCGAAACCCTCTCGGGAGATTTTCGGCACAAGCGAGGGTGGTTCCCCGGAGGACGTGGAGCTTTCCCTGAGCAAAGCGTCCCGGGCAGCGGCCAGGTCGCTATCCCTGACCCAGAAAAGCGCCGCCAACACAGCCCCCGCACCCAAAACGATGAGCACTAAGAGACCCTTCCCGGCTATGCGCATACCCCGTGGCCTGAACCCCAAGCCCCGGCCGTAGCCGCCCAAGGGGCTCCGGTCCGGGGGGCCGGAAGGACTTCTGACAGGATTAGCGGGATGATCAGGGTTATCCTGTGCATCCTGTCCCGCGCGACTTCTCCGGTTCATCTTTCGCTCCTTTCCGACTCCACTTTTGCGGCCGCTTGCTCCCAAAGGCCGGCGGATTTCAGCAGCGAATCAATCACCTCCCGGACCGCACCTCTCCCTCCCGGACTGCGGGTGACGTGCTTGGCGACCTTTTTGACTTCGTCCGGGGCATCGGCTACCGCGTAGGAGACGCCTGCCCTTTTGAGAGGAGGTATATCAGACAGGTCGTCCCCTATGAAGCATACGTCCTCATCATCGAGCGAATATTTCTTCAAAAGCGACTCGTACACCGCAAGCTTGTTAGCCACTCCCTGGTGAACTTCTTCCACCCTCAGGTCCGTGGCTCGGTTCGCAACTGCCTGGGAGTATCTCCCGGAGACAAATGCTACCCTTACGCCCGCCGAAAGAGCGAGCGTAATTCCTAAACCGTCCCGAACATTAAACACCTTTAATTCTTCTCCCGAGTCCGAGACGATGAGGCTTCCGTCGGTCAGGACACCATCCACATCTACAATAATCAGCTTGATGATACTGCCTTCCCTCGCCATGAAATTCTCCGAAGCACCAGCGTGCCGCTGCGCTACAGGAGGCGGCTCGCCCACTTTCATGCCAATCCCAGCAAGTCCCTTTCGTCAACCATCCCGATGGGTCTCCCCCTTTTGTCCGTCACGACCAGCGCTCCGACATCCTTCTCTTTAACCAGCCTCAGAGCTTCGGCGACAAGCGTATCTGGCCTGACACTGACGGGGTTTCTTGTCATAAAACCGTCTATCTCCTTTTCGGCGCACTCCTGGTCTTTTTCTATTGACCGTCTGAGGTCCCCGTCCGTGAAAACTCCCACCAGAACCCCCTTATCGTTCACGATGGAGACCATCCCCGCGTGAGCCTTGCTGACTTTGTGCAAAGCATCTATTATTTTTGTCCCGCATCGAACAATCGGGGAAACCTTTTTCCGCCTCATTACGTGCTTTATTTTCAGAATCTTGCGGCCAATGGCGCCCCCAGGGTGGTAATACGCGTAGTCCTCGAGGCTAAGACCCTTCCTTTCTAACAGTGCCATGGCAAGGGCATCCCCCATTGCGAGAGCCGCCGCCGAGCTCGCCGTCGGCACAAGATTCATCGGACAGGCTTCCCTCTTCACCGAAATGTCAATGCTCAAATCGCTGTTTTTCCCGAGCGTTGATTCGGGATTCGCCGTCAGCGAAAGAATTTTTGCGCCTATCTTCTTGACGGTGTTGAGGAGGGTAACCACCCGCAGAACCTCTTCTGTCTCGCCGCTGCTCGAAATTGCTATCACTATGTCATCTCTGGCAATCATTCCTAAGTCGCCATGGAGCGCTTCCTGAGGATGGACGAAATATGCCGGCGTGCCAGTGCTTGACAGAGTGGTCGCGAGCTTTTGCCCGATGATGCCAACTTTCCCCATCCCTGTGACAATGATACGCCCCCGGCAAGAGGCCATCATCTCCACGGCCTTCTCGAAATCTTCCCCGACCCTTTTCCCAAGAGACAGCACTGCTTTCCCTTCTATCGCGAAAACATTCTCCGCAATTCTCTTTGATCGCGACTTTCCAACCTCGCTCACGGGTCTCCTGGGACCTTCACCAACTTTCGGCCCGGGCATCTGTTGCTTTGTTCGTCGCACGAAAAGGCGATTCCCTTTCGCGGCGGAGGGCAAAGGGCCTCCTCCGCGTCAAAACCCACCATGCGCTCGCCGACCTACCATGGCATGTCGAGAACTCCTCGCACCCCGCCCTCAGCGGGGTCAGCCTCTGCCCACGAAACACTATCACCCCGCCCTCAGCGGGGTCAAAGGTTTTTATCCCGTGCACGCCTCAGCGCGCCCAATTTTTCCGCGGTGGCGAATTCACTGATTACATGCCCGGAGAACAGGGCCCCCGGTTCGGACTCGCGCCCCTCGCAGGTCGTCACAGCCCATTTAGGTCCACGACGCTCCCGAGAAGCGGAACAATTACAGCCCCTGCCCGAATGACACCTATGATACCGACCTCACCCTGTAAAAGCGGGCGCCCGCCCCGGAAACGTTGTCTCCGCGCCACGTGGTTTCTTCGATAGGCCACCCCGTGCCCGGAACTGCTTGCCAATTCCCCCCGAGAAGGTTATCGCAAAACTCCACGATGTACGAGCCTGACCCAAAGCTCTCCCACGAGAGCTCCACCGAGCCGTCCGGCCCGACAGCCGCTGAAACGATTCGGGGAGGGCGTTTTTCGCCGCTGACCTTGACTTCGTCAATCGCCCACCAGTAGTCGTAACATGTGTCATAGAAGCGCCATCGGAACTTGACCTTTTTCCCATCCGCCAGATAAGAGACATCGAACCACTTCGGTATGGCGGAGAAATCATCTCCCTGCGTCCGGTCTCGCCTGAACAGGTTCACCCAGTCAGACCACGATTGGCTTGTTTCGTCGTAAAATGATATGTCGAAATCGGTGGTCTGCTGGTCGCCATCGGTATCCTGTTCGTAGATGTTGATGGCGCTGAGGAACTGCACCGCGACGCAGGCGTGCCAGGTGCAATCTACCTCCGGGGAGATAAGCTCTTCGTCAAGCTCGACTGCACCAGCAAAGTCGCCGTTAGAAACCATGTAGCCGGAGGAAAAGCCGGGGAAATGCGGGCCGGGTTGTCCTTCCGCTAAGGGCGGTCCGGCGACGTTCCACAACTGCCACGCGCCCTCGGACTGATCGCTCATGCTCGAGATGCTCCACGCTCCCAACTTTAAGACCTCGTCTGTGGAGGCGTATTTGTCAAAATTATCCTCGAAAATCGCCTCCCTGGTAGGGGGATGCCAGCCAAATCCCATTCCGAAAGAGTCTGCGTTGCTGGCGCCTGAGGCGGCGCGGATTCTGAGCGTGTGGATGCCTGCCTGCGACATGAACGGCGCAATGTCCATCTGGTAGATACGCCAGGTATCATCGCTGCCGGCATTGAAAGAGAACTTCCCGACGGGGGTTTCATCCCAGAAAAATTCATAGGTCGCTTCCGTGGAATTGGCGACTCGCAGGTCGGCTATCTTGACATAGCCCGCTTCAGGAAGGTTGAAACTGAATCGCCACCAGTCTCCTTCAGCGACGCCGCAGATGAAGTGCCCACCGCCCGCAATCTTCCTTACATCCACCGCGTCGGATGGCCGGTATGAATTACTGGAACTCGGGTCATGGAAAAAGTAGTCTTTATCCTTGGACAAGTCGCCACTGCTTGCGGCGCGGAAACCCGTGCGCCCCTCTCCGCCGGGGAATAACCCTCCCCCGTAGTTGTAGTCCTCGAATTCTCTTCGCTGCATGACCACTGAGGCAGGGCCAACCGCCCGCGATTCGGCAAGGTTGCTCTCCACTCCCGATGCGCTCTGGACTGTAACCTTGTACTGGTAACTCATCCCTCCCATGACGTCGAAGTCGTCGAGAAACGCCTCCCCGATCAGCCCGGATATGTCCTGGTAATCCTGACCGTTGACGCTCCGATAGACGCGGTACCCCCCGATCCCCTCCTGCACGCAGGATGACCACCGCAGGTGGCCGACGAGAGTCATCTCTAAACGGAGATTTCGGGGAGGAACCGGCTTCGGATAGAGCGAGTCCTCCCCCCGAATCAACTGCTCGACGACCTCATGGTAGGATAACCAACCATGGAAACAGAGCTTCCCCGAAAAGTCGGGAGGCAATGCAATCGTATAGCTCAACTCGGTATCCACGACCCCGCCGGGGCCGAGATTCCAGGTGATTTCTCCCGGGACAGCCGTGTCTCCTCCACCGGCGTCCAGAAGAATTGCTGGCTCCGGGACCATTTCCGTCACAGTGAGCCAATCGGGGGCGGGAGGCTCGTGGACTTCAACCGAAAGCTTAACCGTTGCCGTCCCTCCCGGAGTGCAGAAAGGCGTCAGGATGTCTCTTTTGCAGGCGACCGGTGCATCCAACCCGTAGACCTCCAGCTCGACGATGGAGGTGAAGTCGGCGACGCCTCCGGGCTGTCCATAGATTCTCACGCCCGTCGCACGAACCCTGTCGAAGCTAATCGTGTAGCGCGAATAATCAGGACGAGCCGCGTAATAGTCCTCGAAGTCGTAAGAGGGCCTAATTTTCACGTTCTCGGCTTCGCGCCATGAAATGCCGTCGGTCGTGTATTGCACCGTCAGAAACGTCCACCATCCCCCGTCAAGGTAATTCTGCCCCGCAGTATAAACCACGGTATCTGGATAGACAAAGTCGCTCCAGAGGTATCCGTACCAATCATCGTCGGCTGGGTTGACGCCGTCGAAGCTATCGTACCCTTTCTCGTGAACGACGCCGTTTCGGATGACGTTGAGGTCTTTCTGTCCGGTCCCGGTCGGCCGGGTGACTCGGGTAATCGGCACTGCATCCGGATATATGGCAAAGTTCTCTATCGGCTTGGTGGAAGCCACATTTGAGGCGGGTCCTTCCCCGTAGGGATTGAGAGCCATCACGCGGTAATAGTATGGATAATACGGTCTTAGCTGCGGGCCGGCATCGAGATAGGTTGTGCCCGTAATGGCCGACGCGATCACAGTCCAGTTTCCTGTCGGCTCAGAGGCCCTGAGAAGCTTGTAGCTGGTGGCGTCATTGTTCGGCTGCCAGGATAGCTCGACCCTTCGGTCACCCCCGATGGCTGAAAGCCCTCCTGTAATGCCCGGCGGCTCTTTGTTCACGATAGTAACCCTGACGGTATCGGACTTCGGCCCGTGAAATCCCATGACGGTAAGCCGAAAGGTGAAGACAGTGTTTGTCCCGACATCTTCCACCACGAAGCGCGGATTCGGAGTGTCGGCGCCGATGAGAGGCACTTGCGGCTCATCCCCCAGCCTCAGTTGATTCCATGAGTATTCTTCGGCGTTGAGAGAGTTTTCGCCGCGCAATGTAACGGTGGTCCCCTCCTCCACACGCTGGTCAAGCCCGGCATCAGCCACTACGATGTTTGGCGCCTGATCGCCATAGACCTCCAGTTCGGCAACCGATGTGAAGTCGGCTACTCCGCCCGGCTCGCCGTAAATGCGAATCCCAATTCCCCGGCATCTATCGAACCTCAGGACGAACCTCGCGTAATCCCCGCGCCCGCTCCACACGTCCTCAAAGTTATAGGCGGGGGAGATTTTCAAGCCTTCGACCGGAATCCAGTTGGTCCCGTCGGTGGTGTACTGGACGGACAGACTTGTCCACCATCCCCCATCCCGAAATATCTTTCCCTGGTAATAAACGACGGTGTCGAAATACCGCGCCTGCTGCCAGAGGTATCCATACCAGTCCTCGATTTCCGCGGCCCCGCCGTGATAGCTATCATAACTGTCCTGCGTACGTCCGTTCCGTATGACCCCTATATCCCTTGAGCCTGTGCCTGTCGGATTCGCTATTCGAGCCATGGGGACTGCATCGGCATCAAAAGCTATGTTCAAGCACGCCACAAGACCAACGGGGTCTGAGGCAGGCCCAACGCCGTATCCATTTGCCGCGGCTACCCTGTAAAAGTAAATCATCCCCTCCTCGAGCCAGTCATCTACGAACGACACCCCGGCAATGCTCGGCGCGACCTTGACGAAATCCCCCTCAGGATGACCCTCTGCCCGATAGACAACGTACCGCGTCGCATCAGGGTGAGCCTCCCACTCCACAACCGCCATAGGAACCCCTTCCACCTCGTTGGGCAAAACTGTCAGGCCATCCGGCGATGTCGCGGGCGCCTTTGTGATATGGACCGTAACCTTGACTTCATCGGTGTCGGAGCCAAGAGCGCCAGAGGCTGTCAGCTCAAAAGTCAGCACGGTTGCCGTTGGCACAGCCGGAGTCACAAACGTGGTCACCGCCCAATACCGCGATGAAAGGGTTACGGCAGGCTCGTTGCCTGTCCTGACCTGCCTCCACGAAAATGAATCGGCGTTCACTGAGCCTCTTCCGTCGAGAGTCACGATATCTCCCTCAAGAACCGATTGATTGAGCCCCGCAAGAGCAATGACTTCTGTCTCCGAGTAGACCTCAAACTCCATGTCGTCAATCAGATAGCTCTTGGTCGGATCGTCGTGTGAGATGAAGCGCAACGTGTCAATCGCCCTTTCACCGTTGATTTCAATCCACGTTGCGCTCTGGCTTATCGGGACGAAGCTGACTATTCTCGAGAAAACCAGATTTCCTCCCAGCTCCCCTCTTACGGTCAATCCCGAAGCTGAGCTCCCAGGAAAATCGGGCTCGTTATCTCTCACGAAAACTCTGATTAGCCGCACTGTCGGGCTGAAGCGAACCACCGATGTTCCCGCAGCGAAAATGAACCGGTTGGTTCCGTCCGGCGAATGGTCGAGAAAGGGAGATTGACCTGTGGATTTTATCAGTGAGGACGACCGCCCTTCGGTCCTCCAGGTCAACGAGACTTCCTTGTCGCTTCCGTAGCTGGAAGGCAGAGCGGTTTCAGCATAGGGACAATCGCTAAATGTCAGGAGCTTCGAAAATGCCAAACATGGCGGAGAAAAAGCGACCGCCCCAATTAGCGCCGCTGCCGCGCACAGGCAGCACAAGCTCTTCGCCGTCAGCGGACACAGACAACAAATTCGCTCTTCTGTCAATTCCCCCAGCACACGCAGCCTCAGCTTCCCTCCAGACGCCTGACCCCAGAGTCCCCTGAGAACGCAGAGCAAGGAACCTGTGGTCTTCTTCATTTCTCAGCGCCCTCTGCGGTGAACGCAGTCGTAAGCAGCTCGTGCTTGGCGTACAACTATCAAGAGCCTCACGATATTAAAAATGATACTCCATTTTCGGGGCGGCGTCCATAGGCGAAAGATGGCCGCTGACGTAACTCTTTGCCATGGCGCGTATCGCGCCACCGGCAGCAGCGGCGCTTTTGCCCGCGGCACCATCCGGCACGGACACCGGAGTTCACCTGAGCACTTGAGAGTTTTCCCATTATGGAATACATTGAGGGGTGTTCTGTTTCAGTAATCGCCTGAGCGCATTCGTAAGGAGACAACAGGAGAAATGAAAAGGGCTATTCCGCGATTCCTGCGCGGCATTATCGTGCCAATGCTGACGCCCTGCCGCGAGGATGGCTCGCTGCATGACGAAGGCATTCGTGCCCTGATTCGCCACTTCAAGTCGCTGGGCTTCATCAGCGGTGTCTTTGTTCGTTCAGGCGTGGGGCAGATGTACACCTTCACCGTCGCCGAAATCAAGCACATGATTGACGTTGCCGTACAGGAAGCGGCTGGGGAAATTCCTATCCTGGCAGGGGCGGCAGGCGAATACGACGGCAATCCAGCCCATAGACCGGAACCGAAAAGGTACGTCGAGCAGACCATCGAGCTTGTATCCTATGCCGCCGAGAAGGGATGTCCCGCGGCGGTCATCGTCCTTCCCAGCGCCCTCCGTCGAGAAAAAGAGAGACCTCTCTCCGAAACCGCGTACAACTACTTCGCCCGCGTCAGCGAGAAAGCCGAAATTCCGCTTGTGGCCTACCAGCCCCCCGCCTTCTCGCAGCGTTACCGAATGACGCCCTCACTTCTCAGGAAAATCGTCGGGCTTAAAATGGTCAGGGCCATGAAGTATTCCGTCACCGAGCGTAAACAGTTTGCAGCCATGGCGGAAGTTGTTCGTGGGACGGACTTCGCCCTGATATGCGGAATCGAGGAGTTCTATCTTGAAGCGCTATCCTTCGGCGCCGTCGGTGTCATCGCCGGAGGATGTAACACCCACCCCGAAATCATCTACGCGATTCAGCGCGCCCACCACGATGGCAACCAAAAGGCCGCCGCAGCAGCCCAGGAAGCTCTCTTGAAAGCCATTCGTGCTTTCGGACGACTCGACTGGCCCACCGCCGCAATCGCCTACCTCTCCCGAAAAATCCCCGGGATAAACCCTTTTGCCCGGACCGAGGCCCGCTGCTACGACCCGAAGATAATTGACCCCCTGGAACGCGCCCTGGACGAAGTGATTGCGCCGTATCGGACACAAACTAAAGAACCATAGACCAGTGCGAGAGCCAGCGCGCTTCACTCTTCCATTTGTTCTGCCCGCGAATTGCCTTTGAGCGCCACGGCTTTTCGCCGCAGACTTTCGGATGGGGACCGCCACATTTTCTCAACGGGACGAACCGGTCCACCGCCGCCCTGGGCAACCCCATTTGCGCGACGCTTTCGAATCAGTTCACGTTTTGCTCTCCCGGCCGGAGAAGCCCAAAACCTCGCCCGTTCAAGGTGCTTTTTGCTGCTGCGATTCCACGCGAGCCGGCTTCACCGCGGCGCCTCGCCCCTTTCCCGTCGCGAGGAGATTCTCAAGGAAATCGGCATGATTGCGGCCAGCGTTCGCGTTATCCTTGCGAGGCGACCACAGCTTACTGCAAATGTCGAGGTCTCCATCCCCGTCAACGTCAGCCACTACGGCTTCGTGGCCGCCGAGACCGGCATCCAGGATCACTCGCTCGACAAACTTTTCTCCCTTGCCGTCAACGTTCTCCCAGATGAACCAGCGTGGCTGCCTTGCGCCGGAAACCCACTCCATCTCGCACGAGAAAATATCGAGGTCGCCATCTCCATCAAAATCCGCCACAGACAATGAATGGTAAGCTCCCCTCGGGTCTGTGTCCCCGTGCGGAAGCTCGTGCTTCTTCCAGGACCGTCCGCGTCCGTCGAGGTTTTCCAGCCAGACAATCTTCGCCCCCGTTATCTCCGCATCGGCGAGGACAACGTCGTTGCGGCCATCGCGGTTGATGTCGCACACGGCGCTCCTGGAGGCGTTCGCCTGCCAGCCGGAAGGCCCGCCGCACAAGGCAGTAGGATGCTCAATCCATCGTGACCCATCGCCTTCGGCATTCTCAAACCAGACGTTCGACCGCAATATGTCAATGTCCCCGTCGCCATCAATGTCGCCGACCGAAAGACCGGCATGAACCGATGGCCCCACATCGTGGCGCTCCCACGGCCCCTTCGGGTCTTCGGGAATCCTGTACCAGCGGACATTATTCTGGTCGGACATAGTGATTATGTCCGGCTTCCCGTCGCGATTGATGTCCGCGGAGACAATGTCGTGGACCGCGGGCACATTGTCGAAAACGTGTTTTTCAAAAGAAGCTGTGCGAGGCGTTCGCGGGTTGCGATACCACGCTCCACCCGCTGCGAAATCAACCCATCCGTCGCCATCCACATCCAGAGCTATACCTCCGACTTCCGAAGGCGATTCGCTGCCGAGGATGTGCCGCGTCCAGCGGCCTGCATCGTGATATTCATACCAGAATATGTCTGCACGCTGTTGCCCGGTGATGAAGTCGAGGTCGCCGTCGCGGTCCACGTCAGCGAGGGCTGTCTGTCCCCAGAACCTCCCCGGAAGCTCGCGGTCAATGTAATGGTGGCGGAATTCCATTCTTGTCGGAGCTGCTGCCGGAGCCGCAGGCTGGTCCGCTGCCCACACCCAAACGCCCATCCACGCAAGCACCGCCGTAACTGCCCAAACCAATCTCAACAATGAAGCATTTCTCATGTCAATGCCCTCCTACAAAGAAGGATTTTGCCGAAGACAGAGCCACGCCGCTGAGATCAGCCAGAGACACTTCCAAATGGCCTCCTCGAGATTCTCTATTTTCGCCAACGGCTGAGATTCGGTAGCCCCGCCCTCGGCGGGGTTGAACTGTTCACAAAACCGCTTTCCTCCATTCGCTGCGCAGGAAAACCACGGATTTGGGGATTTCCACCTCTTTATCGCCGACGACGCCGCATTCGAGACTGCAATAGTCCTGGTAGCCCACCCATTTCAGCCCCTTGAACCCGTCCACGAAGGAGCGCTCGTCCTGGCCGGGGAGGTTTCGCCTCCTGCTCGCGAGGTGGACGTGATGCAGATACTTCCCGGCAGAGATGAACGCGCCCAGGTCGCTTGTCTCCTCGATTCCCATATGGTAGAAATCGCCCATCATGCAAACCGCTGGATGATTCACGTCGCGGCAAATGGCGGCGGCATCTGCCAGCATACGAAGAAACCATGCCTCTCCTCGGTTCAGCGGCTCAAGCAGGATGCGCGTTCCGGCTTTCTGGGCAGCCTCCCCCAGCTCAGGAAGAATCTCCACGAGGATTTTCCGCCCCTCGACGTGGTTGAGCTTCGTCTGGTTATTGAAAGCGGGGACCACTATCAACCCCGTCGAGCCCAGCTCGCCCGCCGCGGGAAGGATTTCCTTCATGGTTTTGACCGCCTCGTCCCGGACGTTCTTATCTTCGGAGATGAGAACTCCTCTATATCCGGCACAGATTGCGCTCATGGTAATTCTCGTCCCTTTCAAAGCCCCCGTTATCTCTTTTACTCTCCCCGGCAATCCTCCGCCCCATACTTCCAGGCCGTCGAAACCCCATTTGTCCATCTTCTGGACCTTTTCCCTGAGGCTTGCGCCCGGAATGATGCCTTCCTGGCTCGAGACCTTGAGAGCGGCCTTCGGCTTTTCGGGAGCGGCACCGGCCCCTTTCGCCGAAATCGCCAGCCCGACCCCAGCCACTGGCAGCTTGAACACAAAATCCCGACGATTCATTGTCATGGCTCTCTCCTTGTCCTTTCCAGTGGTGAAAAATCTCGATGGTGAATTTTGACCACCAACTTCGACCATGTGCCTCTCCAACGCCGTCTCCAGCCGCGCGCGTTCCGACCGTCTGCTACCAAAGAGACTTCCCCCGCTTCCTGCCGTCTCAGCTCCCGGTCTGCCGCAATGTTGCATCGGCGGGCGGGCTCTGATCTATGACGACGGTTGCGTGCCGCTTGTCCGGAAGGCGGTTCATGCTCCGGAGACGAACCGTCAAAGGCCTTTCTGCCTGCGAGCTTAGTACATATCAAAAACCCAATCAAGGCCGAATGGCGCCTCGCGTCCTCGCCTGACCGCAACGCTCCAGAAACCGAGTGCGGCTGTATTTTAGTGGCATGGGCATCCTGCCCATGTCAGCCGTCCACGACGCCAACCACGGGCGAGCCGCCCGTGCCGCAAGAGGCACCGTTTCCAGGCCAGGCCCCGTCGAGCTTCCGAATCTGCTGCCGACCGACAGCGACATCCCATGAACGGAGGCGTTGTTCCTAATCGCGATTCATGATATGGTTTGGCAAGGGAACCGCTTATTGAAACCGGGACGCAGCAAATGTTGACCGCTTGCGAGGGATTTTCATTGGCCTTCGTTTTTATCTTCGCAGTGGGATCGGTGGGGCCATCCGCAACCGAGACTGCGCAAAACCTCAGCCTTATTCCATTTCCGAAGTGCGTCCGCCTTCAAAAGGGCGCCCTGCCGCTCAAAGGGAATCTTCGCGTAAGCGTCGCCAAAGACGCTCGTGACAGGTTCGCGGCAGTAGATTTGTGCGGCGAGATCAGCGCCCGAACGGGGCTTATCCCCGAAATCTGCGCAGACTTTCCGTCGCCCACAGACAAGGTCCATATTTTGCAACTGGAAGTCGTCGGCGCGCCGCAACAGCCGACCGAACCTCTCCCTCTCACGAAAGATAAAGGAGAAGAAGCGTACGCATTGCGGGTTTTTCCATCAGGTGCGGAGATTCAGTCAACCGGCGCGCCTGGTCTCTTCTACGGCGTCCAAACCCTCAAGCAGCTTATCAGGGCAAATATCCGCGATGGGGCAATTCCCTGCCTGGTCATTGAGGACTGGCCTTCTCTCCGATACCGCGGTTTTCAGGACGACATCACCAGAGCACCGAGTCCCCTTCTCGAAAAATTGCAGTCGGCAGCAGAGGCGTTGGGTGCAGGAAAGCAACTTCCCCCGCCGCCCGAGATTATGATGTAGCCTGTCGGGATTGTCGGTCTCTGCGAAGAGAATGCACGCATTGCGTTCAGCGACCTTGTGCCGCAATCCCGCCGACGGCGTGGGCACGGGCCTTGCCGCGTGGCAGGCGCCTGGTAGAGAAGCGCTCGTATGAAATTTTGCCTTTGTTTAGGGACCTCTTTGCTGACGGTTTTCCTCTTCCCCAGCCCCGGGCATTCTGTCGAAGTCACCCTCAAAGAAGGGGCAAGCATTTACCAGGGTGACAGGATCGTCCACACAGCCGCAAAGGGTGACGCTTTCAATGCCGAGCGCATCCGGGCAGGCTGGGTTTACGGGGCACACGCAAAAGCTGGCCAAATCGTTCGCGGCTGGGTACGCAAGGACGACGTCATCGAGACCAATAGGCTTGAGGAGCTCGAAGCCTCGTACCTCCAGGAGCTCAGAAAGGCTCGAGCGGATTCCGCCAGAAGGCTTGCGGCTCAATACCTTGACCTATCTCGTCGCGAGCCAGATGCCAGTAAGCTCCGCGCTGCCCTCGACAGAATCACACGCGAAATAGAGCTCAGCCCCGGCTTGCCCGAGCTTCACCACGCCAGAGGGATGCTCAACGCAGCTTTGCAGAGACACCCTCAGGCTTTTCAGGATTTCACTGCCGCCGTAAGAGCCGACTCGCGCTATGCTGAAGCGTATGAGGCTCGGGCTGAGCTTTACCTCAAAGCCAGGGATTACAGAGGCGCCGAAAGGGATTACTCGACGCTGATAGCCCTCCGCCCAAGAAATGCAGCCGCCTATTTGGCGAGGGGATTGGGGCGTCTTCAAGCTGAGGATTACACGGGAGCGCTCTCCGATTTCACGCAATCTCTCCAGCTCGACCCGGGAAATCTCCAGTCGTATCTCGCCAGAGCGACGGCTCTCTCCAAAAGCGGAAGCGACGCGCAGGCTCTTCAGGATTACGACAAGGCTCTTTCCATTCAGCCCGACTCGCCCTCCATATACTCGGCAAGAGCCGAACTCCTCACTCAAATGGGGCGCCACGATGAAGCACTCAACGACCTCTCCCTCATCATCAAGCTCAACCCGAAAGACCCCGAATCATATTACCACCGCGCCCTTCTCCGTCAAAAGCTCGGAAAAGCCAGGGATGCCCTCGCCGACATCTCCAGAGCTATCGAGCTTCATCCATCGCCTGCGACCGAGCACTACCGCAAACAGGCCGAAATCGCAGAATCTGCTGATGATTTCGCCACCGCTGCCTCAAGCTATTCCAAAGTCATTGAATCTCTCCCGGACTATCCGGAGGTCTATTTTCGGAGAGGTCTCTGCTTAGAGAAACTCGGCCGAAAGAAACAAGCCGCCAGGGATTACACCGCCGCCCTTCAGCTTGACCCACGACTGGCCGCAGCGTATCTGAGACGCGGCGCGATCTACGAAATATCGTTTAACGACCCCCAGCGGGCACTCGCCGATTACACCGCCGCCATAAACGCCGATCCGTCCCTCATCGAGGGCTTCATGACGAGGGCGGCGCTCTATCATCAACTCGGCCGACGGGATGATGCCCTCGCCGACATTTCTCGCGTGCTTGGATTGCATCCCAGCAACGCCGAAACATACCGTTTCAGGTCCACAATCTACCGGGCCATGGGCAACTACTCAAAGGCCATTGACGACCTGAACACCGCTCTGAAGCTGGACCCCAAAAACTCCTCTTATGAAGCCGCCCTGAACGACGTTCGCCGTGAAATGGACAGCCGCAGGTGATCGCCGCCTTCTGGTCGGTCCCGCAACCCCGCCAGGGCGGGGCTTCGCGGAGCCACCGGTCAGCATTCGGCGGGTCAGGGGTCGGGCGCCCCCGCCGAACCCTCAACCCCGAACCCCGTCCCCTGTCCCCTATCCCCTGTCCCCGCTTATTAGTCTCCGAAAAGAATAAAAATAAAATGAAGGGGCACACCACCACCCGCATATTTATTGACAGGAAAGCAAGCTTTGTGGTTACTCTGTCGCGTTGCAGTAGCTGAGTCGAGCAGAAGCCATCTTGTCGCAAATAACGGGCAACAAGTCGCCCAATCGTGCAAAAAGATACGCGAACACGAAAGGAGAAGAAATGAAGAGAAAAGTAGTCTCGTCGCTATTGTTGGTCATCATGGCCATCGGCTTGCCGCGTTTAGGCGTTGTGCAATGCGCCGCGCCTCCGATTGCCGAGCTTCTTCCGGCGGACAGCCTCGCTTACGCCGAGTTGCCGAACATGGACGTATTCTATTACGTCATCAGCGAAATCGCTCAGGCAGCCATCGCCAGCCTGGAAGAGGAACAAGCTGTGCCGGAGGACATCAAAACAAAAGCGAGGGCCGTTCTGGAAGTCTTTGAGGAAATTAAGCCTCTCCTGCCGAAGAGCGCATCTCTCGGGGTGGTCTCGATTGACATGAGGACCGGGCAGCCTTCGTTGGTCCTGGTGAGCGAGCTATCGGAAGGGCTGGTGCCGTTCGCCTCTACCGCGGGGAAGCTGATGGCGCTCGCGCCGAAAGCTGAGGTCACCAGGACAGAGCATGGGATTGAGGTGGATTTCGGTGGCCTGCGGCCAGGGCCGATAGGATATGCCGTAAAGGACAACGTCTTGTACGCCACGATGGGCAAAGGGCTTCTCGACCGCGTCCTTTCGGGCAGACCGGCAGAAAGCCTCTCTAACACAGCCCACTTCAAGGAGGTCAACGCCATCATTGGGGAGAATGCGATTGTTTCCGCGTACGTAAACGTGGACGCTGTCTGCAAAACCTTGCTGCCGAATCTCCCCCCACACGCCCGGAACGTTGCAGAGCTGCTCGGCCTGAATGGAATTCATGCAGCAGGCTTGAGCCTGAGGGGAGACGAGGAATTTGTCGGCTTCAACCTCGCTCTGCAGTACACGGAGAACGCTCCCGGCATCCCCAGCCTCCTCAGCATCCCCAACACTGCCCCGAAAGGCATTGCTTACCTCCCGGAAGATTACTCTTACGCCGCGAGGCTGTCTTTCGGACCGCCCGGGGACTTAATGAAGAAAATCCAGCCTACACTGGATAGGGCAGGCATTGGACCGAAGGTCGCTCAGACCCTCGCAGAAATCAAAGAGAAGCACGCCATTGACGTCGAGAAAATTCTGGCATCCCTCGGCGGCGAGATCACATTCGGCGTCAAAATTCCCCAGACCTACGAAATCCCCAGCGTCTTGGTTTGCATCGAAGCCAAAGACCCGGAGTACATTATGCAGACCCTGAAAGACCTCCTGAAACGCGCCTCAATGACCTTCTCAGAGACGGAGGTGGCCGGCGCGAAGTCCATCATGGTCACCCTGCCGATGCCAGTGCCAGTCAGTCCTGCCATTGCCGCGGCCCAAGATATGATTGTAATCGGAATCTCCAAGCCTGTCCTTGAGAAGGCTCTGGCAGCGAAGAGCAGCGGCCAAAACATCGCCTCCAAGCCGAAGTTCAAAGCCGCCATGGAAGGATTGCCAGCCAGCAGCAATATCGCTCTTGAGTACATCGAGGCCGAACCCCTCGGACAACTGGTCGTCTTTGGGGTTAACATCGCTGCCGCAAGAGCCCCCGCTGAAGCCAAGCCGCTCATCGCCAAAGCAATGCAGTACCTGAACAATGCCGTTCGCGGCCTTGGCGAAGCAGTGGAAGTGGCTTACAGGACACCAGGTGGTCTTGCTGTCCAGAGCAGATTCCCGACAAGCTCCGTGATGCAGATTCTGAAAAACGGCGCAGCATTTGGAGCGAAAGCCGTGATGATTCACATTGGGAGGCGAGAGGAGCCGCCTGAGCGGCCGCCGGAGGTGACGCCGCCGGCTCCCGCCGAAGAAGCCGCGCCAGTGGTAGAGCCCGTGCCCGTCGAAGAAGCCGAGCTGGAAGGGAAGGTTTTCATCGGCCTCGGCGCATACGCGACTTCACCACTGGTGGACATGCATAAGACCGAAGGCAACAGCCTCCCCTTCAACGCAGGCAACCAGAAAATAGGTGGCTTGCCATATCAAATCGCTGGCGGAATCGTCCAGCTTTCGGGAGGGAATTTCGAAGACGCGCCAGCGGAGGTCAAGGGAATAGAGGTCAAGGCAAAGTTCAAAAGGCTGCACATCCTCCACGGGACCGGTTGGGGGTCGGGCGTGGCCGCCGGGACGCAGATCGGCAGTTACGTCATCCATTACGAAGACGGAGTCGCCGTAGAGATTCCCCTGAAATACGGCGTCCATCTGAGGGACTGGTGGGTGCAGTCCGACCAGTCACAGGAGGTCCCCGAAGGAAAAGTGGCTTGGACCGGCAGAAACAATCTCGCGGCAATTCGCCTCTACTCTTTGACCTGGGAGAATCCGCATCCCGACAAGCTCGTCACGGCGATTGATTGTTGCTCCGCAGGGACGGCCTGCGCGCCTTTCGTCGTGGCGATGACCGGCGAGATATAGCAGTCGCTGGCGCAATAGCGACCAATGTACCGCTGGCGTCCCGCCGGCTGTCCGGAGGGCATCATGCCCTCGAGGTTGTCGTCGGGCCCGGCCACGCATATGCGCAGAGACCGTTCTTGCGAGAGGCACACTCTCCGTCGTGCCAGCGCAGTTAACATTTAGCCCGACTCCCCGGTAAAATACTTTGAGCCCTAATTCTTCTGCCGGGGAGTCGGGCTTTCTTCCCGCTGCCATGAGGACAGCCCATCGCCTTCTGCCTTTCCCGGCTTCGCACCAATACCAATGGCCCTGCGACACGCCCAATCCTCAACAGGCAGAGATGGCAAATTGACTTGCCTCGGCGACGCAGACGTGATATAGGTAGATCAACGTTTCGCCAATCTGCGGATGAATTCCAGGTTCCGCGGCGCGTTTCGCGTAAGCCAGACAAAGCGAGTGAAAAGCCAGAAGTGAACAAGCCGAATTCGGTTCACAGCAGAAACAAGTTCCGCATGGTTCAGGCCTTAACACTTGTCAGATTTCCCCTGGCGGTATGCTTCGCGGTAATATTGCTTGCTTTCCAGCAGTCCGCTTCTGTTCTAATCGTCTGCTTCATCCTTCTGGTCGTGATGGAATTGACTGACCTCTTCGACGGCATCCTCGCGCGGAGAACTGGTGTCGTTTCCGAATGGGGAGCCACGCTCGACCCCTATTCGGACAGCATATCGCGTATCACAGTTTATTGGGCGCTGGCTTATCGCGGCATGGCAATAGCCGTTGTTCCCCTCGTGATGGCATGCCGCGACGTAACAGCAGCCTACTGCCGCATCATTCTTGCTCGAGCGGGGCGGTCCGTCTCCGCTAAGTGGAGCGGTAAGCTAAAGGCCCAATTCCAGAGCATCGGAGGAGGTCTTCTCCTGCTTGGCCCGTTCTACTGGCCCTTCACCGGCAAGTGGACCATTCAAGCTCTCTCGTGGATTGTCATCGTCGTCACCGCCGCATCTGTTGTCGAATACACCCTTGCCGCCATTTCGGCCTCTAAAACCGTCAGAAAAGGGGCCTGATGGCGCCAGCCACGGAATTCTTGGCAGCGATGCGCCGCTCGGCCCGGTGAATTCTTTCGACCTCAAAGATGACGCGCACGCGCTCAACAACCGGGAGGAATAATGCTCGCAAAAAGAGCCGGCGAAATTGATTCGTCCGGGATACGCAAGGTCTTCGACCTGGGCCAAAAGCTCAAGAATCCAATTAACCTCAGCATAGGGCAGCCCCATTTCGATATTCCGCAGGAACTGAAAGTGGAGGCAAAAAAGTGGATTGACGCGGGTTTCAGCAAATATACCGTTACACAGGGGATACAGGAGCTGCGCGATAGGATACGCGAGAAGTACCGTAGCAAAGGAATAAGATTCGACGAGATTATCATCACTTCCGGCGTTTCGGGAGCGCTCTTTCTCGCGGCGACGGTGCTTTTCGAGGAGGGGGATGAGGTTCTTATCCCTGACCCCTACTTCGTCATGTACAAACATCTGGTCAAACTGATGGGGGCGACTCCGGTTTACGTTGATACCTACCCCGATTTCCGCCTGAGGGCTGAGAACCTCCAGGGAAAGGCCAACCGCCGAACAAAAGCGCTCATCCTCAATTCCCCCTCCAATCCCACTGGAATCTCCCTCACCGAGCCGGAGCAGAAGGAAATCGCCCAGTTCGCCGGAAAACACAACCTCCTGATTATCTTCGACGAGATTTACGAGGACTTCAACTACGACCACCCTCATGCCAACGTGGCGAAGTTTCACCCCAAGACGCTGATTCTGCACGGTTTCTCAAAATCCCACGCCATGACCGGATGGAGGCTCGGCTTTGCCGCAGGGCCGAGCGAAATCATCAGCGAGATGATAAAAATCCAGCAGTTCTCTTTCGTCTGTGCTCCGTCCATCGCGCAGAAGATGGGCCTGGCCGCCCTTGACCTCCCCCCGGGGAAGGAAATCGAGGATTACCGTCGCAAAAGAGACATCGTTTACGAGGGCCTGAAACAAAAATTCAAAGTCGTCAAGCCCAACGGCGCTTTCTACATCTTCCCCGAAGCTCCGGGAGGCGATGGCGACCGGTTTTCTAAGAAAGCCATCGAGAACAATGTCCTGATCATACCCGGCAGCGTCTTCTCGGAGAAGAAGACTCATTTCCGGCTTTCTTTCGCGGCCGACGACGAGACACTGAGGGAAGGAATCGAGATACTTAGCTCGCTGGCGTAGCGACGCCATGCCGGACGAACATTGTGCACCGGGAAATGGGGTTAAAATGAGCGCGAAAACCCTGGGCGCCTTCATTGCGGCAATTTCCCTCGCCGCGCCGGCATGCCGCCGGGAAAAATCCCCGGACCAGTGGATGAAGCTTCCTCCGGAGCTGAAGGTGCACCTCGCAACCACGCCTGAGCAAAGGGAAAGAGGCCTGAAGTTTCGCGCCAGCCTCCCCGGAGACGAAGGAATGTACTTCATCTTTGAGACGGACCAGCCCCTTTCGTTCTACATGCGGGACACAAGGATTCCCCTGAGCATCGCCTTCATCACGCGCACCAGCATAATCGAATCCATCGCGGACATGACTCCGCTGGACGAGACGCCGGTCTCCTCAGCGGGCGCCGCTCAGTTCGCCCTGGAGGTTAATCGCGGCTGGTTTGACGACAATGGCATACGCCCGGGCGATAAAGTCCTGCTGAGGCAGGACAGGATTTCCTTTTTCCGGAGAGTGGGCCAATGAGCTCATTGCCCCCGGTGCTCTTGAAATGCCGTTTTTTTCGCCGTCGGGACACACCGAGCGCAATTCCATGTAACGCAGCCCTCCGGGCGGCTGTCTCGGGGACGTCTTGCCCGCGCTGCGGGCATGATGCCCGCAGGACAGCCTGCGAGACGCTGGCGGTACAATAAAGGAACTGCAATGATGGCTAAACAGGAGGGAACCATGAACAAGGCACAAGCTGGAAGGCGTAAACCAGGGGTTTTGCTGACTCGACGCGAGTTCATCAAAGACCTGTCCCTGGCAGCCGGGGCAGCAGCAGCTTCTCCTTTACTGAAAGCGGAGGAAGGAGCGCCTCCCCGGGCCAGAAGCACGCCGAGAGCTTCCAGGCTCAACCTGATTTACATCGGCACCGACACATGGCGAGCCGACTACCTCGGCTGCTACGGCAACCCGAACATCAAAACCCCGCATCTCGACCAGCTCGCAAAAGAAAGTGTCCTCTTTACCAACGTATATGCGGACGGCCTCCCCACGATTCCCTGCCGCCGCGTCCTCTACACCGGAAGAAGCATCCTCCCCTTCAAAAAGCATGGGAGCTGGCGGCCTCTCTTTCCCGAGGACATCACCTTCGCTGAGACCCTGAACAAAGCTGGATACACCACTGGCCTGATAGTTGACTGCTACCATTTCTTTAAGCCCGACATGAATCTGCACCGGGGCTTCGACTCGTGGGAGTGGATTCGCGGACAGGAACACGACCTGTGGCAATCCGGCCCCAAGGAGAAATTCGACGCAAGGAATTATCTCCCGGAACATCTCTGGGAGCTCGACCGCTACAGCGACGGGCAGAATCCGCGAGTGCTTCAATACCTCCTCAACACCCAGGACCGTCGCTCCGAGGACGATTACTTTTGCGCCCGAACCTGCCGTCTTGCCATGCGATGGCTCGAGCGAAACCTGAGCCAAAAACCCTTCATGCTCTGGCTGGAGATGTTCGATCCCCACGAACCTTGGGATGCCCCGAAGCGATTTCAGAAAATGTATTATGACAAGTATCCCGTGGAGCGATTCCTTTTCGGCTACGGCGTGGATAAAGAACGCCTCAAGCCCGAAGATATTCGGGCCCTCAAGGGTCTCTACTCGGCGGAGGTGACCTTCTCCGACCTCTGGATAGGCCGCCTCCTCGACAGAATCCGAGACCTCGGCCTGATGGACGACACAATCATCGTCTTCAGCACAGACCACGGCACCCATCTCGGCGAGCAGGGATGCGTCCAGAAAACGCCCGGTTTCCTCAACTCCCTCGTCGCCCAGCTCCCCCTCATCATGCGCCATCCCGATGTCGGCTCCTTCGCCGGAAAGCGAGTGAACGCCCTTATCTCCGCGGCCGATTACATGCCCACATTCCTCCATCTCCTTGGAGTCAAGGGACCGGAGAAGCGGATGACGGGAAAGAGCTTCTGGCCAGCCGTCGCCGGCGAAAAGGAAGCCATTAACGGCGAGGTTTACGTCGGATTCGGCTCCTTCGCCGCAGTCCGAACCCGCGATTGGCACTATTTCGAAAACCTTAAGACAGTCACTCCTGTCGGCTCCACCCCCACTGAATATGACTTCCGAAAAGCCATGACCGACCCCGGCCGCGGGCAGGGCCCTGCCCTCTACGACCTCAAAAAGGACCGCGGCGAGACCAAAAACGTTGTCGAAGAACACCCGGAAGTTGTCGCGGAGATGAGGAAGGAGCTTGCGAAACGCTTTAGCGATGCGGTATGATTGTGCCTCTGGGGCATCCAGGGCCTCTTTCAGAGACACAACTAGGAGGCGAAGCGCGTGTACGATGCAATCGTTGTAGGGGCGGGCCCCTCGGGCTCGTCAGCCGCATACCACCTGTCTCGAGGCGGGCTGAAGACGCTTCTGATCGACAAGGCGAAGTTCCCCAGGCGCAAAGCGTGCGCGGGCGCCGTCCCAGAGTGGGTATTCAGGCAATTGGGCCTGAGCCCGATAAGCGATATCGGCTCGGTGCCCATCCAGCGTATGCGTCTGTTCTACAACGGGAGAAAATGCGAGGTCGATCTGGGTTGCCCATACGTCCACATCGTGGACAGGGCGAGGTGGGACGCCTTCCTTGTGGGAAGAGCTCAGCGAGCTGGGGCCCATTTCGTCGACAGGTGTTGGTTCCTACGCGCTTGGCCGCGTGGAGACGCCATTGGCGTCGCCACATCCGCTGGGGACTTCGCCTGCCGGTATCTCATAGGCGCGGACGGCCTGCGAAGCACCGTCAGGACAATGGTGGCAGCACCCCACCGCAAACGGTTGCTGGCCCTGGGAATGTACGTTTACCGGCGGCCCAGCGGCGCGTGCCCCATCCCGGAGGGCACGATCGATATCCATTTCGACGGTCCCCGCTTCGGGTACTGCTGGGTTTTCCATCGCGGTGACTCTCTGTCGATCGGCGTGGCGGGAAGCTGCCTTGCCCTCGATACCCGTCGCGCCAAGGCCGTCCTCGGTGGGCTGTTAACCGAACTCGGGTCGGCCCCGGCCCTGGGTGCATTTCACCTTGGATTCCTTCCCATCGGCCACAGTTTCAGGCGCTTGGCCAGGAGGAGGGTGCTCTTGGTGGGCGACGCCGGGGGTTTGGTAGACGCCTATGCCGGAGAGGGCATCTCTTATGCAATCGAGTCGGGAAGAATAGCCGCGGAAGCCGTGCTTAGACACGGAGGCAGGTCTTACGCCAAACTCTGCAGGCGAGCGTTCGGGGGGCGCCTAAACTGCTGCCTCGCCCTCGCCCTGGCGGTTCATTCGTTGCCCTCCGTTTTTAAGCGCCAGCTTCTGAAGCCAAGTCTGCTAGCGCTGTACTTGAACACCGTGCGGGACGGTCGCTCCTATGGCCCATTTCTGGCGGCCCTCTTTAGGGCAGCGTTCTTAGGTGCCGTCGCCCCGGAGGCAACGCGACAAGCACCTTTGCACGAGGCCACGCACCTCGGCGACCAACAGCCCTGAAAGGCCCCGGCGGCCGCCTCCGTCCGGATGAATAGCCCGGGTCAACCCACGCGCCGACTCGGCCCGGCGCGAATCGAGCGAGCGTTGGAGGCTTCTCCCATGGGAAAAATGGCCACGCAAACCTTGCAGATGGAGGACCGACTCGCACGCCGTTTCTGGATTATGCGAGTGATGGGGTCCTATTCGAGGGCCCTGAAGCGGGAGTCTCTGGCGTCCGCAACGATCTTCGCGCTGCCTGTGCTCGTCCTGTTCGCGGGCCTTGAGATGATCTCGCACGCGCGTGTCGTGACGTACGATGTCCTCTTGAGCCTTCTCTGGCTCGCCCTCGCCCCCCTACTGATCAAATGGTCGGCGCAAGTGATGAGAGAGTATCATTCCGAGGTCCTCGGCCTGGCTGCCGATGAGTCACGGATGGCCTTGGCCTGCGCCGATAGCGCCCAGAGATACCTGTCGCGCGCATTCCTAAAGATAAGCGTGCCCCTGAGCGCAGCGACCTTCGCCATCGGCTATGTCCGGTTCACCGGCAGCGCGCCCACTTACGCCGCGTTAATCGTCGGCGCGGTAGCCGCGCTCTTCGGGTTCCTCGCCGGCATAGCCTTCAACGGCCTGTACATCTACATCCGATTTGTCCGCGCCGCACTCGGCGGGGAATTCCGCATCCGCCTGTTCCACTTCGATAACTACTTAGGCCTTTCTGGACTCGCCCGATTTCACACCAAGTTCCTCTTCCTCTTCTTCTCCGGTTCCCTGACCTTCCCTGTCGTATTCCAGTCCCTACTTAACAACCTGGCGGCTGCGCCCGGCACCATCTCGTTGATCGTCTCCCTTCCCATGGGCGCCTACATCGGCTCAGGCCTGTTCATGTTCGTGTCCGGGGCGGTCAGGGTAAGGGACAAGGTGCTCGTGTACAAGAGAGCGCTCTGGGAGGAGAAGTGCTCCACGTTCGAGGCTATGATGTCCGACCTCCTGAGCCAGGAGCGCAAGGACCCCGCCGACGTCGAGACGCTCGGGCTCTACCACGCAACCTGCCTGCAGCAGATATACCGCATCAAGGACTACCCCTATGACTCTAAAGCCGTGCTCGAGCTCGCGGGCTCCGTGATCATCCCCCTCTTCGTGTTCGTTCTCCAGCTCGTCGTCTCGTAGGCACCCCCTGTGGGCCCAACAGAGACGAAAACCGCTCGTGCGTGGCCGCCCCGGGAAGGGGGCAGGGGCCGGCCCTCTACGACCTCAAAAACGACCGTGGCGAAAAAAACAACCTCGTGGAGAAGCACCCGGACGTTGTGGCACACATGCGCCAGAAACTCGCCAAGCGGTTCGAGGTCTGAATTTAGTAGCCGCTTTGACAGATAGAGCCACGAACTGTCGAGCGTGCTCCGGGGCGGCAAAAGCCACAGGCAAGTCTGGTGGTGGCTGCCGGGCTTCAAGCAGAGACCCTTAGCAACCGTCTTCGGGCGGTCGTCGGAGGCGCGCAATACCCTTTCGAGCGGCCACCCTTCCGCCACTGACAGACGCACGCCTTTTGTCTCCCACGACTATCAAAGAAGGCTGCTCCACCTCCGCGGTGAAACTGGGCCCCACACCCGCACCGCAGAAAATTCCTTGACGGGACCTCGCTTTCGTAATAAGGTTCAGCTTATAGAGCAGCGCTGCGAGCGCCGGTTGACTACCCAGCGAAACTCGGGAAAAACATCCAGCCAAGGGAGGGGAAGAAAATGAGGGGAACAACCATCCCAAGAAGATGTGGCCTTTGTCTCACGGTTCTGGCCGTGGCGATTCTCACTCTCTCTCCAACAAGCGCCTTTGCAGTAGCCACGATGGAGTCGTACATCTCCGAGGTTGACGGGTCGCAGCAGCCCTTCGGGCTTTACCTTCCGGAGCCTTTCGATACCAACGTGCCTCACCCGGTCGCTATCCAGTTGCATGGAGGCGGCGTGAGAGCGAGCCCGCCCTCTCCCGTCGGCGAGCTCTCGAGAGGATGGATTATCGTCACGCCCGACGGGCGCGGCGAGCACCCAATCTGGGCGGGCCTGCAGGAGAACGATGTCTTTCGCGTCCTCGACGAGGTGCGGTCAAGGTACCCCAATGCAGTGGACGAAAACAGGATTTACGTCCTCGGCTGCTCCAGTGGGGGGCACGGGTCTGCCAGGCTTCCTTTCACGTATCCGGATGTCTTCGCAGCGGCGGGGCCGCATGATGCTTGGTACGACAATTATTACTTCCACGCGTTCGCCTGGGGCCCAAGGGATAACGTAAACGAGCTGCACCCCAGCCGCGCACCTCTTCTTGAGGGACTCTCTCCCCTCCACGTTGCGGAAAACGCCAAGAACCTCAACCTGTATCTCGGCGTCAGCATGGGCGACGGGGCGGCCGTTTCAGAGGTGGGCAAGTTATACGGCCGGCTGAATGAGCTTGCCTACGCCTATTCCTACAATCCATTTCCGGGCGGCCATTGCGGCGGTTACAACCCTGCTGATATTTACGAGTTCTTTTCGCAGCATGTCAGAGAACCCAATCCCGCGCAGGTTGTCCTGAAAGCCAACCACTTGAAGTACGGGTCTGCCTTCTGGGTGCGTATTGACCGGCTGGCAAAGAGCATGCAATTCGCCGCGGTCGAGGCGAAAATCACCGGGAAGGATCTCGACAGAGTAGAGGTCAATGCCAGCAATCTCCTCCAATATACCTTGATGCTTGGCGCTCAGCTCATCGGGAAAGACCAGGTAAGCGTCTACACGAACGGCGAGCTCACCTACGCGGGACCGCCGCAGGAGATCACCGTTTCCGCTTCTCTGGACCAATCCGGCAATATTGTCGGATGGTCCACCAGCAATATTCTCCCGCGTGGCCTGAGGAAGACGCCCCGGATCGAAGGACCGATCGGACACGCTTACGACTCAAAGTTTCTGCTGGTTCGGGGGACAGGAAAGGAGGGAGCAACACAGAACCGCCTGGAGGCGGAGAAGTTCGCCGCGGACTGGAACCTCCGCAATCGGGCGAACATTTCGCCAGTGACCGATACGTCCATCACGGAGGAAGACATCGCCTCCAGCAACCTGATCCTCTTCGGGACCGCTGATTCGAATTCAATAATAAAGGCCATCAATGACTTGCTTCCCATTCGCATCTGGCGAAATCGTATCGTTGCCGGGGCGAAAGAATATGTGGGAGAGAATTACGGCCTTTACATGATTTTCCCCAATCCGCTGAATCCGGAGCGATATGTGGTCATAAGCCACGGGACAATCCCCGGCTGGGTCGCGACGGATATCAACTGGCTTGCGATTCTCTGGCCGGACTACGTTGTCTTCGACATGAACGTTGTTCCCCGCCAGGCCGTTGCAGACCCCTACGGCGCTCAATCCGCCTACCACCCGGATGCCTGGGTCGAAGCAGGCTTCTTCGATGAATACTGGCGGCTGGACAACGACAAGGATGGCCTGGACGATATCTTCGAGAAGGACATCATTGACGCCGACCGGAACGACGCAATCGTCACCATTCAGGACGTGAACCCCGCCGATGACTTTGATGGCGATGGCCAGGACAATCGCACTGAATACAATGCGGGAACGGACCCCACCGACGCTGCCTCATGCTTCTCCCTCCTTACCGCCAAGCCCGACCCCGCGGACTCAGCAAACTTCCAGGTCTCATGGAAGATGGCTCCGGCAAGGTCATACTACATCCTCTGGTCAGACTCCATGCACGGCCCCTGGCACGAGATAGCGCAATTG
>Ga0315312_1000361_pt1 | contig 60251 bp, 58 predicted proteins | sample TDP7_MG_FD_203629 | JGI IMG/M metagenome (GOLD analysis project Ga0315312, IMG submission 203629) | Freshwater sediment microbial communities from Lake Towuti, South Sulawesi, Indonesia - TDP7 | ecosystem: Environmental > Aquatic > Freshwater > Lake > Sediment | place: Indonesia: South Sulawesi... | reverse complement strand
AGAACTACATCAGCCAAGAAGGCCTTCAGCTTCAACCGGAATCGTTCTATCTCTCGGGGTTTCATACCCGAGAGCATATACAAATTTGCTATTGTTTGTCAAGAATAACTTAACGTAGTAGTACTAATTCCTAATTTCAAATCCCCCCAACCCCCCTTTGCTAAAGGGGGGCGAGGGGGGATTAACAATCTCCATCTCCTATCTCTTCTTCCTTTTGGCTAAGATCTCAAACGGTAGTCCACGAATGTAGGCAGCATCGGCACAACGCCTCTGATCAAAACCAGTGGCCTTAATGGACCGGATCTCCGGTGAGAAGAGGCTCGTCTTCGATTCCCGATGGACGATCTCGATGTTTCCCTTGTAGAGTTCGATCTTGTACTTTCCGTTGACCACCTTCTGAGATACCTCAATGAAGGCGTCAAGATTGTATCTCAACGGATGGTAAGCCATCCCGTGGTAGATCAGGTAGGCCCACTTCTGATCTATTCCTTTCTTAAATTGAATCTCATCCTTGGTGAGACAGAACTGTTCCAGGTCTCGATGGAGCTTGAGGACGATCGTTGCTGCAGGTGCCTCATAGATCTCCCTGCTCTTTAGATCCATGATCCCGTCCTCAAATATATCGATCTTACCGATCGAATGGGTGCCTCCCATGACATTCAGTTCAGGGATGATCTCGCCGAGAGCCCTCCGCTTCCCATTCAACTTGACAGGAATTCCCTTCTCAAACTCCAGAGTGAGAAAAACAGGTCGATCGGGTGCCTTCTCAGGTGGCCGGTACCACATCCAGATATTATCTGGAAGCGGCTGGTTCAGGTCGATCGCACCGCTGGCGATCGATCGGCACCACATCGTCTTATCATCCCCACCCGTGATCATTTCAGTCACCGGAACGCCCCAGGATTTACACAGTTGCTCCTCTTCCAATCGCGTCAAATCAAAATCCCTCACAGGGACGAGAATCTTCAAATCGGGCGCAAACATCTTAAAGACATTGTGCATGCGATATTGATCATTGCCTTTTCCACTCGATCCCTCAAGAATGGCATCGCATCCCTCAGCAAGAGCGACCTCGGCCACCTTCCTCGCCACAATCTGTCTCGTCATGGATGTGGAGACAGGGTAACCCAAATAATCCGAGTTTGCCTGAATGGCCCGTGCAATCCAGACTTCAGTAAATTCTTTTCGAAGATCGAAAAAGAGAGGCTTGATCTTAAGCCTCTTCGCCTTCTTTCTGCTCTCCAAAATCTCCTCTTCTCCTTGTCCCACATCGATCGTGATGGGGAGAATACTTTTGGCTTTATACTTTCGCCTGAGCAACTCAATGGCAAGAGAGGAGTCCAAGCCTCCGGAGTAAGCAACGGCCACCTTGTTGACTTTAGGTGTCTCCGTCCCTTCGATCTTTCTCAAAATCTTCTTAATTCCCATAAAACGCCCACACCTCCAATTTTAAAAATCAACTACAAAACTACCATAAATCGATAGTTTAAACAATAGTTTTAATTTTATGATTTAACCTCGAATGTAAGATAGGTATGTCTGCTGTTAGGAAGGTCATTACTATTTGGCAGGATACCAGCAGTGGGGATCTTCCCCAAGATAATCTCCGGTTAAAGAAAGGGCTAAACTTCGGCAACCCCTGCAATCTTTTATTTTACATCTTCCACATTTACCTCTGAGATTCTCTTTTCTTCTCAACTTCTCCAATATTTCTGATTTTTTCCAGATCTCCTTCAAGGGTTCGTTCAAAAGATTTCCTATTGAAATGGGAAATCTTCGGCAAGGGAAAACACTACCCTCCGGCATGATACAGAGTCCATCCCTTCCTACCACGCATGGAGCACCCAGTAATTCCATTCCATCTTCCTCAAAAATGATTTGAAATGCCTGATACGAATAAAAATGATATTCTTCCGTCTTCATCGAGAATAACTCTAAAAGTGTTTCCACCATTTCCTTCCATTCTCCTTTTTCCAGCACCTCGTGCCTGATCTCTTTCCCTTCCCCCCAGGGGATGAATCGCTCAATGACCAATCCATCGACGCCTAAATCTTGACAGAGGTGGATGAAGGATGGAAGGCTTCCAAAATTTCTTCGCATGAGCGTGAACATCATGATGGTGTCAAATCCACTCCCTTTTTTGATTAGAGAGACATTTTGAATCACACTCTCAAAGGTCCCTTTTTGACGAATCGAATCATTGACCTCGGCATCGGCTCCATCCAAGGAGATCTTTACCTTTTTTAACTTGGAAAAAACAGAGAGTCTTTCGAGCACGTCCCGATCAAAACAAAGACCGTTAGTGATGATACCTAACTCCCTTACCATGGGTTTTTGATCCAAATCATCTAAAAGTAAAAATAACTCTGGTCTTAATAGGGGCTCTCCGCCGGTGAGATGGATGCAGGCCTTTTTACCCCATTCCTTCATGGAGTTATGGATATTCTCAGAGATCTTTTTAAGACCAAACCAATCCAGATCCTCCTTATTCGAGAAGTCTTCTTGATAGCAATGTTTGCAGCGAAGATTACAAACGTTCGTGATGTGCCATTGAATATGGAATGATCCTTTCATCGTCGGATGCTTTACAATTCTATTTCTTTGTCTTATTTTAAAACCAATGTCAAAAAAAATCATCTGTATTTTCAGCTTGGTTATAGTCATACTCTCTCTTCTTACCGGGATTTTTGAATCTTCCCAATTCGGAAATAACTCTCTTCTCTCTTTTCAAAAGCCCTGTGACATGGATGACTGCAATCGTCATTCGTCTAAATGCCCCCTCTGCCACTCTTCAGGTTCCATCAACCCATACCTTCCTAAGTGCGGAGAAGCCTATTTGCCGATTCTCACCTCCTCTCTTAATCTGATCACCGTCAAAACCTTCTCCGACCAAGAATTTGTAAAATCGATATTCCACCCACCCAAATCGCTCTTCTAATTTTTCCATCCATTCAAGACCCTAAACCGAATAAGAATTTTTGGAACTTCGAGGATCTTTCTATCTCCATTCGGGGAGTTTATAGCGTTTTAGACGATTACCACGAGAGTGGAAAATGAGGCGTAATCGACGCGGAGTCGAAAACCCAAGACAGTCAAAATTCTGTAAAGGATCTGGAATATCCTTCCGAGTGACTCTTCGATGTAGTCACTGTGGCTTTGAAAACCCCGAGGGCTCCATATTCCGCACCGAATGTGGAGAAAGGCTTTCGAAGCCTCAAAAATTGTTGAAAGGAGCCCAACGCAAATGTAAAAATTGTGGTCATTTCTTCAATGAACTGGATACCCTCCATTGTGTCGCCTGTGGGAAGGAAATGATCAAAAAATCAAAAGAAGGTTTCAAACGACAATCGGTTGGCCCTTCTTATAAGATGATTGCCCTCGTCATCGGTACGGTGCTTCTTCTCTTTTTTCCGTTAAGCTCCTGTCGGCATCTTTTAAAGGAGAGAGGTTACCGAAACTACCTTTAATCTCTGGTCCCACTCAAAAATCTTTGATCAATGTGGACGAGGCAAAGGTGATGGCTGTAGCCAAGAATTTCAAATGTGCCTGCGGAGGGTGCGGAGAACTTCCTTTAGAAGCATGCAACTGTGACATGCCCAAGGGAGCGATCGAGGAGAAGAAGTTCATTCGCGAAAAGCTGGCCGAGTGGTTCACAGTGGAACAGGTCATTGAATTAATAGATAAGAAGTACGGCCATCGGCCTTAAACGAAGATTTTTGACAGTGCCTTTCGCTCCGATTCTCACTATGATTAACAAATTTATTAAAGAAAAGAGATAATCTCGTGAAGATTCGAAATTTAAAAGCGATGATTGCCTCAGCCCTGCTTCTGATGCCTATGAGTTGCATGCACCTATTTGATGGCCACCACTCTGGATCTCACCATTCCTTACATACATTCTCAACCTCCGTCTCAGTTTTCCATCTATGAACTGACTTATGGGATGCGATAGACATGAGGGGAATGAAAACTGTTCAGGATACCAGGGAAGGAGGGCGATCCGGTGGTTCTGGGGACTTGTAGCAGTTCCTGAGTATTTAAATTTGTGACTCAGGAGGAAGATGTCGTGCTTCTGCTAAACTTTCTACATTTCACGGAGAGATAGGCAGAGGTGAGGACTTCGAACCACAAAACTGTTCGTAATCCATCAGTTTATTAATCTTCGGTTCTTCGCCACAAATTGGGCAGTTCTTATCCCTATGAACATTTAGTTTGATGAAATCCATCCCCAAAGCATCGAATATCATTAATTTACCGATCAACGGCTCCCCAATTCCCAGAATAAGTTTCAAGGTCTCTGTGGCCTGGATTAGTCCGATGATACCGGCTAAAGCCCCTAGGACTCCGGCTTCCTGGCATGAGGGAATCAATCCAGGAGGAGGGGGATCAGGGAACAGACATCGAATGCATGGCCCTTCCCCAGGTTTAATGACCATGGCCTGACCTTCGTATCTGAAGAAGGCTCCGAAGACCAGAGCCTTTTTTGCCAGGACACAGGCATCGTTCACCAGATAGCGTGTCGGGAAATTGTCTGTTCCGTCCACAACAATGTAGTAATCCTTTATAACCTCCATGATATTCTCTGAGCTTAGGCGCAATACATAAGGAACAACCTTCACGTCAGGATTTACTCTTTGAAGACGGCTTTGGGCTACGATGGCCTTTTTCTTTCCAATATCATCCGAGGAGTAGATCATCTGGCGGTGAAGATTGCTCAACTCCACTGCATCTGAATCCACAATCCCCAGTGTGCCGACTCCTGCACCTGCAAGATACGAGGCAACCGGAGAGCCAAGTCCTCCGGCTCCAATAATTAGCACTTTGGCCGCTAAAAGTTTTTCTTGGCCTTTACCCCCAACCTCAGGTAGGAGGATCTGCCGGCTATATCTTTCGATTTGTTCATCGTTCAGACTCATTTGCAACCTCCACTACAGCTCATTCCAACTTTCATAAATTTTATTTATTTTTTTCTGTTAATTGTGAACTGCAAAATTTGAATTAAGATCCTCTACTCTCCTGCCATCCAAGGAGTAGGCTTTTGTTGTCTAACGCTTTTTCGATACTCTTCAGAAGTTTTGAGCATTATTTTCTCCCCTCCTTGATCAATGTGGTTGGGAAAAATATTTGAAATAAATTTTTCATAGCGTATCTACGTCATCAACGAAGGATGAATCCGGTTATCCGCCTACCATAGACCATTGTTTCTCAATATCGTCTTCCTTGTATGTTCTTGAGGGCCACCGTATTGTTTCAGATGGCTGAGGTTCCTCAACCAAGTTATTGAAAAGCCATGTCGAAAGATAACGTTCCCCGCTATCCGGCAGCAGGACGATAATCAGTTTTCCTCGATTCTCAGGACGTCTTGCGATTTCAAGGGCAGCATAAGTGGCAGCCCCTGAAGAAATCCCCACTAAGATCCCTTCTTCTTGGGCCAAACGACGAGCTATGACTCCTGCATCCTTATCTTTGACAGGAATGATTTCGTCGATCAGATCCCTTCGCAGTATTTCAGGAATAAAACCTGCACCGATGCCCTGGATTTTGTGAGGCCCTGGCCTTCCCCCAGAAAGAACAGGAGAATCAGCAGGTTCAATGGCGATAGCTTTAAACTCTGGCTTCCTCTTCTTGATCACCTCAGATACCCCGGTAATCGTCCCTCCTGTTCCCACACCGGAAACGAAAATATCCACCTTTCCCTCTGTATCTTTCCAAATTTCTTCCGCAGTTGTTACTGTGTGTATCTCCGGGTTAGCCGGGTTTCTGAACTGCTGGGGGATAAAAGAATTGGGAATCTTTTTTGCCAGTTCGTTTGCCTTCTCCACTGCCCCTTCCATCCCTTTACTTCCTAAGGTGAGTACCACTTGAGCACCAAATGCCTTAATAAGTTTCCGACGTTCGAGACTCATCGTTTCCGGCATGGTGATGATCAGCCGATAACCCTTTGCCGCGCAAACAAAGGCAAGAGCGATTCCGGTATTTCCACTGGTTGGCTCAATGATCACCGTATCTTTATTGATTTTTCCAGCCTTTTCTGCTGCTTCGATCATCGAAACTCCAATCCGGTCTTTCACGCTTGAAAGGGGATTGAAAGATTCAAGCTTGGCCACGACTGTTGCCTCCAAACCTTCGGTTACCCGACGAAGTTTAACTAAGGGAGTCCGGCCTATCGTTTCTGTGATATTTTCATAAATGTTTGTCATTCATCTCACCTCATGTTGGTTTTCAGATCGCAACGAGAAGTCAAATCATATAGTCTTCAAATTCTCCTGCGATATCGCTCCGGAAAATCCGTTGAATGTTTTCTCTTGTTTCATGAATCTCACGATCTCCTCGGCGCCTTGGCCTGGGAATTGGGACTTGGACAATATTTCGAACGGTACCGGGAGAAGGGGTCATAATCACGATCCTGTCAGACAGATATATCGCCTCATCAATATCGTGTGTGACATAGATGATCGTTAGAGAAATCTTTTCCCAGATGGACAAAAGGTCCTCCTGGAGCCTTTCACGATTGAAGGCATCAAGTAAACCAAAGGGTTCATCCATGAGAAGAATCTTAGGTTTTACTGCCAATGCTCGTGCTAAGGCAACTCGTTGTTTCATCCCTCCGGAGAGTTGATAAGGGTACTTGTTTTCAAAACCAGAAAGACCCACCACGGAAAGATACTTAAGGGCAACCGATTCCATCTCATCTTTGGTGATCCCTCGCAGTTTCAAGGCAAACAGGACATTCTCCAGAGTAGTTTTCCAGGGGAAAATCGAATGATCTTGAAAAACCATGCTCACATCGAAACGAGAGGTATCTTTGAATAGACTGTTAAAGATCGGAGAACGGAAACGATACTTTTTCTGATACTCACGGAATTCATCCCGGTTGGTGGGAGGAGCTTCCAGTACCACCTGATTTTCGATCAAGACCTCGCCCTCAGTAGGTAACTGTAATCCTGCGATAAGCTCAAGGAGAGTGCTTTTACCACAGCCACTTGGCCCTATGATGCTGATGAATTCTCCCTGACTTACGGAAAGGGAGACATCGAAAACAGCCGTGAGCCCCTCTGCCTCACCATTGATGCTGATTGAAAAGAATTTTGTTAAATTCCTTATTTCAATAACAGACATCGTCAATTCACCTTAGCCAGACACCTCGCCGATCTTCCATAGGGAGAGTTTCAGTTCGATATATTTCATTCCTTCAATGAGAAACCAGCCAATGAAGCCCAGAACCAGCATAGAGACCACCATGCGGTCAATTCGATAGAAATCTTTGGATTCTACCAAAAGCCAACCCAATCCTCCGCTCGCACCAAACATCTCAGAAATGACCAGGCAGACAAGGCCTATGGCAATCCCGATCTTTAAGCCCATCACGATGGACGAAAGAGATGAGGGGATGACCACTTCGCGCAAAATGGTAAACTCGCTTGCACCAAAGAGTCGAGCCGTATTAATGAATCTGCGGCTTGTGTCTTTTGTTCCCATATAGGTATTGAAAAGCACAGGATAAAAAACACCGAGGAAGACCAGGAACCCCTGCATCTTAAGACCTATTCCAAAGAGGATGATGGTCAGGGGAACCCAGGCCGGTGGCGGTATGGGTGCAAGCAATTGGAAAAGGGGAAGTAAATGTCTACGGATGAAAGTGTTCCACCCCATGAGAATACCGATAGGAACGGCTAAGACCACTGCCACCAGAAAACCCGCGAAAAAACGGTACAGGCTAATTCCGAAATGGCTTAAGAGCTTGCGGTGTGCGACCATATCGAAAAAGCAAAGTATCACCTTCGATGGTGGTGGAATCAGGCTCTTAGGAACGATATCCAGTTGAGGCAGGGCTTCCCAAAGAATAAGGATCGGCACAGCCACTCTCAAGAATTCAAAAGTGAAGATGCTGCCGAATGAGTTTCGGAGAAAGAGAGAGAGTTCATTTTCAATCTCGATAAGGGTAATCCTTCTCATAACCGCTCCCTTTAACTTATAGGGGATGCTCCGAGAGCAACGAGCCAAGGGGTCATCCCCTGTCATTCACTACCAGGTAATCCCCTTAAATTCTTGAGCGAATGCACCGGGAAGTGGATTCGTCTTAATGACGCCCTGTTCGATGAGTGCTTCGCCAAGGCTGTAATGGACATCTGTCGTCAGCTTCATCGTGAAGCCTAGACGGTGATTTCCATGCTTGATTGCTTCTTCAGGTGCACGGGTGTATTTCACTGCAATGGCCACAATATCATTGGCCACTGGATTTTTTAAGATCAGGGCATTGGCTTCATCCACAGCCTGGATGAACCTTTTGAGGGTTTCCACGTTACCAACGAGAAAGTCTTCTCGAACATTGATTGTCCGACAAGTCGTTTCCCGCATCGCTTCCCGAAAAAGGGTCTTATAACCTTTCAACTCGGCGATACTTGCATGTGGTTCTTCTAAGATAGCCCCGTCCACCTGCTTGGCATCCAGAGCCGCAATGGCAGGTCCGCCAGCGAGTTTAACGAGGTTAAAGGATGCCTTTTCCTGTTTCGCCCTTTTATTAATGTAGATCACTGCGCAGCATGTAGGGGACAACCCGGCAATCGTTCTACCGTTAAGGTCCTTAAATTCTTTGATGGGAGAATCCTTGGAGACAGCAAGAACCGACGTGCAAGGTTTCTTTACCTGAGCAATGATTTTGAGAGGAGCCCCACCTGCAATGGCAGCAATATTCACGGTCGGGCATGCCCAGTAAACATCTGCCGCTTTGGTAATGACAGCATCACGTGCTGCGGATGGGTCTTTGACCTCTTTGATTTCGACATCAATCCCGTATTTTGTGAACAGTCCCTTTTCTTTCGCCACGTATAGGTTTAGATGATGTGTTGTGGGCGTATCAGCCACAACAATTTTCGTTTCCGCCCTCGCCGTAAGGTTTTCAGAAGTGAAAACCAAGACAAATGCGAAGACTACTAACAGCCCCAATACTATTTTTCTTCCTTTCATTTTCATTCTCCTTTCCCGTTTGAAATTGTAGCCTTTTCTGGCGGCCGGGGGAGGAGTCGAACCTCCCTAAAAGGCATTTGCAGCGCCCCTGGAACACGGTCCCATCCCGACCCTACCACCAAAAAAAGAAAGGCTAAAAAGACTTAGGTCCTTTTAGCCTCCAGTTGTCTGGTCAGCTTGGTATTTCTACTTTCGTTGACCACTGCTATTCTTTTTTTTCACAAGCACTTGAAAATGACCTCCGATTTGTTTCGCTTCCAAGATCTCATGTCCATCATCTTTAGCACTTCGGGGAACGCTCACAATGGACTCACCATCATCAAGCAAAACCTCAAGGACCTGCCCCACCTCCATCCCTTCAAGCTTCAGCTTTGTCTTCACATAATTGAGAGGGCAACTTACACCTCTCAAATCTATGGTCTGGTCAATCTTTATAACTTCCATGATCTTCCTCACAAAACACCTTCACCTCCCTTGAATCAATGGAAAAGTTTCAAATCCCCCTTCCGTCCCCCTTTTCTAAAAGGGGAAAAGAGGGGGATTTTGATTGACCATTAAACCTATGGGCTCTGGGCCAACCACCATTTCTCTAAACTTTTCCAACCCGATTTCCTCGATGAGATCTGCAGCACTCTTATTCTTTTCTTTCAAAAGCTCCAAGATCTTCTCCGTAATCTGAAGTGCTTGCTCCCCGGTAACAAAATCGATCATCCTCTCAGCCAAGCGGGGCTCCCCAGTTTGGTCATCATACATAAAGTGAGGACCTTGTCCACCAACTAAAATGGAAATTCCTTTTCGCTTTTCGTAGAGGGCCTCAAATGGACAAGTTTTTATACACTTCCCACAGTTTTTACATTTCTGGAGATCAATGACCGCCAGCTTATTTTCTATTTCGATGGCGTTTACACGGCAAGCTCTGATACAGACACTGCAACCATTGCATTTCTCTTTATCTGCTTCAGGTTCCACAACACCGATAAAGCCAATATCTGACAAATGAGAAATACCACAGGAATTGGGACATCCGGATGCGGAAATTTTTATATTCTGATTATTTACACCCAGTCTCTCAACTATTTTTTCTATTTTACATAGCAAAGCTTGGGCATCGAAAATTCCATTATCACAATAACCACCAAAACAGGCCTGAAGATTGTCAATGCCTCGATCAAGGATATCCAAGCCAACTTCATTGAGTTCTTTTCTTATCTCTACAATTGCTCCTCCTCGAATCTTGGGAATTTCTGGCGCACCTCTTACCAAAAAATGGACAAACCCCAGACCGTAATTTTCAACAATATCCGCAATTCTTCTCACCTGTGGTGAGCTGACTTCACCATTGGTCGCTCGAATTCTTAATATGGCCCCATTTATCTTGTTATTTTGTTTGGTGTCGCACTTAAAGGGGTTGGTATGAAATCCCCTTTTTAGATTGCTCGCAACGGCCTTTTTGACTCCATGCTCTCCAAGACGTCGGATCAGGTCAGCTGCCCTTTCTCCCTCTCGACCTTCTTTCTTTATAAATTCGATATAGTTCTTGATAAATTTGACACACCCTTCTTCTGAAAGAAGCTCTGCCATTTTTACTCCGATAAATGGATTCAAACCAAGTTTCCCGCCCAGGTAGACATCAAATCCTTTCCTATCTCTGCGCTCAGCTCCAACAAATCCTATATCTGCCAAGACCCGCGGAGAGGTGCACTGTCTTTCACACCCAACAATGGATGTTTTGATCTTAAACCCTCCTGGGTCATCTCTCCAGAATTGGTCAAGTTTCTCTCCCAAGCCTATTGGGTCCATGACCGCATAGGGACAAAGGTTAGCATCGTAGCAGACGTCGGCATTTCGAACGCGCTTTCCGCAGCGGTCTAACATTAGATCTACTCTATCCAACTCACTCTTTACTGCCTCGATGTCTTTAAAATGAACTTGAGGGATAATTGGAAATTGTCGTGTGGAGAAAAGGATATAACCTCTGCCATATCTTTCCGCCAGATCTGCCACTCTGCGTAATTTCTGGGCATCCATATTATTACAGACCGCTCTAACCCAGATTGAAAACATATCTTTCTCTTTTAACTTAACAATTCCACCTTTCTTCAACTCCTCAAGGTTGACCTCTGTTTTCTCCATCATCATCCTCCCATCCCCTCTCCTATTGAATTGCCGGTATTTGGAAAATGAACCCGCCAAATAGGAGATAGGCCAGGATCAATGTCCAGATAACGTTGAAGGCCTGGGCTCCGATAAAGGCTACTGCAGGCCGGCCTCCTCCCATTCTGAAAAGCTCCATGAATCGTGTTTCCAGGCCAATAGAGGTGAAGGCAAGCGCAAACCAAACTGTTCTGAGACCACCCAGAACTCCTTTTGTTTCTTTCACAAGACCTGGATCAAGCAGGAATGAGAAGACGAAAGAGGCAATGAGGAAACCAAGAACAAACTTCGGGAATCGTTCCCATATCACTCTGACGCCTGTCCGTTCTCCGGTCTGGGTGCCTCTCCTAAAAGTCCACCAGACCGAAAGAATAAATGCGGCCACTCCTATCAGAACATTTTGAGAGAATTTGACAATGGTCCCAACCTTCATCGCAGATTCACTGATCAGGGCACCCGCCGCCACCACAGAACCAGTCGTATCAAGTGTTCCACCCAACCAAGCACCTGCAATGATATCCGGTATGCCCAAGGCCTTTGCGATCCATGGCTCCAGGACCATCATGGGAATTGCAACGATAAGGATAAGCGAGATGGTATAGGAGAGTTTTTTCTTATCCCCTTGGATCGCTCCACAAGCGGCAATGGCAGCGGAGACACCACAAATGGAGACGCCGGTAGCAAGCATAGCAGAGAGTTCATCATCCACCTTGAGTTTCTTTCCCAACCAGAAGCAGACGTACCAGACAACGAATACTACCAATACCGCCTGAACAATCCCTATTGCTCCTGCCTGAAGGATCTCAAGAAAAAGGATTCCCGCTCCCAGAATGACCAAGCCCGTTTTAATATAGTACTCGGTTCTGACTGCCTCTTTCAGCCAGTCAGGAACGCTAAGGACATTGCTGATGAAGAGGCCTATCAGGAGAGCGAAAATAACGTACTCGAGCCCCCAATAGTTAACGGTGGAGTTTCCGGCAATGAATTGCGAGAGCCAGGCGAGAGCATAGACAATAGGGAAGCCTACGACGAATTTACCCACTCGGCCATCCATTATGGCTATTCCGATAGCGGAAAGGACGAGATATGCAAGGCCAATATAAATGGATTTAAGGATATTCTCCCTTGAGAGGACTCTGCTTATCGCTGCCCCTGCCTCAACGCTCAGCTTCTTGCTGATGTCGCCACCTCTCTTTTTAAGACCCGGATCTTTAACAGTCTTCGTAACATCTCCGAGCTTTTTAGCTGCGCTCCGGATGGTCATCCGATCTCCGGCCTCTACCGCTGTCTTTAAAGCCTTCGCAGCCATTAAGAGGTGCGTTTCGGTTTGGATCTGTGCGTCTCCAGTGAGCTTATCAATTTTAGGTTTCAAGGCTTCGATACTATTTTTAAATTCACCTTCCGTAGCCCATTTAAAGGTTGGCACTTGAGGTCTCAGGCCGACAAGCACCAGCACAATGATGAGGAACCCTAACCAGACAGCCAACCAATCCTCTGTTTTTAATAATCCCTTTATTCCCTCCTTCATTCCAGGACCTCCTTAAAATTTGTAGAACAAAAATTGCCGACCCCATAAAAAGAAGAGGCTAAAAAGACTTAAGTCCTTTTAGCCTCCAGTTGTCTGGTCAGCGTACTAAGGTTTGAGGTTGAAGGCTTAAGGTTCGAGGCAGAAAATATTTAGCCTCTGGCCCTAATCCTCTTACCTCTTACCTCTTACCTTTATCGACTCCTCCCTTATCCAACCTGATCTTCTCGGTTTTGTCGATCTGCACTACTCTGGAATCTTGCACAATAATCTGGATATAGCCGTATCGGATACTCCTCAGGGCTTCGAGAATCTGAAAAAGAAGTTTTCTCTCATTTTCGTTAAACTGGCCAATTTCCTGTCCCACTTTCTTGTCTCCGAAAAACCTTCAGATGTATCCTTATTTCTAAGTTTTGGATTGATAACAATTAAATGTAATACATCAGGACTTGTGCCCTCCGCTCAATCATGCCTTTAGTCCTGTTACAAACGTCAGCCAAGGTAACATCGTCCAAGATCTTTGTCATCGCATTCTTTACATCGAGCATGACGCTGCGGATTCCGCAGACGATCTCCTTTGGACAGTTTTGATGACCACTTTTCTCCACACAGCCTATGGGGGCTAACGGTCCGTCAATCACGCGAATAATCTCGCCAAGGGAAATCTCGCCAGGTGGCTTGCTTAAAGAATACCCGCCGCCAATGCCTCTCTTGCTCTCTACGAAACCTGCATTCTTAAGGATAAGTAAAATTTGCTCCAAAAACTTCTCTGGAATAGCTTCCTCCCGGACGATATCCTGTATCTGTCGCATGCCTTTCTCGTAATTCAATGCAAGGTCTATCATAGCCAGCATCGCATACTCTCCTTTTTTTGTGATTTTCATAATCAAACCTCAAATATAATACTAAGCCTATCGATTTAGTAGACATTTAACGTACTATATAAATTTTGTCAAGTATTTTTTTAACAGTTTGTAAGTATTTAAATTTACTAATTTTTTAATAAGATGACCGGCTTAGTCAATAAAAATCTGCTTGGCTGGGCGCCAAATATTGGTCTGATAAATTCCTCAGAAGTACTTAAAAAACTGAAGCTGCGCATAAGCCGAACCTATTGATAGGTTTCTAAACCTCTGATGATGTGGCAGTTGGCGGACTAATAGCCTGTTGAAGGATAGGCTAAAATGAGGTATACAATTAACCCAAATGGAAACTTGGCGTCTTCTGGATACCGGTATACGTTCGGCTGCCGAGAATATGGCCCTCGATGAGACCCTTCTCGAATTGAAAGCCGAGGGAAGGATTCCTCATACTCTTCGATTTCTCCAGTTTTTAAACCCAACCGTCCTCGTTGGACACCACCAATCTGTAGAAGAGGAGGTGAGACTTGATTATTGTCGAACAAAAGGAATCGAGATCAATCGAAGGCTCACGGGTGGAGGGGCACTATATTGGGGGAAAAGGGAATTAGGGTGGGAAATTTATATCTCTAAGAAAGACCGCCGAATTCCATCTAGAATTGAGGATCTTTATAGAAAAATGGGAGAGGCCGCTGCCATGGGGCTCCGACATCTTGGGGTTCGTGCCCATTTCCGCCCAAGAAACGATATCGAGATTCAAGGCCGTAAGATTTCAGGCACAGGTGGAACGGAACTCTCAGGCGCTATCCTCTTTCAAGGGACACTCTTAGTCGATTTCGATGTGGATGAAATGCTCAGGGCTCTCAGAATTCCTACTGAAAAACTTCAGGAGAAAGAGATCGAATCGGTAAAAGATAGGGTCACCTGTTTAAAGTGGAAGTTGGCTCGAACCCCACCTGTTTCGATGATCAAAGCCTCTCTGATCAAAGGGTTTGGAGAAACCTTTGGCGTTACCTTCGATCGAAAACCATTAACTGCTGAAGAGGAAAATTTGCTGAAGGTGAAACTGCCTTACTTTGCTTCTCCAGAATATATCTTTAAAGTCAGGGAGGCCCTGCCGAGAAGAAAAACTTTAACTTCCATCCTGAAGGCACCAGGGGGATTGATTCGGATCTCTATTGCCATCGATACCAAAACTCAAGTGATCAACCAGGTCCTCATCACCGGTGATTTTTTTGCTTATCCAAAAAGGGCCATCTTCGATTTAGAAAGTCTTCTTAAGAATTCTAAAGCTTCTCCAGACAATATTGAAGAGGTTATTCGATCATTCTTTAATTATAAGAGACCTCGGATTCCGGGAGTCACAGAGTGTCATTTCACTCAGGCCATTAATGAGGCAATTCAAAAAATGGATCTTCTTCCCCATGGATTCGACGAGGAAGAGACCCATCATCTTTTCCCCGTCTTAAAACCTTTTAGGGAGGTTAAGAAGCCCGAAGTAATTCTCCTCCCCTATTGTGCCAAAGAGGTTGACTGTCCCTACAGAAGTCAGCCGGGTTGCGAAGAATGCGGACGGTGCTCAGTGGGTGATGCGGCACAAATAGCCAGGTCTTTTGGGATGGATCCTATTACCATTCAGAACTACGAAGCTCTCGAAGCGACGCTCCAAGAACTTAAGGGCTCCGGCGTCAAGGCCTTTGTCGGTTCCTGCTGCGAACCCTTCTATGGAAAACATCGGCCAGACTTTGAAAGAATCGGCATCCCTGGGATCCTCATCGATTTGGAAAGAACTACCTGTTATGATCTCGGCCAGCAGAAAGTAGCAATTAAAGGCCAGTTTGAAAATCAGACAAGCCTTAACCTCCCTCTCATCCAAAGGGTCCTGGAGTACTCCCATGGCTGAAGCACTTTTTGCTGAATCGTATGATATTGTTATTGTTGGAGCAGGCCCTGCGGGTTCCAGTGCAGCTCAGGCCGCAGCTCGAAGGGGAGCCAAGGTCCTTATGGTCGACCGGAGACAACGCATTGGCGTACCTGTCCAGTGTGCCGAACTTGTTCCCCAGTGGATCTCCCGCTATATTCACTTCTCTTCAAAGTGCATCCGTCAGACTGTTGAAACGATGGTCACCCATCTTCCTGACAGAACTGCCTATGAAATGAAAAGCCCAGGGTATATGCTGGATCGCTCTCTCTTCGATAAAGAATTGGTAACCTCAGCTATTTCATCGGGGGCACAAATCTCCGTGGAAACAAGAGTCACCGGCCTTTCCCCAGAAAGACTTATTGTTGAACAGGGATCGAAAAGAGAAACGATTAAATCGAAGGTGATCATCGGCGCGGACGGGGTCCATTCGACAGTGGCCCGTTGTTTGGGATTCCTTCCGGCGAAGACAATTGTGGCTCTCCAATATGAGGTAGCCCTCCCTCACTTCCAAAACTATTTAGAGATCTTCTTCAAACACGAATACGAGGGAGGATATGCCTGGTTCTTTCCAAAAAGGGGAACAGCCAACGTGGGTCTGGGAATCGTCTCTCAAAAAACCTTTCTCCTTCCCACCTTGTTGAATGATTTTCTCAAGAGTCTTGTGGATGCCAAAAGGCTGACGGACATCAATATCACTGGAAAGACCGCTGGATCTATTCCTTGTAACATACCCAGAAAAACAGTCTTTGGAAATACCTTGCTCGTGGGTGATGCTGCAGGACATGCCCACCCCATCACTGGCGCAGGAATTCTTAACGCCGTCATTGCCGGAGAGATTGCTGGAAGGATTGCCGCAGAAGCGGTTGACAGAGAAAACGTTCAATATTTAGAAAATTACGAGGTCGAATGGCGTAAGACTTTTGGAGAATCTCTCGCCTACGGTGCTTTCAAAAGGCAGTTTCTCGAGAAGAACTGGAATAAACCCCAAGTCAATTTTGAAGGCCTGATTCGAAAAACATGGGTTGGTTTTAAAGAGTACCACGAAGATAGGAAAGGTGCTTTATGGAAAAGAGAGTAAGTCCCGAATATATCCAGACGAGTCTGGCTGCTTCCCTCACGTTGGGCCTCCGGCAAGGATCTTTCCATCGGAATGCAAAGCTGAAAGCGTTGAATCTTCTTCTCCACTATGAAGAAGGGTGTTTAGGGAGCTGCCATTTCTGCGGCCTTTCCAGGTCAAGAAGAAAGGGCCTTCGAGGAAAGACCTTTATAAGGGTGGAATGGCCGATCTATCCTTTAAAAGAGATTATCGACAGGGCAAGGGGAAAAGATCAGATCCATCGAGTCTGCATTTCCATGATCACACACCCAAGGGCTCTGGAGGATACCCTCTATGTCATTAAGAGATTCAAGAGAGAGACGGGACTCATGATCAGCGTCCTCATCATACCGACCCCTATTCAGCAGAGGGGTTCACTGGAGGCAATGAAAGATGCGGGAGCCGACCGGGTTGGCATTGCCATCGATGCGGCCACGCCAGAACTCTTCGATCGATTGAGAGGAAAAGGGGCTGGAGGTCCCCATCGTTTGGATCACTATTGGGATGTGGTTCGAATGGCCGTTGGGGTCTTTGGAAGGTTTCATGTTGGAATCCATCTCATTGTTGGTTTGGGTGAGACGGAGAAGGAAATGGTGGAGACCATTCAGAAGGGACAAGATATGGGTGCCTATACTCATCTATTCTCCTTCTACCCTGAGAAGGGAAGCCCCATGGAAGACCATTCCCCTCCACCCCTTAGTCAATATCGAAGAATTCAGCTCGCTCGCTGGATCATCAATGAGGTCCTGGGATCTGTGAATCAGATGAAGTTTGACGAAACAGGAAGATTGGTCGATTTTGGAATCGATATCAACCCCCTCATTCAAATGGGCGAACCATTTATGACTTCTGGGTGCCCAGGTAGGGATGGGAAAGTGGCCTGCAACCGACCTTATGGAAACGAAAGACCCTCCGGTCCCATCCGAAATTTTCCTTTCATGCCGGAACCAGAGGATATTGAAGAGATTAAAAAACAATTGGCTATACAATGATCAGCGAGTTAATCCGTACCCCTTTAAAAGAACTTCAAGCCGAGGCCTTCAAGATTCGTAAGACCCATTTTGGTAATGAACTCACCTTCTCCTTCCCGAGCATGATCGCCTTTCAACGAAATGGTTTCTCTTCGCAAAAGGAGAGTTTTGCAGCGATCAGCGTCACAGGAAAACATTGCGATCTGCAATGCGGGCACTGCAGGGGGATACTCCTCGAATCGATGATCCTTGCCGAAGACCCTGAAACGTTCTTTCAGGTTGCTGAGCAACTCCGCTCCCGTGGCGCTCTTGGTATTTTAGTTAGTGGTGGAGCGAATCAAAATGGTGAGGTTCCCTTAAAAAAATTCATCCCCTCAATCAGAATCATTAAGGAAAAGGATCCTCAATTTAAAGTCATCGTTCATACTGGTCTCATTCGTAAGGAAGTGGCCGAAGACCTGAAAAGGGTTCAGGTGGATCAAATTCTCATTGATGTGATCGGTGATGATGAAACCATTCGGAAGGTCTACCATCTAAACAAACGTGTTGAAGATTATGAAGACACGCTTCGGATGTTAAAGGAGATGGGTCATCACCTCGCTCCTCACATCATCATTGGGCATCACTTTGGAGAGATTAGAGGAGAATGGAGAGCCTTAGAGATGATCACCCAGATTGGCGCGGAGACCATTATCCTTGTGATCATTAAACCTCTTCTTCCAAACGGGATGATTCAAATGAGAATCCCCGAGCCAGAGGAGACTTCAAGAATTGCTGCCATCGCCCGGATCCTCAATCCAACCATCCCAATTCGGATGGGCTGTATCCGACCCGCCCATCCGTGGAAGAGAAAAATGGAGAGGGGTTTTATCCTCTCTGGAGTCAATACCATCGCTTATCCCCTTCAAGGTACAATTGACTATGCAAAGGAAATTGGTCTTGAAACCAAATTCATTGAAATGTGCTGTAGCCTTCTTTAATAAAAAATCCAGATCAAACTGTTTCACCATTTTAAGAAGAATGATAGAAACCTCTCCACCTTCTCCCATTTAGCCAGAGCTACCATCAAAAATTTCTTCACGCGATATAAATGCCCTATAGGTAAATCTGATATTCCAGAGGATTAATATTGAAATTTCCAATTTGACATATAGGAAATTCTTTTCTAATTTTATTTTGTCGAGGGGAGGTGAGAGCCAATGAACCGTATCTGGAATTCTCGATATCGCCCATGAAAGAAGTCTCAAGGTGCCCATAGGTTTGGGCTGACACCGTTAAAGGGAGAGGGCGTGAGAAAAGATTGTGCTGGTTGGATAGGTGGCTCTCATCTCTCTCAAGAATTCTTTTAAAGCCTCATTAGTACCCACGCCACTTTCCTACCATTCAATCTAAATTCCTCATATCCCCCGATTGGTCATCGTCTGAGTGTCTGCAAAACCAGAGACATGGTTTACACCCCGTTAGAAGGTCTCCGACCTTCCAACGGGATGGCTCACTCGTGGCTTTCTAACGGGGTAAACAATTGCCGTGGTGGATTCAATTTCCACCCTCTCAACAGGAATTTATAAGTTGAGATACTTAAAATTTCTTTAAGAAGGAGTAGATTATGGAACGTTGGAATAAAGTCTATGAAAAAGCAATAAATGTTTTTTACCATTCGGTATGGAAAAAGACATGGCCTTTATGGGTAGGGGCAGTGGCACTGGGGTTTGCAAATACTTTTATGTTCGCCTATGCACGGGCATTAGGAGTCTTCCCCCAGATGGCAATGTGGGGGAGTTGGATATACAACCTTGCAGGCATTAAGGTGGATGCTCCGTTCACTGCGGTTCCGTTGAAGCCTTTGCATCTCGACATTCACAGTATGATTAATTTTGGAATAATCTTAGGCGTTGCAATGGCAGCCCTGATCTCTGAAGAATTTAAGATTAGGAAAGAAGATTGGCGAGGGTACGCTGCAGCCCTCGTTGGGGGTATCTTGATGGGCTTTGGAACAGTCATAATGATCCCTTGTAATGTCGGTGGCTTTTATACAGCTATTATGGCCCTTTCGTTAAGCGGACCTGTAACAGTTTTAGGGCTCCTCCCAGGCGCTTATTTAGGCGGCCTGTTCCTTAAACGACAGGTGAAAAAGGCAACCGATGCAGTAGATTTCAATACAGCACCAGCAGGCGAACCAGTAGGAAAAACTGCTTCATCCATCCAGCCAATATTTGGCGTAATAATCGGCGCTCTTCTCGCTGTAGTAGCTTTTGTTTATTCCTTGCAGGGAAATCCGAAGTTTGCAGGACTATTGCTTTTCGGGGCATTTTTCGGAGTTATCTTTCAGCGCTCACGCCTCTGTTTTGCATCTGCATTCCGTGAAATTCTTATCAGCAGAAACGGGACACTTATGAAATGGATCTTGCTCAGCATTGCAATTGGAACCATCGGGTTTGCGATTTTGAAATCTCAAGGCTATCAGCCGATGCATTTTGTATTCCCTTTAGGCCTGCATACTGTGGGCGGAGGGTTTATCTTTGGGATAGGGATGGTTATAGCAGGAGGCTGCGGTGTAGGCATTCTCTGGCGCTCTGCAGAAGGGTATGTACGCGCATGGATTGCTGTGGCGGCAGGCATGTTATCATCTGGCGCATGGGTACTTATTTACGGCAACCATGTAGGCAAGGGATGGCTCTATGGAAAACCATTTTCTTTGGGTGAGGAGTTTGGCTGGTTTTGGGGCACAGCGTTGGTCTTTCTGTTTCTCGCAAGTTTTTACATCTTTATAACCTGGGTGGAGGCTAAAAAATGAGAAAAATTAAGACATCTAAAATTAGTGATAAGCATTATCAGGTAGATATGAGAGGATGGGTTTGTCCTTATCCTAAATATGCGGTTGAGTCATTAGTCAAAAAATTAAATAACGGAAATCAAATGGATTTGCTTGTAGATTGCCCATCTGCTCCTGATGATGTTCCAAGGGTAGCACAGGCAATGGGCTGTAACGTTCCCGAGATAATCCGGATTGGAGGTGGTGAATGGAAGATCGTAATTATTAAATAACGATAAAGGCTCTATAAGTAGAGAAAGATTTTTCTTGAGGTATCTCCGTTTGGGTATATTAAATTGTACCCCCGTATGCTGCTAACACCTGAGGGTTTCGGGGCACTTTGATCTTAATTACTAAGGAATCATTTGGATAAATGTTAGGTGAAATTGACTGTTGAAAGAATCACTTTTAAGTGAAGGAGGTGCTAACCTATGTATATTGGTGTAGATATTGGCTCTCTGGTTACCAAGACAGTTATTCTCAAAGATGGGGACATAGCTTCATATTCAATAATTGACTCCCGTTCGGATCCTGAGAAAGCCGCCAAACGTTCATTGGAACATGCTCTAAGAAAAGCCGGGCTTGGAGGAGATGAAATTGCCTTTACGGTGGCAACCGGCTATGGAAGGACTGCCTTCAGTGATGCCGACAAGACTGTGACGGAACTCAGTTGTCATGGACGGGGAGCTCATTTTCTTCATCCTGCCGCACGAACGATCATTGACGTAGGAGGGCAGGATAGCAAGGTCTTGCGGATAGACAAGAGCGGAGATATGGTGGATTTTGCTATGAACGACAAATGTGCCGCCGGAACGGGCCGCTTCCTTGAAGTGATGTGCCATGCTCTTGAGATTCCGCTTGAGGAGTTGGGCAGTTTTTCTCTCCGGTCAACCAATTCTCTGCGGATGAGCAGCACCTGCACGGTGTTCGCTGAAACAGAAGTCATCTCTCTGCTGGCTGCGAAGCAGAAGAAGGAGGACATTGCGGCCGGCCTGCATCATGCAATAGCCCGCCGAGTGGGAAACATGGCGAAATCATTCGGCATTGAAAAGGACATGGTTTTCGTGGGGGGGGTCGCCAAAAATTCCGGAGTCAGAAAAGCACTTGAGGAATTTCTCGGCATGAAGTTCGCTCCTATTTCGCACGACCCACAAATCGTAGGGGCTCTGGGAGCGGCTCTGCTTGCAGAAGATTTCTATGAAGGGAGGAAGAAACCATGAAAATGAATGTTCTATCGCAGTTGAATGACCTGCTTGAACAACGCCGGACCGAGATACCAAAGCTCAGAAGCAAAGGACAGAAGGTATTTGGGTATGTTTGCTGCAAGGTTCCCGTTGAAATAGTCCATGCGCTGGGGATGATCCCAATCCGTATCGGCGTTGCCGCTGAAGCGAAAATGGCAACGGGAAAAGAGTTCACGCATCAGTTCACTTGCCCCTACATAAAGTGCATCGTCGGCGAGATGCTCGAACAGGGAGATTTCTTCCACGACAACGTGGACGTGATCTCCGGCTTTGTAACGTGCCTGACAGTCCATCGCTGTCTCGAAGTTCTCAAGCAATATACCGGCAAGACCACTTTCTATCTCACGCATCCGCTCAATCCCCCGACGAAAAGGGAGGAAAAGTTTTACATGGCTGAGATTGCTCACTTCGTCAGTCAACTGGAGGCGGCAAGCGGAAAAAAGCTGGACAACCCCCGTCTGAAGGAATCGGTGGAAATCTTCAACTGGATAAGAGTGAAGCTTCGAGAACTGTGCAGGTTGCATTCCATGAATTGCTCAGGTCTGCGATGGTCCGAAGTTCTCAAGATCATCCAGGCAGGCTTCCTGCTCGATGCCAAACAGTATCTGGCCTTCCTTATGGAGACTATCAGGAAAATAGAGGCTGAAAAAGAGGAACTACAAGACTCAAATGGCGCGCCGAGAATAATGCTGATTGGCTCTCCGATGCTGCCCGGCGACGACATGTTGATCAAGATAATAGAGGACTGTGGCGCAAGAATCGTCGCCGATACCCTCTGCACGGGTATGCGCACCTTCGAAGACCTCGTCATCAGCGAACCGACTATCGCCGGCATAGCGCAAACCTACCTCAACAGCAATCCTTGCGCAAGCGCTCAGGACCTCGAAATTGAAAAGGACAGACGTCTGAAGCACACCTTCAGACTCATAAGGGAGCACAAGGTTCAGGGAGCAGTCTATTATGCCCTTCGCTTCTGCGACCACTATGCCTTCAAGGACGATGAGACAAAGCAGTTTTTGGCCGAAAAAGCAGGAATACCCATGATATCAATCCACTCTGAATACGGCGAAACGGAGGAAGGACGGCTCCGAACAAGAATTGAAGGATTTCTTGAGACTCTCTAATCGCAAAGGAGGAAACAACATGGATACAAAAATGGAACTGCCCCCGCCCATCGCAGAGCTAAGAGAGAAGTTTTTGCAAACAGAGGACATCGTGCTGCAGGACGGAACACGCGTTTCTCCAGAGGAGATGTGGGATGTCGCCTGTCTGCCTTTCAGAGGCAAGTACCGGCATGCCATTGACTTTCGTTACGACCTTGAACTGGTCAGCGTATTCAAACACCGGTACCTGCAAATGTCCTGCATACCTAGAATCAAAAAAATGCACGACAAGGGCGTCCCTGTCATATTCACTTTTGGCGGCGGCATGGGATTTACAGCCGGCGAGATAGTATACGGCTGCCACGCGATAACCTACGGATTGACCAACTACTTCAATGAGGTCTGGTGGGACGAAAAGTGGGACCTTCAGGAAGAGGCCCATCGCTGGAGTTCCTTCGAATCGTGTCCGGGAGAGCCTCCGGTTGCGTTGATGGCCCGAGACGGCACGATACCGACCGACATGATTATTTCCGGCACGGGCGTCTTCGGCGACCTGCCTTGCGCGAACCAACTCATGCGGAGATGGCCGATTCCGCTGCATTTCATTGACATTCCGTTCAACGGCAGAGGGAAGGATTGGGCCCTGGAATACCTCACAGACCAGCTCAAGGCGACCGTTGACAGAATCTCTCAAATTTCTGGCAAGAAGGCAACCACTGACGACCTCAACAAGGGCATCAGAATGATGAACGATCTCTTCGATACATACCGGGAATACGCCGAGATTGTAACCTCTGCCAAAGTTCCCCCAATTGCGAGCATGGAGAACCTGATTGTCACCGGCAGTATCTTCGATTTCTGTAGCGATCCTGTGGCCTTGACTCAGGCAAATCGGGCCTTGAACGCCGAGTTGAGGGAAAGAGTACGAAAAGGTGTTAGACCACCCGGAATAGCTGAGGACCCGATAAGAGTGTACCTGGCCGAGAAGATGCCGCCACCTCCGGGATTGAATCTCATTGACGACCTCGGTGGTGTCGCTATGGGGCCGGAGGTCACGGATTCTTATTACCTGTTTGAGCCCATCGCCCAGGATACTGACGACCCATGCAGGGCAATGGCGGAGTGGAGTCTGAACAAATCGCCCTGGTCCAACGCTCTGCCGCTCGAGGAGCGCACGAAATGGTTGGTGAAGGTCCTGGAAAAATACAGACCCGAAGGGGTGATATTCACCGCGGTATGGGGTTGCCAGCTTGACCCACAGTTTAGCAGGTACATGGCTGATGAAATAAAGAAGAAGTTCGATATCCCTTGGATGATGACCGTCCTGGAGGACGTGGCTGTGGAATTCGGCGATGATGGAAAGTATCACCTCAAGGCCAACCAGCGCACCCGGATTGAAGGCTTCATGGAAATGCTTAAAGCAAGGAGGAAAAGCCAAAAGAGAGAAACGTAATTCTTACAATTCATGAGAGGATAAAAAACCAAAAATTCATAATTGAAAGGGGGTGATATCATGTCTATAGAGATAGATGTCAGAGGGTTTGGCTGTCCTCAGCCTGTGATCAATACAAAAAAGGCGTTAGAGGAAATGGAAGAGGGAGTGGTTACCGTTATCGTGGATAACCCCGGTGCAAGGGATAATGTAAGACGATTTGCAGAGAGTCAGGAATGTTCGGTTGAGGTGGAGAAGAAAGGAGAGGATTTTTATATCCATATCCAGAAGATCAAGGCCAGGGATGAAGAAAGAGCAGTTAAGCAGGGGGAGAAGGCAAGAAAGGTGGTAATCTACATCAATTCGGATCTCCTCGGTGTTGGGGATGAAGCGTTGGGATCCTTCTTAATGAAGGCTTTTTTAAAGACGTTACTGGATTTAGATAAGAAGCCGGACCGTTTGATTCTGATCAATAGCGGAGTCCAATTGGCTGCTGAGAGCTCCAAGGTTTTAGAGAATCTTACGGCATTGTCCGAGGCGGGGGTTGAGATTGTCTCCTGCGGAACATGTCTCGATTTCTATAAGTTGAGAGAAAAACTTAGTGTGGGCACCATTTCCAATATGTATGATATCATCCAGTCCATGTTAGAGGCCGATAGGTTGATCCGACCATGAAGTGTGGGATCCCCTTTTGGTCAGATCTCCTGGACGAGTAGTCTACAAGAGACCATAAGGATATAGGAGGAGTTTACGTTCGATAGTACTAATTTTCGAACTTTCGTTTTGGTCTTGACAAACAATTTTAATAGATTTATTATATGAATAGATATTCATACGAAAGGATGAATATGGTCACGCGGAGCAAAAAGGACACCTGTGAAGTCTTTTGCATCAACCAGAAGAAGGTTGATGCTGTTCGGAAGGTGATGCAGACGGACGGGATCGTCAAGAAATTGTCCCAGACCTTTAAGGTACTTGGAGACCCTACCCGCACTCAGATCCTCTATGCCCTCGCCCAGGATGAATTATGCGTTTGCGATCTGGCCTGCCTGCTGGGAAAGACCCAATCGGCGGTTTCGCATCAACTGCGTGTCCTGCGGAATCTCGACCTTGTTAAGTATCGCAAAGACGGAAAGATCGCTTACTATTCCCTCAATGACATTCACATCCGAAACCTTTTTGCCGAGGGCCTTGAGCATGTAAGGAACCCATAAATTTTTTTTCGAATTAAATATGAATGATTGTTCATTTGTTTATATGAAAAGAGAACAATCGTGGAACTCAAACCAAAAGAGAATGAGATCTTGCAAATCAAGGTCCTTGGTGTGGACTGACAGAATTGTGCCTCAAGCCTTCAGGAGGAGGTAAAAAAGATCCAGGGGGTGCAATCCGCAGAGTATAATATTGCGACCTCTCAGTTAAAGGTTGTGGGTAGAGGGCAGAAAATAAATCGCCAGGTAATCGTTCAGGTCATCGAAAAAATTGGACATAAATTGGAAGACGAGGAGAAGGCCAAATCAGCGATCCTACATATCGAAGGGATGGACTGTGAGGATGAGGTATCGCTCATTGAAAAGAAGATGAAAAGCCTGAAAGGGCTTGAGTCTTTCCAGGTGGATCTGATGTCTCAAACTCTCCACGTCCAGTATAATCCCGGCTTGCTCTCAGTGCAGGAGATCATCAAGTCCATTGCCGAGACCGGGATGAAGGCAAGGCTTGAGAGAGAAAAGGTAAAGGGTAAAGCATGGTGGAAAGAATTGAGGACCCTTTCCCTCCTCGCCTGTGGCGTTTTCACGGTCATCGCATTCATTCTTGAAAAACTGGGGATTGAATTGCCAAGTACCATCCTCTATGCCATTGCTGTGGCCGTTGGTGGATACTACCCTGCTCGCATGGGACTCGCAGCCCTTCGGACCCTTACGCTGAACATCCGGACCCTCATGGTCTCCGGTGCCATTGGAGCGATTATCTTAGGGTTATGGGAAGAAGCGGCCGTTCTGGTGTTCATTTACTCTCTCGGAGATGTACTTGAAACCTACGCAGTGGACCGTGCACGAGGAGCCTTAAGGGCTCTCATGGAATTGATGCCCAAAGAGGCTATGGTCAGGCGAAATGGGGAAGAGATTACTCTTCCTGTGGAGGAGGTTAGATTGGGTGAAATCATTATCATCAGACCAGGAGAGAAGATTCCGCTGGATGGCCAGGTGGTTTCAGGTTCTTCGGCAGTGGACGAAGCTCCTATCACGGGCGAACCGATCCCAGTGGTCAAAGAAAAAGAGGCAGAGGTCTTTGCCGGAACGGTCAATCAGCGAGGGGTTCTGGAGGTTGAAGTCACTAAGATCTCCAAAGACACGACCCTTGCCAGGATCATCCATTCCGTTGAGGAGGCCCAGGCCAAGAAGTCGAGCTTTCAGCGCTTCGGAGAGGCTTTTGGAAAGATCTACACCCCTGCCATGTTTGCCCTTGCCCTTGGAGTGATGGCGATTCCTATATGGTTTTTTGGAGGAGTCTGGTCTCAATGGTTCTACAGGAGTTTAGTCGTTCTTGTCGTCTCCTGCTCCTGCGGGATTGCCCTCTCCATTCCGGTTGCCGTCGTTGCTGCCATTGGAAATGCTGCTCGAAATGGCATCCTCTTCAAGGGTGGAGTCCATCTGGAGGGAGCGGCGACCATCGAGGCTGTTGCCTTCGATAAGACCGGAACCCTTACTATTGGGAGACCTCAAGTGACTGATATCGTTCCCGTTGGGAATTACAGTCGTAATGAGATTCTGAGATTGGCCGCCTCCATCGAATCCCGCTCCGAACATCCACTGGGCGAGGCTATTGTGCGAAAGGCCCGTGAAGAAGAGATTCCTTTCACCCCGGCTGAGGCATTTGAGGCCTTGGTAGGTCTCGGAGCAAAAGGAAGGATGAATGGCCGGGAATTATTCATTGGTGGAATGAGGCTCTTCCTTGAGCGAGGCATACCTTTCGAGGCAATTCAACCTCAGATTTCTTCTCTCGAAGAACAGGGCAAGACAACCATTCTCATTGGAAATGAGAAAGAGGTCGTTGGTATTATCGCCATTGCAGATCAACTTCGCTTCGAAGCCAAAGAAGCGATAAAGAAGTTGAAGGAGATTGGAATCAAGCAAGTGGTCATGCTTACGGGGGATAATGAGGGAACAGCTAAAGCCATTGCAAAAGAAGCTGGCATAGACAGCTACTTCGCCCGGCTTCTCCCGGACAACAAGGTTGAAAAGATAAAGGAGTTGGGGGCCAAGAACGGTCGAATTGCCATGATAGGCGATGGAATCAACGATGCACCAGCCATGGCTGTCTCAGACTTGGGAATCGCGATGGGAGCAGCCGGAACCGATATCGCCTTAGAAACAGCCGACCTTGCCCTCATGTCGGATGACCTCTCGAAACTTCCTGTTGCATTCAATCTTAGCAGACGGACTGTCAAGAATATCCGGCAGAACATCATTCTATCGCTGGCAGTGATCGCCTTCCTGGTTCCCGCGGCCCTTGCAGGATGGATAGGCATGGTGCCCGGGCTTCTGATCAACGAAGCAGGAGGGCTGGCAGTGATCGTTAATGGGCTCCGCCTGCTGAAAAGGTAAGGGAGACAGTCCAGAAGGAGAATTACGTTATTGCAAATTCCATTTGTTTATGTTATTTTAAAACAAATGCTGAAAAAAATTATCAATATTTTTATTTCAATTCTGCTGCTTCTCCCTCTCTATACTGGAACATTTGGCTTTTCAAGCTTAGGGAATAATTCTCCCCCTTCGTTTCAAAAACCCTGTGATATGGATCACTGCACTCCCTATATGCCGAAATGTCCTCTTTGTCCTTCTTCAGGGTCTATCAATCTGTATCTCCACTATGAGGTAGGAAACTACCTACCAGTACTCGCCTCATCTTTCATTTTAAGTTATGCAAGCACTTTATCCGATCAGGGAGTGATCAAGGCAATTTTCCGGCCACCCACATCCATCTCTTAGAGATGTCCTCATTTTTTTCAAAATCCTTTACACCAATTCTCCTTTTTCATCAGAGAAAGCTAGACATTTTCTCTCTAAACAACTCGGTTTTAGACCGGAGAGAGGAGAATCGAATGAAATGTAATCAATGTGGGTTGGAAAACCCGAAGCAGTCAAAATTCTGTAGAAAATGTGGTGAGCCTTTAGGAGCTCATCTTCGATGTCCTCAATGTGGTTCCGAGAATTTAGGAGATTCTCTGTTCTGTACTCAATGTGGTGGGAGACTTTCAAGAATTCAAAAATCTATAAAAGGAACCAAACGGAAGTGCAGAGCCTGCGGCCACTTCAACGAACTGGATGCCCTCTTCTGTGTTGTATGTGGTGAAGAAATAATTAGTGTACCCAAGGGAAATTTCAAACGACAATCGGCTGGCCCTTCCTACAAGACAATTGCTCTGCTCATTGGCACGGTCTTTCTTCTCGGTATCTTTGTCAAACTGGGAACAACCCTCTTCAAAGAGGAGAAAGGCTCTCGATCATCATCTTCGCCCTCCTCTGTCTCGAGATCGATCAAACTGGATGAGGCACAGGTACTCGCCGTGGCTAAGAATTTCAAATGTGCCTGTGGCGGATGTGGAGAACTTCCTCTGGCGACATGTGAATGCGATATGCCAATGGGAGCGGTTGAGGAAAAGAGGTTCATCCGTGAAAAACTGGCAGAAGGGTTGAGCACTGAACAGGTCATTGAGTTATTAGATGAGAAGTACGGCCACCGAGTTAAAGACTAAATTTGAGGAGGGAAAAAAATATGGAAAATCCTCCAGAAAATATCGATCCGATAGCGTGCCCTTCATGTGGCGAAGGGAATGAAAAACAGAGCCGATTTTGTGTTCACTGCGGAAATCCGCTCCCGACGAGAAAAGAAACCCGTTTCAAGAATCGATACATTCTTTTCGGAGTAATCGGCCTTGCTTTCATTGGGGGAATTTTCTTTTTCTGGAGAGGGGTTTTCGAATCACAACTGGTGGGAAGAGTGAACGGTGAAGGCATACCACGAAAAGAGTTTTCAAAGAGGGTGGAGCGTGTAAAGAAATTCTACGAATATCGATATGGACAGGGCCTTTTTGAGGGACAAACAGGGAAGGAGAATTTGAATCGTCTCAAGATCGATATTTTCGATGAAATGGTCGTAGAGAAGATCCTCCTTCAGGAAGCAAAAAATGCTGGTTACATATCCGCACCTGAGGAGGAGATTGAGAAACAGGTGGAGGCTGTTAAGAAGCAGTATCGTCTTTCAGATGCTGACCTTAAAAAGATGGGGGAAGATTTAAAGGGAGAACTAAGAAAAGAATGGGTCATTTCGCAATTTGTAGAAAAGGTCCTTCTCAAAGGAGATTTAGCAAACACGGGGCAGGTCTTCGGGCAGTGGCTTACAAAAGCAAAGGCCAAGGCTAAGATAGAGACCTATGAAAAATTGGAACCTGTTTTGACGGCAAAGGCATCTTGCTGTAAAGGCGGATGTGGAGGAGGAAAGGCTCAACCTCTTGATCCAAAGGTTGAGAAGGAGGCGAAGGCTAAAGGATTAGAATACTACGAGAAGAAGACACAGAAGAAGGGAGCGAGCGCAAGGGTCACAAACTTTGGCTGTCACATCCAGATAGATATTATTGAAGACAACAAAATTGTAGTCTCCCTCACTTATAACCAAGGAGAAGTTCAAGAAATTTAAGACCTGCCTACCCTGCCTAGCGACAGGCAAGCGGCAGACAGGAAGGAGGATCATTCAATGAAAGCGTGTCCAAAGTGTCAAACGAAGAATCAGGATTCAAGCCATTTCTGTAAAAAATGTGGGTTTCAACTCTCGGGTTCCTCATTTCAGGATAAGAAGGAGAAAGTGTTGGGTGAAAAGAAGAGAAAATCCTACTGGATACCGATTTCCTTACTTATGATCGCCGTCGTATTGGGAGGGATTGGTTACTGGATCATCCAAGGAGACACAGGAGCTAATCCCAAGGTTTCTTCTCAACCAAAGGTGAGTGGCAAGGTCGATTATATTGGACAGACGATTCGCATGACCGATATTTTGGCCAAAGCGGAGAAAGGGAAAATCTCCATTCCTCTTGACGTAGTGAAAGAGAAGAAGATGGTTCGTTTTGAATACGAAGTTAATGGGGTGAAGATTCCCCTTCTTTCTTACATTACCCCGAGTGGGAGAGTAGTAACGGCGGTCAGCATGTGTGAACCGTGTCGATCGACACGTTTTCACATTCAAAATAAAACCCTTGTGTGCAATGCTTGTTATACAGAGTGGAATCTGGAGACCCTCAAAGGAATTAAAGGAGGGTGTCTCGCCTATCCCCCCGATGTCATTCCAAGTACCATTGAGAAAGATCGGATCCAGATCGATGAGAAAATCGTTACTCAATGGAAACCGAGGGTGTGATATTTGCAGATGGCTAATAGCGGATAGCCAATACTCGACACTAAGAAATATGAGCAATGAGCCATAAGCTATCAGCCATAAATTAAAGAGAGGTACATATGAGACTCAAAGACATTTCTATTAACAATCTCAGGAGGCGAAAAGGTAAGGTCTTCTTCTTGATCCTGGGCCTCGCCATTGGTATCACAACGGTCGTGACCCTCATCACCATCACACGGATGATGAACGAAGATATTGCCAACAAATTGGATGAGTTCGGAGCCAATATCCTCATCATCCCCCGGTCAGATGACCTTTCCCTCTCCTATGGAGGGATGAATATCGGTGGGGTTTCAATTGATGCTCAAACTCTGAAGGACTCGGATGTTCCAAAGATTAGCCAGATCGAGGTTCGGGAAAACATCAGCACTGTTTCACCCAAACTGATCGGAGTTATGGAAATAGAAGGGAAAAAAGTCCCTTTGATGGGCGTTCATTTTGGAGAAGAGTTGAGGCTTAAGAAGTGGTGGAAGATTCACGGGGCTGAGCCTAAGAGTCGTGATGAGGTTCTCCTGGGAAATGAGGTGGCCGTCCGGCTCTTCAAGAGTACCGGCGACACCTTACCAATCAACGGAAAGTCGATCAGGATTTCAGGTGTTTTGGATGAGACAGGATCACAGGACGACTTTCTCATCTTCGGTGACTTAACTTTTGTTCAAGAGGCGATGAAGAAGCCTGGGGCATTAAGTTTGATTGAGGTCTCAGCTTTTTGTAATACTTGCCCGATCGAAGAGATTGTCCGGCAGATCTCAGAGAAGTTGCCCCATGCGAAAGTGACAGCGATCAAACAGACTCTTCAGACGAAGATGGAGGCTTTAGACCATTTTAAGAAGTTCTCGATTGGGATATCGATCATTGTCCTTCTCATTGGGGGTCTAATCGTTTTCACCAACATGATGGCTTCTGTGAACGAGCGTAAGAGGGAGATTGGGATCTTTCGAGCCATTGGGTTCCGAAAATCCCACGTCATCCGGATCATCTTTTTAGAGGCCTTAATCGTCGGGTTGATGGCAGGAATGATTGGATACCTTTTCGGTATAGGGGTTTCTCATTTCATCGGGCCGTTGATCACAGGGATGAAAGGTGGGAAGATAATTATCGATCCCATCTTAGCCATAGGAGCAATTTTCCTTTCTGCATTGATTGGGATTCTCTCGAGCGCCTATCCAGCTATTCATGCCTCAAAGATGGATCCAACAACAGCGTTAAGGGCATTATGAAATAGCTGAAAGTTCAAAGCCCAAAGTTGAAAGTTAATCCACCTCTTTCCCCCTTTAGAAAAGGGGGACGAAGGGGGATTTGGTACAAGTTACGGACACGAAGATGAGTCTGATTGAAATCAAAAAACTAAACAAGGTTTATGAGAGTGGAAATGAGTGCGTAATGGCCCTCGTCGATGTGGATCTAAATATCGAAAGGGGGGAATTTATCTCTGTGATGGGACCCTCTGGTTCGGGGAAGTCAACACTTCTGACCATTTTGGGAGGGCTCAATCATCCGACAAAAGGAGATGTTGTGGTGGACGAGATCTCCATCTACGAACTTCCATTGGAGAAGCTTGCCGATTTCAGGAGGGAATATCTGGGTTTCATCTTCCAGTCCTTCCAATTGATTCCTTATCTCACGGTGATTGAGAATGTGATACTTCCTCTTTCCATTACAGAGAAGTCGAACCGGGATCAGTTTAAGATGGCTGAGGAAATACTCGAGAGGATTGGATTGAGAGGTAAGGAGAGGAGACTTCCAGATCAACTCTCAGGGGGAGAACAAGAGAGGGTGGCTATCGCAAGGGCCTTAGTGAATTCACCCCCTATCCTCATGGCCGATGAGCCCACAGGGAACTTAGATTCCAAAACAGGAAAAGAGATTATGGAACTGTTTAAGTCCTTGAATGAAGAGGGTCAGACGATCGTTATGGTAACCCATAATCCAGAAAATATAGCATATTCGACTCGAACCGTCTTTCTCAGAGATGGGAGAGTGGAGGGAAATGGTTCAAAGATCTAATAGGTTAAAGATATCTAGATGGAAGGAAAGGGTGGATGACAACCCATCAAAATGGTGGATTAGAAGGGTACCAGATCTAAGTTACCTGGCAAAAATTCTGCTGGAAGAGGTTGGCCTCAATGTGGACGAAATGTATCCTTTAGTCTCAAAAGGACGATAGCGAGTTTCATTTAGAGGAAGATTAAAGGAGGTCTCTTTTCTTCTGTTCAAACTCTTCTTTGTCTATTTCTCCGCTGGCATAGCGCTTCTTCAGGATATCAATGGCAGACTCCTCAGATCTTGTGGTCTTTGTCATCCCGACCAACCATCGGATAAGAAGGATCAAACCCAGAACGATGAGCCCCCAGAAGATGATCATGAAGACCCATCCCATCCCCCACCCCCACATCATCCCTGGACCCATGCCATAATCCCGCCATCCCCATTGAGCCCACATCCATTCCATCAGTTACCTCCTTCTCGGTCTTTCCCCGAGGGTGACCTTCACCTTTTCAAAATTTCCCTTCCGGTACACTTTCAGGAGGATTGTCTCCCCGGGTTTCTTCTCACGAATATATCGAATCAGCCCATCATGGGTTTTCACGTCATGCTGATCCGCCTTCACCACAATATCTCCACCCACGATCACGATCATATTCCCAACTTGAACCCTCTGCGTTCCTCCTTTCAACCCGGCCTTATCTGCAGGTCCCCCTCTGACGACCTCTGCGATCATGGCCCCTCTTTCAACTTTATCGAGCTTTAGAAATTTCGCCACTTCGGGAATGAGGGTTTGGAGGCTCGCACCAATCCAGGGATACGTGACATAACCCTTTGAGATCAATTCTGGGACCACTTTTTTAGCTGTATTGACAGGTATTGCAAAACCGATCCCCACGCTTCCTCCCGAGGGGCTGATAATGGCACTATTAATTCCGATGATCTCTCCCTCAGAGTTGAGAAGTGGACCTCCAGAATTCCCTGGATTAATGGCGGCATCGGTCTGGATGATATCTTCTATCAATGTTCCTGCTTCAGAGCGGATGGTCCTGCCGAGAGAGCTGATAATTCCTGTAGTCAATGTTCTTTCCAGACCGAATGGATTTCCAATGGCAAGGACCTTCTGTCCGATTCTCAAATTTTTTGAATCTCCCATTGGGATGATCTTTAGTTTTTCTTTAGGGGCATCGATCTTGATCACAGCGAGATCGTTGTCTGGATCAGACCCGATCAATTTGGCAGGCCACCTCGAACCGTCGGCCAAGGTGACTTCTAACTTTTGTGCATTCGCCACGACGTGATGATTGGTCAAAATATGCCCTTTTGTATCGATGATGGAGCCGGACCCTGATCCCTGAGTGGGAAAGACGTTGAAGAAAAAATCCATCTGGACAGCTATGCTGGTCACATTGACTACCCCGTCAGCCACTTTTTCATAGATCGCAATATTATTCTTCTCGTCCTCCGTAACAGAAAAGGCCTGTCCCATGCTGAGAAGAGAGAGAAGAAGGATTAAAGTACCAATAAAAAATTGTCTCGAAATTTTTCTCATGATCATTGCTATACCCCCTTTTGATTATCTTCAGAGTTACTTGAATTTTTCACAATTTCTTCCTTAATATCAGCCCTGAAGGGCTGAGTTACATCTTACTAACAATCCCATATGCTAAATCCTAGGAAGACCAGCCTCGTCAAAGACTCCTTCGAAGAGTGGCCCGCTGAGATATCTTTCGCCTGAATCAGGCAATATTGCCACAATGGTTTTGCCATCGAATTCTCCACTCTTTGCCAGCCTTAGAGCGACTGCAATGGCTGCACCACAGCTCACTCCTGAAAGAATTCCTTCCTCACGGGAAAGCCTCCTCGCATGGTCAATCGCCTCTTCGCTGGTGACCTGTTCCACACGGTCGACCATGGATAAATCCAACGTATCTGGGATAAATCCAGCGCCAATGCCCTGAATCTTGTGGGGGCCGGGCTTGAGCTCTTTTCCTGCAAGATGCTGCGTAATCACAGGGCTCTCAGCGGGTTCAACGGCAACGCTGATAATCTTTTTCCTCTTTTCCCCTTTTATATATCGTGAGACACCGGAGATCGTACCCCCTGTGCCCACTCCGGAAACAAGCACATCGATTCCGCCTCCTGTCTCCTCCCAGATCTCGGGGCCTGTCGTCTTGAAATGGATCTCCGGATTGGCAGGATTCTTAAATTGCTGGGGCATAAAATATTTGGGATCTGACGACACAATGCGTTCCGCCTCCTCGACTGCACCTCTCATTCCCTTAGCTCCGGGTGTCAGAATAATATTTGCGCCAAAAATGGTAAGCACCTTCCTTCGTTCGATCGACATGGTTTCAGGCATGGTGATGTTGAGTTTATATCCTCTGGCAGCTGCCACGTAGGCCAAAGCAATACCTGTATTTCCACTTGTGGGTTCAATGATCTCCATGCCGGGTTTGAGGAGCCCCTTTTTTTCGGCAGCCCAGATCATACTCGCTCCTATCCGGCACTTCACCGAATAGGCAGGATTACGACCTTCGATCTTAGCGAGTATGGTGGCCTTGAGTCCTTGAGCCATTTGATTGATCTTTACCATCGGTGTGTTTCCGATCGATAATGAGTTGTCATCAAAAAAACTTCCCATAAATCTCTCCTTTCCAAGTCTCTTTTAGACTCTTACGGACAGCGACACGCCTGCCTGCGGTAGGCAGGCTCACGATCACGTTATTTTCTATTTAGGCCATTGGTGATTTAAATCTCCGAAGTCTGAGGGCATTAGAGACCACGGTGACCGATGAAAAAGCCATGGCTCCTGCCGCGAAAATAGGATTGAGGAGGATGCCGAAAAATGGGAAAAGAACCCCTGCTGCAACTGGAATAAGAATCGTATTATAGGCAAAGGCCCAGAAGAGATTCTGTTTAATATTTCGAATCGTAGCTTTACTCAATGCAATGGCAGTGACAACCCCCCTCAGATCTCCACCGATCAATGTGATATCAGACGACTCCATCGCTACATCGGTTCCTGTTCCAATTGCAACTCCCACATCGGCCTGTGCTAAGGCAGGGGCATCGTTGATGCCATCGCCCACCATTCCCACCTTTTTCCCCTCAGCTTGAAGACGTTTGATCTCCTCTGCCTTCTTCTCGGGAAGAACTTCTGCAAGGACCCGATCAATCCCAATCTGACTGGCAATGGCTTTAGCCGTTCGCTTATTATCACCTGTAAGCATCACCACTTCCAATTCCATTCGGTGAAGGGCTTCCACTGCTTCCTTTGAATTCTCCTTTAACGTGTCCGCAACGGCAATAATACCAGCAGCCTCTCCCTCAATGGCCAAAAACATCGGTGTCTTTCCTTCAATGGAAAGGTATTCAGTCCTATCTAACCATCCATTGAGGGCAACCTTTCTTTCCTCCATCAATTTTAAATTTCCAAGGAGGATTCTTTTTGAATCGATGGTTGCCTCGATGCCACGACCTGGAAAGGCCTGAAAGTCCTTTGAATCGGAGAGACTCAAACCCTCCTCCTTTGCCCTCTTAACAATGGCCTCGCCCAATGGATGCTCTGACCCTTTCTCAGCCGAAGCTGCCAAGGTCAATATTTCCTTTTTAGTAAATCTTTCAGATTCGATGATATCCGTGACTGAAGGCTCGCCTTTCGTCAATGTCCCGGTCTTATCTAAAACGATGCTATTCAATTGATGCGCAGTCTCTAATGCCCCCGCTCCCCGAATTAATATACCATTCTCTGCACCCTTGCCAGTTCCAACCATGATAGAGGTTGGAGTGGCCAATCCCAAGGCACATGGGCATGCGATAATGAGGACTGCCACAAAGTTGAGAAAGGCATAAGTGAGTGCAGGATGAGGACCGAAAGCATACCAGACGATGAATGTAATGAGAGCTATTAAAATGACAATAGGAACGAAGTAACTGGCGATCACATCGACCATTCGGGCGATGGGTGGCTTTGAACCCTGGGCCTCCTGAACCAACCGGATGATCTGGGCGAGGACTGTATCCTTTCCAACCTTCGTTGCCTCAAATTGAAATGTCCCGGTCTTATTGATCGTTGCACCAATGACATGATCCCCAACCCTCTTTTCAACAGGAATCGATTCTCCTGTCACCATAGACTCATCCACAGAGGAATAGCCCTCTCTTATAATACCATCGACGGGAATCTTCTCTCCCGGCCGAATGAGAACGATATCGCCCAGAATCACCTCTTCCACTGGGATATCGATTTCACTTCCGTTTCGGATGACCCTAGCTGTCTTCGGCTGAAGGCCGATCAACTTTTTAATGGCCTCTGAAGTCCTTCCCTTTGCCCTCGCCTCCAAGAATCTGCCCAATAGGATAAGGACGATAATAGCCGCAGAGGTATCAAAATAGACATCGGCCATCAAGCCTTTGGCCATGAAGAGGTGAGGAAGAAATGTAGCGATCAAACTGTAAAGATAAGCCGCAGAGGTTCCCACGGCGATCAAAGTGTTCATGTCGCTCGTCTTATGTCTCGCCGCCTTCCAGAACCCTACATAAAACTGCCACCCCGCCCAGAATTGAACAGGCGTGGCCAAGAGAAATTGGATGAGGAAATTTGTATTTTTCGAGAGGCCAACCCATCTCCCAAGGAATGCAGCCCCATACATAAGAATGAGGATGGGGACGAGGAGGATGGTGCCCAGGATAAACTTCCACTTTAATCGGGAAAGCTCGGCTTCCCTCGCCAATTTTTCCTTTTCAACAATGTCCTCCTCTTTGACTTCAAGGACCTGATACCCTGCTTCCTGAACAGCCTTCTTCAGATCTCTGATCGTTACCTCTTCAGGAATAAATTCAACAGATGCCCTTTCTGTAGCGAAGTTGACATTGACCTGGATTACACCTCTCAAATGACTTAATGCCTTTTCGACTTTATTGACACAGGAGGCACAGGTCATGCCTTGAAGGGGAAGGGTGACCTTCTCAATCTTTGCGCCGTAACCCAGATCTTTCACCTTTTCGATTAAATGGGAGAGGTTCGTTTGGGCAGGATCGAAAAAGACAGTCGCCTTTTCAGCCGCAAAGTTGACTGAAGATTGAGAAACTCCGCCAACACTCGCCAACCCTTTCTCAATCTTGGCTGCACAACTTGCACAGGACATACCGATGATGGAAAGGTCGATTCGCTCTAACTCTTTGTCGGAAGTTTTACGTTCCATAAACATGACCAATCTTATTTTATCTCATGATATATCCCAGCAGTCCTTTTCTTCTCTCCAATCTTGAAGAGGATCATAACTTGATATTTTCCCTTCTCCGGGAGATTGAAATAAGCATCGTAACTCTTCATCATTTCTTCATACTTTAACATCTTGATCTGGTCTTTGCCCTTGGGATCGACCACTTTCATGTTGATCTGGGCATCGGTGATCTCTTTTTGAGTTTTTTCATCCTTCAATGTCACCGTGATATTATGGGTAGTCCCTGCCTCAACATCTTCCTTCATTTTCATGCCCTTGAGCATCTTCTTGTGTTCCTCATTGGCCATGATCTGAAAAACCACCCTGACCCCTTCCACGAGAACATCACGAGTATCCATCTTCATCGACTCACCCTTCATCGATCCATGTCCATGCTGAGCCAATGAAATTGAAGTAAAGATAAACAAACCTAAAATCAAGACCCCAAAGACTGAAACTAACTGCTTCATAACCGTTACCTCCTTTTAAAGAAATTTTAGTAAAATTGCAAACCCTATACACACGTCTCTTTTTGTCATTCCTGCGAAAGCAGGAATCTATTTATATAAACTTTTCCCTGGATTCCCGCTTGTGCGAGAATGACATACTTATGTAACCCTTTGCCTTGCTGCCCTATTATTCCCACTTTCTTAGACTGAACTTTACTCCAACCCCAGTCCAGATATCCATAATTAATAGTTCACCAAACAGTGAAGATCCTCGCCCTTACAGGCGGGGCTTTCACCTGCTCGCCTTAACTGCTTCTTCAGGCCAAAGTTCCATTTCCAAATGGCATAAATAGCGGGATAGACACCCAGCTCCATTATGAAAGACGTAAAGATACCGCCAATCATTGGTGCAGCAATGCGCTTCATGACGTCAGCACCAGCACCTGTTGAACACATGATCGGAATTAGAGCAAGGGACATCACCCCAACTGTCATCACTTTGGGCCGAAGCCTCTTCACAGCCCCCTCCACGATTGCCTCTCTCAGATCATTCCAGTTCCTTAACCTCCCTTTGGCCTGGGCCTCCTGATAAGCCAAGTCTAAATAGAGGAGCATGAACATCCCAGTCTCGGCGTCCACACCCATTAAGGCGATCAAACCCACCCAGACAGCAATGCTCATATTGTAGCCAAGTAGGTAAAGGAACCATATTGCACCTACAGCCGAAAAAGGAACGGCTAAGAAAATAATCATCGTCTTGGTCACCGATAGAGTATTGAAATAGAGAAGCAAAAAGATGAGGAAGATTGTGATTGGCACAACAACAATGAGGCGTTCTTTAGCGCGCTCCATATATTCAAACTGGCCACTCCAGATGAGCAGATAGCCGGGAGGTAGTTTCACATTCTCCCGCACAGCTCTCTTCGCATCTGCAACATAGCTACCGATATCTCGTTTCGAGGTATCTAAATCAACATATACGTAACCCGATAATCGACCGTTCTCATCGCGGATCATGGAGGGCCCTGTCTTAAGAGAAATTTCAGCCAGCTGCTCTAATGGAATGTGTGTAACCCTTGATCCTCCTACTCCGGCCAATCCACTCCCTCCCCCCATCCCACTCATTCCACTTGACATACTTGCGCCACCTTGCTGTACTGGAACAAAAACCCTTTTGAGCTTCTCTACATCATCCCGAAGTTCTCTTAAATAACGGACATTAACGGGATATCTTTCACGTCCTTCAATGGTGGTTGTCACATTTTCTCCACCAATCGCTGACATCACGATATCGTTGGCCTGATCGATCGTTAATCCATAGCGGGCCAATTCCTGCCGCTTGAGCGTAAAATCGAGAAAATACCCTCCCGCAGTCCGTTCAGCAAAGACACTCTTTGTCCCTGGTACTTCCTTCAGAACCATTTCAATATGTTCACCAAGCTCCTGAACTTTTTGTAAATCGTCACCCATGATCTTAATCCCGATGGGTGTTCTCACCCCTGTCGAAAGCATATCGACTCGGGCCTTGATCGGCATGGTCCAGGCATTGGAGACACCTGGAAAGTTCATCTTCTCATTCAGCCCTCCCGGACCGTAGATCAATTCTTCCACCTTCTTGTGGTCAGGCCAAAACCTGCGCAGAATTTTCTGTAGCCATTCCGGTGCCCACGAAGAGTACCATTGGGGTATTTTGGGCCACTCCGATTCGGGTTTAAGAAGGATGACCGTCTCCATCATGGAGAATGGAGCTGGATCGGTGGCTGTTTCTGCGCGGCCTGCCTTTCCGAAGACATGATGGACTTCAGGGAAAGTCCTTAAAACTTTGTCCTGAACCTGAAGTAACTTTTGGGCCTCTGTAACAGAGATCCCTGGTAATGTGGTAGGCATATAGAGGAGATCTCCTTCAAAGAGGGGAGGCATAAATTCAGAACCGAGCTTTTCAAAAACTGGAATCGTAGCGAGCACGATGAGCACGGCGACAATGACCGTTGGCCACTTAAACCTCAGCACCAATTCGCAAAGAGGATGATAGATCCTCATTAACGGCCGGCTGATAGGATGTTTCTCTTCGACGTGAATCTTCCCAACCAGTACCGCATCGATTATATGACATAGGAACCTCGGTTTAAACTTATAGGATTCTGTACGGATTAAAAGCAGTAGAATAGCGGGAGAAAGTGTGATAGCGAGGATCGCTCCAAAAGCCATGGAAAAGTTTTTTGTGAAAGCAAGGGGTTTAAAGAGACGACCCTCCATTCCTGCCAGTGTAAAAACAGGCATAAATGAGATGGCGATGACGAGCAGTGCAAAAAAGCTTGGTCCGCCCACTTCCTTGACGGCGGTGACCACCACATCTTTATAACTGCCTGGCCTCCCTTCTTTTTCCCATCGTTCTAACTTCTTATGGGTCTGCTCGACGACAACAATGGCTGCATCGACCATGGCACCGATGGCGATGGCAATTCCGCCGAGGCTCATGATATTCGCTGTCAGGCCCATGATATACATTGGAATAAAGGATAGGATGACAGCAATGGGGATCGTGAGAATAGGAACGAGAGCCGATGGAATGTGCCAGAGGAAGATCAATATTACAATGCTGACAATGGCAAGTTCCTCAATGAGCGTATCCTGGAGCGTCTCGATGGCACGCTCGATCAAGGCCCCGCGATCATAGGTGGTGACGATCTCGACGCCGGGTGGAAGCGAGGGCTTCAGTTCCTCCAGTTTTGCGCGAACCCGCTCAATGACCCTCAGGGCATTCTCTCCAAAACGCATGATAACGATGCCACCAACGACTTCTCCCTCACCATTAAGATCTGCGATGCCCCGCCGGATGTCAGGGCCCAATGCGACATAACCGAGATCTTTAACCAGTATGGGAGTACCACCACCCTTGCTGCTGCCTACCACGATATTCTCGACATCAGAGACCTTTTTAATGTAGCCACGACCACGAACCATATATTCGAGGCCGGTAAATTCGACGAGTCTTCCGCCAACGTCATTATTTCCTGCCCGGACGGCAGCGATCACACGGTCAATGGGGATGTTGTAGGCAACCAGTTTATTCGGATCGACGTTTACTTGATACTGCCGGACAAAACCACCAATCGGTGCAACCTCAGCGACTCCAGGCACTGCCTGCAATGCATACCGCAGATACCAGTCCTGAAAGGTGCGCAACTGGGCAAGATCATTCTTTCCCGTCTTATCAACGAGGGCATACTGAAAGACCCATCCTATAGCTGTCTCATCACGGGCCAGTTCTACGTTTACTCCCTTGGGAAGACGGGGTAGGATATTGCTTAAGTATTCGAGTGTACGTGAACGAGCCCAGTAGATATCTGTGCCGTCCTCGAAGATGATGTAGACATAGGAAAAGCCGAAATCGGAGAAGCCCCGGATGTCTCTCACCTTTGGCACACCCAGAAGGGCTGAGATGATAGGGTAAGTGACCTGGTCTTCCATGATGTCAGGGCTCCGATCCCACCGTGAGAAGATGATGACCTGGGTGTCTGAAAGATCGGGGATGGCATCGAGTGTAATATTCTTAATCGAATACAATCCCCATAGCGTTGTCATTCCAATAAGAAGAAAAACCATGAATTTATTGTGGGCACATAATTCAATAAGCTTATTAATCATGGAATCCTCCGGTTCAATAGTTTTGAAGTTTCAGGTTCCAAGTTTCAGGTTTTTTAACTTGAAACTTAATTCAATCTATTTGCCATGTCCACCATGTTCCATTCCTGGCATAGCCATCCCTGCCATCGCTTCTTTTAATCTCGATTCGGAGTCGATGAGGAAGGTGGCGCTTGTTACAACCCTTTCACCGACTTTAAGCCCGCTGATTACCTCATAATAATTATCCACTTTTGCTCCGACCTTTATCTCTCTTGGTTCAAAATAGCCTCCACCTTTATCGATGACGGCCATCTGCCGGAGACCAGTATCGATGATTGCTCCCTCTGGAACAACCAACTTTCTCCCTAAGTGAACCTTGATCTCGATGTTTGCATACATCTCTGGCTTTAGCTTTCCATGAGGATTCGGAAATTCAAATCTTACCTTTGCCGTTCGCGTCTCCGGACTGAGAGAGGGATAGATGTAGATCGCCTTTCCTGTGAAAGCTTCTCCAGGAAGATAGGAGAGCTGAACAGATGCATTCTGTCCTAATCGTACGAAGGGAAGTTCATACTCATAGATATCCGCATAGAGCCAGACGACCGAAAGATCAGCCAATTTGTACAATGCCATTCCTGGCATCACATTCATCCCTTTATAGGCTGATTTTTCAAGAACAAATCCACTGAAAGGAGAATAGAATATAAGGGTCTTTTTAGCCTGCCCACTCTCTTCTAAAGCCTTGATCTGGTCGTCGGTGATGTCCCAGAGTTTAAGACGTCGCTTCGCAGATTCTGCCAGGGAGTCTCCGCTTCCGGCAATTTCGGGAAATGGACTTTTTACTAAATCTTTCTTCGCCCGAAGGGCGATGAGGTATTCCTCCTGAGTGGATACAAGTTCTGGACTGTAGATAGTGAGAAGAGGTTCTCCTTGCCTGACAAATCTTCCCGTGAAATCGACATAGAGGTCTTCGATCCATCCCATGAATTTGGGTGTCACGGTGACGATTTTTCTCTCATCATAATCGATTCTCCCTACGGTTCGGATTACCTTCTCAAGAGGCTTTGTCTCCACCGTTCCGATTTTGACCCCGATGAGTTGTTGTCGCTCCGGAGAGATTTGAACTGTCCCGGGAGCCACCTCTTGCATCTTCCCTTCCTTCTGGATCGACTCCATGGTGAGTCCCTTAATATCTAATTCATCCTTTTTAGGGGCCTCCTGTTTCACCTCTGGTTTATGTTCTTCATGGGAGGTGGCTTCCTTCCCTCTTCCACAACCGGAGAATACCCATGGCAGGATTAATAAAAGAACAATAAAAATAAATCTTTTCATTTTCCTTCCCCCTTTTGAAAGAGTTGCTTTCCAATAATTGCTTCTAAACTGGCCACATTCTTTTCATATTCGATGAGAGCTTGATGGTATTCCAGCTCGTACCGATAGAGGGTCATTTGACTGTCGAGGAGGGTCATAAAATCGACCTTGCCTACCCTGTAAGAACTCATGGCAGAATGGACTTGAAGGTTCACCTGAGGGATGATCCCTGTTTTATAGAGTTCCAGTTGTCTTTCTACCCGCTGGATCATCGAGGCCATATCTGTAATCATGAACTGAATCTCGTTTTTCATTGCCCGGTATTGAGCTTCCCAATTTAAGATATCGGCCTTCGTCTCTGCCACTTTCCGATCCTGTTTTGATTTATAGAAGATGGGAATGTTGATCATCACCATTCCTGTGAGCATATCCCTTCGTTTCACCTCCGGACCATTATTCATCTCCGAACCATTATTCATCGCCGGACCATTATCTCTCTGGCCGTAAGCGAACCGGACGTCGAAGTCAGGATAATATTCTCTCTTGGCAAGGGCATAGGCCTTCTCTTTTGCTTCGATCATCTTCTTCATGCCCTTCAGGGTAGGGTTTATCTCTAATGCTGTTTTCTGAAGCTCCTCCAGGGTAATCGGAAGTTTCCTTAAGGTCATCTCCTCTGGTTTACCCACTTGGGTCTCCGGAGCACGATTAAGGAGGGCATTCAATTTTGCCTCCAAGGCTCTTTTTTTCTGACCCAACATGATCAACTCATCCACCATCTTGGAAACCTCTACATGGGCCTTGAGCACATCCTGCTGTATCCCCATTCCAACTGCATACTGGGTCTCGGCGATCTTTACAAAATTCTCAAGGATCTCTTTATTTCTTTGTGTGATTTCAGTGGATCGATAGTTATAGGAGAGCTCATAATAAGTCGTCTTCACCTCTTTAATGATTCGATTCACCTTCTCTTGAATCTCGTTAAAAACTGCCTCTGCCTCCTTCTCCGCCATCTCCCTCATCAGAGGCCTCTTTCCTGGAAAAGGAATCTTTTGAGAGATGGAAAGTTCCTTCATCGTCATGTCTTCCTTCCTGAAACTGAAATTGGTCGGAAGATTGGTGATTCCGAACCCTAACATTGGATCTTCCAATGCAAATGCCTGTGGTACCTTCTCCTTGAAGACCTCCCATCTCTTCTTTGCAGCCAATATTTCTGGATTATTCTGAACCGCCTCCTCAATTAACTGGTCAAGATTCATAAGCAGCTTCTCTGGCTGAGCTTTTGAGGAGAGAGGTATTAATATGAGGAAGCAGATGAAAAAGGCCTTAGCCAATTGAGATAATTTGAAGACCATAAAATCACCTACCTTCTAAAAATTGAAATTTGATCAAATCTGCAACAATAAAAAATTTTTTATATTAAAAGTTTTAAAAAATATTTTGATTTTCAATCTTTATGATTCTGAACCAATTTCGACCCTTTCTGTTTAAATATTGAAACAAAAAAGCTCTTGGCCTATTGGCTAAACCTTAAGGGGGGTGGAGGCTTTAGCAATCTGGACCTAATTTTTGTCAGGCCCTTGGCCAAGAGCTAATCTCTTAATTTTCTGAAGAATGAACAGATAATTAACTTACCACAACCCTGACCTGCGGGAAGGCCCCTTTAGCAAAGACCTAACAGATTTTTGCCAAAGTTCTTACGTATGAAATAACCGCACCGTTCATTCAAAAAGGTAAAAGACAATTCCTGTGCCAAAAATCCTTCATCCTCCCTGATTAAAATTTGCTAAGTCCGTTTTCAGGAGGATGAAAAATGGTGTGCGCTAACTCATCAATCATCGGCAACGGTAAACTCAAAAACGCCCGGCCCACATAAGGAAGAATAATCGATCCCGAAAGACTAATAGTTGAAAGAAACGGACAGTGAAAAGCGTATCCACAGTCCAGTTTCATATTTCCCTCATGGTTTTGCTCCTCGCAATAATCCATAGGAAATATTGGAAGATATGAGAAAAGCATTCCAAAGACAAGAAGTATTCCCATTATTTTCATTTTTTATTTCCCATTCAAGGAGGAAGGGCTCTCGGTTGAACCGCTAAACCTTTAGGGGGTGAAGGTATTAGCAATCCATTTTCAACCGAGAGCCTTTTCGTCATCTCATCATGTAGGCCGTGCTAAAATGCCGATCTCCTCCATCAGGAAATATCGTCACCACCACTCCGGTATCGATCGATTCCGCCAATTTCAGTGATGCCCAAAAGGCCGCGCCGGAAGAAGGACCGACCAAAAGGCCCTCTTCCTTTGCCAAACGAATCGCCATCCAATAGGCATCTTCCGTTGTGACAAAGAACGTTCCATCTAAGATGGTTTCGTCATAAATACCGGGCCGAATGGCAGTTTCAATATGTTTCAAGCCTTCTATCCCATGGAAACCGTTGTCCGGCTGGACTCCAAAGACCTTGATATCGGGGTGATACTCCTTTAACCTTCTTCCCGTTCCCATCAGCGTCCCACCTGTCCCAACGCCTGCAACGAAGTGAGTGACCCTCCCTCTGGTCTGCTGGAGGATCTCAACCCCTGTTGTCTCATAATGTGCTTTCCAGTTGGATGGATTGTTGTACTGATCGGCCTTAAAATATCGGTCGGGATTGGCCTCATATATTCTCTTTGCTTCAAGGAGAGCACCATCCGACCCCAGCAGTGGGTCGCTAAAGATCAGATTGGCCCCATAGAATTGGAGCGTCTTTCTCCTCTCCTGGCTCAGATTGGCAGGAACAACCAATTCCACTCCATACCCTTTGATCGAACCGATCATCGCATAAGCGATCCCTGTGTTGCCGGATGTGGAGTCGAGGATGATCTTCCCCTGGGTCAGCTGGCCCGACCTCTCTCCATCCTCAATAATTCTCAGACCTGCTCGATCCTTTACTGACCCACCCGGATTGAGCCACTCTGCTTTTACAAATATCTCTACCCCCTTGAGGTGTCTTCCCATTTTCTGGATTTTGATCAAGGGCGTGTTTCCAATAAATTTGAGGATAGAGAAAACCCTCTCCCACTTAAGCCCTCTTCCAGAACCCAGTTCATCTCTTGCTTGTCTGATCTGAAGAGCCTTCACGAACTCTCCCCTCCTCTCACCCGTCCCCTCTCCCCGGCGGGGAGAGGGATGGGGTGAGGGGGCTAGATTTAAGGTTTGTCATCCCTGCCTGCAGCAGGCAGGCGCCATCTGCCATCTGCAATCAGGGAATGACCTCAATCTCTTCAAGACAGATCGCCTCTTTCCCAATCCGAAAGGCCTTCATCACCGGCTCTTCTTCCTTTAATGAGATGATGATCGACGCCGCCTCAGGATAGAAGGCCAGTTTCACATCGGTCTCAGACGGAAAAGGAATGGTATGGGGATGGGAATGGTAGATCGCAATCATTTCATTAGATTCCTTCTCCATCTCCTCGAACACCCTCAACTGCTCTTGTGGAGACATGGCGTACCGAATTGGACTTTTTTCAGCATTTTGAAGTTCAAAGGCCTTTTCAATCGTATCGCCCTTTCCACCTAAAATCCCACAACACTCCAGGGGCGCTTCTCTCTTTGCATGTTCAACCATCTCCTGATAAATGAGCTTGGGAATTCGAATCATTGAGATCGCCTCGGTCGTTTCCAAATTATACAGGTGACGGCCCCATCGACTCTAAACTGCACGCCTCATTATAATCGAATAATCCTTTTATCTTTGGTTCTCTGTTACAAAGAGGGCACGATGGGTTCTTTCTAATGGTGAATAATTTGAAATCGGAATCTAAGGAATGGTAAATTAAAAACTGACCGATCAGGGGTTTCCCTTTCTTTAAGATCATTTTTATGGCCTCTGTTGCCTGAAGTAATCCGATTTGCCCGGGCACAACTCCCAGGACACCTACCTGGTCTCAGCTGGGTACCAATCCTGGTGGTGGAGGCTCGGGGAAGAGACAACGTAAACAGGGACCTCCTTCCTTTGGAAAGAAAACGCTTACCTGCCCTTCAAATTTAAAAACACCTCCGTAAATATAAGGTTTCTCTGTGAAAAAACAGGCATCATTGACAAGGTACTTCGTCGGGAAGTTGTCCGATCCATCTATAATGATATCGTAATCTAGAAAAATATCGATGGCATTCTGATGGGTCAATCGCTCCTGGTAGGTCATAACCTTAACATCAGGATTAATTCGGCTAATGGCCTCTTTGGCCGATTCCGTCTTTGGCCTTCCTACATCAGAGGTGCTGTGTAAGATCTGTCTTTGGAGATTGCTTAAATCCACTCTGTCAGAATCAATGATTCCCAATGTCCCTACCCCTGTAGCCGCAAGATAAAGTCCAGCTGGACAACCCAAGCCTCCTGCTCCGACTAAAAGGACTTTAGCCTTCATCAGTCGAACCTGTCCATTTTTTCCAACCTCTTTGAGCAGAATATTCCGACTATAGCGGGTGAGTTGATCCGGGGTCAATTCTGAATCGGTTACCACCTCATAACCTGCAGCCTCCCATCCCTCAATCCCTTTGGCCATGGAGAAGACATTTTTATAACCCATTTTTTTCAGCAGTTTAGCAGCAGCAAGGGAACGAATTCCAACCGCACAATAAATGATTATAGGGACATCTTTTTCGGGCAGAAGTGTCTCAGCTTTCTCATCCAATTCATCCATTGGAATAAAGATATCTCCTTTGATATAACCCAACATTCTCTCCTCCTCTTCTCGAATATCGAGGAGAACGATTCGATCCCCGTTTTGAATGAATCGATGAGTTTCTTCAATCGAGACTTCGCAGGCATCTCTATTTGCCTCTATCGTTAACCAATCTTTGACGGAATTAATCGTACTCGATGTTTTCACCATCTCTCGTACTCCCATTATTTTTTATCCTCTTATTTACAAACCATTCCCTACTCAATTATGTCTCTCTCTACGGGCTCCACCTTTACCCCGATTTCCTTTAAATAATCTAATGCTTTTAAATATTCCTCTTCCTCACCGTCGATCTCAAGCGTCACCCAGCCCACATTCTCCGAAACATTTGCACTTCGGATATTTGTAACCAAACTAAATCGGTGGCCAATATTATAGATGACTGGCTCTTTAATGAGCTTGGCTGGAAAGGTGAGCGTCACCCTTCTCTTGAGAGAAGATCCTCCTGCGATGGCAGGGATGATGGATATCTGATCTCCTTCTTTAACAGGAGTCTCCAGGTTCTGGATAAACCTGATATCTTCATCATTCACATAGATATTGATAAATCGCCTCACCTCACCCTGTTCATCCCGAAGCCTCTCTTGAAGGCCTGGGTAGGTCTCTGTAAGCCATTGAAGTACCTCTCCCACAGTTCTTCCTTTTGCCTTGATGACATCCTGCTCCCCTGTCAACTTCTTCAATGGGGTTGGTATTCGAACATGAACTTCCATCTTTTCCTCCCTTTTAATCATCAAAATATAACCTGAACTCTGGCCTCCTGCTTCGGAGCCACAATCTTTTCAAATTCTGATAGCCTTGCCTCAATTATAATAGGACGACCAACCTCATCTTGTATCGCCTCCTGTGTTTTCAGTCCATTGCCTGTAATTGAGATGAGAATCGACTCATCTCTCGGGATAATTCCCTTTTCAATTAGCTTTTTCGTCACTCCAACTGTGACTCCTCCTGCTGTCTCTGTAAAGATCCCTTCTGTCTCAGCCAATAGCTTCATGCCCTCGATGATCTCCTTATCCGTCACATCTTCAGCCCATCCTCCAGACTCTCTTATGGTCTTAAGGGCATAATATCCATCTGCAGGATTTCCAATCGCTAAGGATTTAGCGATCGTCTGGGGCCGCTGTGGTTTGATCCAGTCAATACCTTCCTTAAAGGCAGAAATAATAGGGTTGCAACCAGAAGCCTGAGCCCCATGGATTTTTGTATTCACTTCATCTAACAGGCCGATGGTTTCTAACTCTTTGAACCCTTTCCAAATTTTTGTAATGAGGGAACCTCCGGCCATAGGAACCACTATATGCTGGGGAACTCTCCAACCCAATTGCTCTGCAATCTCGAAACCAAAGGTTTTTGATCCCTCTGCATAAAAAGGGCGGATATTAATATTAACAAATGCCCATCCATAATTTTCTGCAATCTCACTGCAGAGTCGATTCACTTCATCATAACTTCCTTTGATACCAATTAAATTTGTCCCGTAGATTAAAGTTCCCAAGATCTTTCCTTGTTCCAAATCATATGGGACAAAGATATAGCTCTTGAATCCCCCTGCCGCTGCTAAACCAGCCACAGAATTGGCAAGATTCCCTGTTGATGCACAGGCCACAATTTGGAACCCAAATTCTTTGGCCTTGGAAAGTGCTACAGAAACCACTCGGTCTTTAAATGAAAGTGTAGGATAGTTTACCGCATCATTTTTAAGATAAAGCTCTCTGACTCCTAAGGCCTTTGCCAATCCTTCGGATCGGATGAGCGGAGTGAAACCAACATCTGTCCCTATGGTTGGATTATCATCCAAGGGAAGAAGTTCCTGGTATCTCCACATCGATTTTGGTCTATCCTCAATTTTTTCACGGGTCAAATTCTCCTTGATCTTGTCGTAGTGATATACTACTTCCAACGGGCCAAAGCAGAACTCGCAGACATGGATAGGACTGATGGGATATTCCCTTTTACATTCTCTGCATTTGAGACCTTCTGTATAGCTCATATTCCGACCTTTTTTATAATAAATTTCATTGACCTATCTTTATAGAATCTATCAAGAATTTCCCCACAAAATAAAGGGAACGAAAAGCTTCCCTTCATTTGTTTCACATTATCATAATTATCTGCCAGAAATTAAAGTAGGTTTCCATTTTAGTTCCAATATTAAAATAGTTTACTTTTTATGTCAAGAAAAAAATCAAATATAGTACATGAATCTCCGATCCAACTCTTTTTTTAACCCCATTTCCTGGGCCATCTTACATAGGTCCTTGATCGTTACAGAATCAAAATATTCCTTCAATCGTTTGCCAGCTTCATTCCAAATGATTCGAGTCACACACTCTCCCACTTTATCGCAGGGCTTGGTCGAATTCTCGGGGTCCCGACAGAGAACAGGGTCAATGTTGCCTTCTGTAACCCGGACAATCTCTCCAATCGTGATTTCCTCAGGTTTCTTAGCCAGAAAATATCCGCCGGATGGGCCCCTCTTGCTGCCAACGATCCCTGCTCTTTTCAGTTTCTGGAAGATCTGCTCCAGGTAGCGTGCAGAGATTCCCTGCCTTCTCGAAATATCCTTGACCTGTGTTCCTAACCCTTCGGAATGATAAGCAATATCAAAGATTGCCCTCACTCCATATCTGCTCTGAGTTGACAATCTCATATTTCCACCAAATTATGTAGAAATAATTTTAAAATTCTTTATAAAAAATGTCAAGAAAAATTTTATGTTTCAATCAGTTGATTTAGGAGCGATATAAACCTCTTGACTTTTCCAATTCCTTGGACCAATCGCCTTACCTATCACTATGCCCTCTTTATTAATGATGATGGTGGTGGGAATTCCTTTAACTTCATAAAGGTCGAGCACCTCACATTTTGGATCGAGTAGCACAGAGAAGGTATATCGATTTTTTTCAATAAATTCCTTCACAGGTTTTAACCCCGCAAAGTCAACAGAAATGGTCAGAAAGACAAAACCTTTCTCCTTAAATTGCTGGTGAAGAGCCTCCATAGAAAGCATTTCCTCCTTACAGGGACCACACCAGGTTGCCCAGAAATTGAGAAAAATCACCTTCCCCCTAAAATTTTTCAATTCGATCTTTCTTCGCTACAAGTCTTCCAAACGAAAATTGGGGGCGTTCTTCTTTTCATTTATCTGTAGAACCCCTATTTTTGAAAAGAGGTCATCCTCTTCTCCTTCCGTCGAAGAAAGAAGACTCAGTAGGATGAAGGTAATAAGAAGATATCGAAAAAAAGTCTTCTGTCCCATTAATTCACTCTTTTCATTTATATATCACTTTCACACTCTCAGTTTCAATGGAATTTTAGCGGGAGTAAAAAGGAAAAATTTTATTGATTTTTTATAATAATATAATAGAATATTATTGAGTTTAATACTAAGCAATCAAGTTTAATTATTAAACAATTTATATCAAGAATTATATGAAACAGATAAAGTTTTATAAAAGCCTCCGTTTTAAGATCATCTTAGGACTGGTCGCCTTGCTAACATTCACCATGACCATTCTATTCACCATCCAATATTTTAACCATCGAGAAAAGATGATCCATAATCTCCAGGAGAATATCAGTCCCCATCTGACCCAAATGGTCAACGATGTCCTAAAAAGTGCAATGATTTCAAAGAACTTAAGTGAAATGAAATACATTCTGGAGGTGGTTAATAACTATCCCGATGTAAAGAAAATCTTCATCCTCGACCGTATTGGTCGGATTATTATCTCCATCGACGATAAAGAAGTGGGAAAAACTATTGATATCCATGATCCCACCTGCCAAATCTGCCACCACCGAACCACCGAAGCATTGAATAAAACGGTCATCTACTCATCTTTGGGAGGTGAAAAAATCTTCAGAAACGTCAACCCAATTTACAATCGAAAGGAATGTTTTTCCTGCCACAATCCAAAAGAGAAGATTACCGGAGTCCTCGTCACCGATTTCACCCTAAATAATATAGAGAGACAACTCCGAGGAGAGGTGAAGGAAAATATCCTCCTTTTGCTCTTTGCCATTGGTATCTCTACCTTAGTGATCGGCATTGCTTTAAATCAATTAGTCGTCAAAAAACTCCAACATTTTGTGGAGGCCGCATCCCTCTTCGGTCGGGGTGATTTTAAAAGAACCATCAGCTTCAAAAGCGACGATGAAATTAAGAAGTTAGCAGACTCCTTCAACCTCATGGCCAAAACGCTGATGGATAAGATGAAGTTAGAACGGAAATACCTCTCCCGGATCATTGATGCCCAAGAAAGTGAACGAAGGCGAATTTCACAGGAACTCCATGATGAAATTGGCCAAGCCCTCACGGCGATTAAATTCAATCTCGATATGATCGACAAAGACCTTCCCCAGGCTTCCTTTGTCCTCCGGGGAAGATTGGCGGAAGCCAAATCCTTATCCAATCAGACCCTCACGGCTATGCGCCAGTTATCCATGGACCTCAGGCCAACGATGTTGGACGATCTCGGTTTGATCCCCACGTTGAGATGGTACATTCAGAATTTCTCCAATCGGCTGAACATTTACTCTCACTTTGAGGCAATTGGGTTTGAGGAGAAGCTTCCTCCACAGATTGAAACGGCATTTTATCGAATCATCCAGGAGGCTTTGAACAATATCGCAAAACATGCAGAAGCCAATCGTGTGGAGGTCCTCCTGGAACAGAGGGATTCGATGATCTTTGCCTCCATTACGGATAATGGGAAGGGTTTCGATTTGGAAAAGGTACTACACCCGGAGTCTCCAGAAAGAGGTTTTGGTATCATCGGGATGCAGGAAAGAGTCTCCCTCCTGGATGGGCATATCGATATTCAATCAAGACCGGGTTTTGGCACCCACATTCGCATAGAAGTTCCATATCAAAGAAGGATCAGTATCGATGAAAAAGATAAAGGTTCTGTTAGCTGAAGACCACACCATTGTCCGTCAGGGACTCTCTGCCCTTCTCAGGTCCGAACCTGATATTGAAGTGGTAGGGGAAGCTTCGGATGGCTTAGAGGCCATCGAGATGGCAAAGAAACTAAATCCAGATGTGGTGTTGATGGATATCGCTATGAGGCATTTAAACGGGATTGAGGCCACCCGTAAAATCAAAAAACTCTTTCCTCCTATGAAGGTGTTAGTCCTTACAATGTATGATAATGAGGAATGGATTTTTCAAATCCTTAGGGCAGGTGCTTCAGGCTACCTCATCAAGGATTCAGCAATGATGGATCTCATCTCTGCCATCCGGACCATACATCAAGGGGATTCTTTCCTCAGCCCATCCATTTCGAAAAAGGTGATCGATGAATATATCCGAAAAGCAGAAATGGGGGAAAGAAAGGGTATCGAGGATCTCCTTTCCAGCCGGGAGAGGGAGATTTTACAACTGATCGCTGAAGGACAATCCGTCACAAAGATTGCCTCCTGCCTCTGCATCAGCAAGAAGACTGTTGAGGCCCATAAAACCCACATTATGGAGAAATTGAATATTCATGACAAGGTGGGGCTCATCAAATACGCGATCCGTATGGGACTCATCAAAATTTAATGAGGGCATAGAGCATAGCGGAAGGTCCACAGAACGCCTTCATCTCATCACACCTAAAATAAATCCATTTTTATGCCTTTTTAAGTAAATCACCCTATTAAAAATAGAGGTTTTTTTTTAAAAAAATAGATGAATCGACCGATAGACAAGGGTTTTTCTAAAAAATAAAATAATTTCGTAAAGAGATGAAGAAAAACCCAATAGAAAAGAAAAGATATGCCATGGTGATCGATCTTCGGCGTTGCATCGGTTGCCATAGCTGTTCAGTTGCCTGTAAGGCTGAAAATCGAGTTCCCTTAGGAGTGTTTCGTTCATGGGTGAAGATTATAGAAAAAGAGAGGTATCCAAACATTTTCAGTTCATCCGGGGGGAAGCCTTCGGCGATAAGGAACCTCAGCCTGATATGATGACCGAGAGGGTAAAATGTATCGAATGCTATAACAACATCTCTCAAGGTCACTCCTTAACAGAAGTTAAAAAGACCTGTGTAAATTGCCATGAAGCCCGATGTATGAATTAGATGATGGACGAGTGGCAAAATGAAATTTCTAATAGGATGAAGAAGTCGAAACTCTCTCTTGAAACAAGGGGCCAGAAAAAAATTGACTCCCAAACCAGAAAAAAAGGAAAGTTGAAGCCCTATCAAAAGAGATTGAGAACCTTATAAGAGTGATTGACGAAGACAAGAGCAAAGGGGTTCACAACTTTGGTTATGCCAAAAGATTGATGGCGAATGCCGAGGAAAGGGTTCTCTCTGCCAAGAGAATCCTTTCAAAATGGTTAGAATAAGGGGCTATAGCCATAAGGAAAGGAGGGCAAAATGGAGGTAAAATTTTTTAGCAAAACTTGGTTTTCATCCATCATTTCTTGTTCAATTCTCGTTTGGACACTCTTCTGTTTCATAGGGACTTGGTTGGTTATCTTTAAATACGAGATACTTTTTAAAGGATTGATTACATTGGCGATGACCTTCTTCTTTGCTGCCATCATCTGGTTAATTCCCTCATTAACGGCTTTTATCCTTTTATCCCTTTTTGTCACTCCTTCAGAAGAACAACCTCCTTATTTGATGTTTAAAGACTTGATAAAAAGAGGTATGAAAGAACACCCTCCTTATGTGATGTTCAAAGAGTATGTGATGTTCAAAGAGTTGATTAGAAAGGGGATGAGAGAAGTTCATAAGTGAATTATGATGTTTCGAAAGGAGGCGAGACAAAATGGAAGAGACTGAATATACTTATCTTTCGGCTTTCATGCATATTACCAGAGCCATCACTTCCTCCCCGGATCTTAAAAAGGTTCTTCATCTGATTGTGAAAAGCACCTGCGAGACCACTGGTTCAAAAGGATGTACTCTGATGCTTCTGGATGAGAAAGGGGAGAGGTTGGAGGTGAAGTCATCCTATGGATTGAGTGATCAATATATTGGAAAGGGCCCTCTCTCTGCCGACAAATCGATCTCCGATACACTCAAAGGAAACCCTGTCATCATCGAAGATGCCACCTCAGATCCAAGGGTTCAATATTCTCAAGAGGCGGAGAAGGAAGGGATTGCTTCCATCGTTTCTATCCCGATCAATTTAAGAGGCAGGATCATTGGGGTCCTTCGTCTCTATACCTCTGTCCCATGTCGATTCACACAGGATGATATCGATTTTCTCTCTGCCATTGCCATGCAAAGTGGTCTTGCCATCGAAAATGCGAAGATGTACGAACATGTGAAAGCGGATTATGAAAAACTAATGGCCTCTCCCTCTTCGATCGTGGAATGATTTAATCAACTTGTGACAAGCAGGAATTTTAAAAAATAAGAAAAGAGTTCCATTTTTTCTTGACAAAAAATTTAAGGAGGGATAAAGCGATGGAAACCATTCGATTGATTTCTCTGATCATCATCCTGGGACTCATTGGGATCACTTTTCTTGGTCTTGCCATTAAAATTGTCAGACAGTATGAACGAGGAGTCGTTCTCCGATTCGGCCGACTCATCCGAACGAGAGAACCTGGCTTCAATATGATCATTCCCATTGTCGATCGAATGATGAAGGTGGACCTTCGGGTGGTCACGATGGTGGTGGAACCTCAAGTCGTCATCACGAAGGATAACGTCACCATTAAAGTTGACGCGGTTGTTTACTTCATGGTTGTGGACCCTGTCAAGGCAGTGATCCAGGTGGCCGATTATATCAAGGCAACTTCCCAAATTGCCCTCACCACTTTGCGTAGTGTTTTGGGACAATCTGACCTCGACGAACTCCTCTTTGAAAGAGATAAGATCAACAATCGTCTGAGAGAAATTATTGATCAACATACAGAGCCCTGGGGAGTGATGGTGAGCGTGGTGGAGGTAAAGGATGTCCAGCTTCCAGATGCGATGCAAAGGGCTATGGCGAGGCAGGCAGAGGCGGAAAGGGAGAAGCGGGCCAAAGTCATTCATGCCCAGGGAGAATACCAGGCAGCAGAAACCCTTCGACAGGCAGCCCACATCATCTCAATTGAACCGGCTGCCCTCCAGTTACGGTACCTTCAGACCCTAACAGAGATCGCTGGCGAGAAAAACAGTACCATCATTCCTATCCCCTTGGAGATCGCTAATACCTTTCAAGCCTTGGTCAAAAAAGGTGGGCCTACAGGAACGCTTACGAATGAGTGAAGGATGAGTAAAGGAGGAATGCGTTGAATTTTAAAATTCCTCATCTTCCTTTTTGGGTCTGGACCTTAGGGGGGGCTCTGACGATACTGGCCTTTAATATAGCCATCACCCTTCGGGCTGAGTATGGCTTTCACCTCGAGAAAATTGAAGAGAATGTAAAGGAATGGCGAAGCCTGCCCATTCAATATGCCGGCGCTTCCGCTTGCATTGATTGCCACCAGGATATATATACTGTGTGGGCAAAATCTAACCATATTATCGTTAGTTGTGAGAATTGTCATGGTCCGGCAAGGGCACATCTGGAAAATAGGGCACGCCTTACTGGGAATACCTCAAGAGAGCTCTGTGAATTATGCCATGCTAAGCTTGTTTCTAGGCCTAGCGACTTTCCACAAGTTGACGTTAAAAAACATGGAGGGCAATCGGAGTGTATAACCTGCCATAATCAGCATATCAGTAGACCATAAAGGGAGAGTCAACGAGTCCTGTTTGGGATGGCATGAATAAGAAGATATCTCGTCGTGATTTCATAAAGCTTGGCGCTATCGGTTTAATTGGAGGAGCCATTGCTTATAGTGGCGTTTGGGCCCTGTTTCAGGGCGTTGTAGAAGCGGCTCCTGGGATGAAACTCGGTGAATACGATTGGGAAAAACACTACTGGGGTTATGTCTGTGATAGCTATAGATGTATCGGCTGCGGCAGGTGTGTGGTAGCTTGCAAGCTGGAAAATATGGTTCCCTGGGAGCCTCAATACTACCGAACCTGGGTAGAGAGATATGTCGTCACTGAGGATGGGGAGATTTTCGTAGACTCTCCGAACGCTGGGAGAGATGGGTTTAAAGCTGACCAAATAAATTTAAAATACAAAAACCTGAACATCAGGAAAAGCTTTTTTGTCCCGAAACTTTGCAATCAATGTGATAAGCCCCCATGCGTGCAAGTTTGTCCAACTGGAGCCACCTACATGACCAAGGACGGGGTTACCCTTATTAAGAGGAAGATTTGTATCGGATGTAAGTATTGCATTGTGGCATGCCCTTATGGAGCTAGATTTCTCGACCCTAGACTAAAGGCAGTAGATAAATGCACCTTATGCTACCATCGGATTACCAAGGGATTCCTTCCAGCTTGTATAGAAGCATGCCCGGTGGGGGCAAGGATTTTTGGTGACCTGCGGTACCCGGAAAGTCCGGTGAGGAAAATTCTTAGAGGGAAGCGTGTGTCTGTCTTGAAACCAACTCTCGGGACTGAGCCAAAGGTATATTACATTGGACTCGAAAAGGGAGTGAACTAGGCTATGGCTGGGTTCATATATCCCAATGCCCGTGTGATACAACGGGGTCTGTTCATCTCTATTTATCCCTACATCACTGGATTATTGGCCAGTGCATTCATCGTCTCCTCCTTCTACCATGGATTTGGAATATAGGGGAGAAAAGAGGGACTGGGTACCGAGGCCCAGTTATATTATTTGAAGTGAAGTGAACAAAATGGTAGAGAAAAAGACCCTTAAGTGGCCCTCCTATGTGTGGATGGCAGCAGTTGGTATTGGTTTACTAATAGGACTGTGGGGCGGTGCTATGGTGTTAATTAAGGGGCACGAGCTAACCATGGGAACTACACGAGATGTGCCATGGGGTATATTCATAGCTGGTTTCGCCTTCTTTGTGGGTGCCAGTGCAGGTGCAACCATCATCGGATTAATGATACACGTTTTTGCACGTCAAGACTATAGATCGCTTGGAACACGTGCATTGCTAGTGGGATTGCTCTCCCTAATGGCTGCCGTGCTATTTCTTATAGTGGATATACCCGTTGTAAAGCTGCCGATAATGCTGCTCGTACCCTGGGTTCTTGGGAACCCAACATCGATGTTCCTTTATACGGCGACAACCTACTACCTCTTTGGTTTAATATTGCTGGCGGAGCTATATTGTACGGTAAAAATCATACGAGGAAACGCGTCTAATATGGTTAAAAAAATGTCAAAGTGGCTGGCTATTGTTGCAGTTCCTTTTGCTCTTTGGGTATTGCATGCCCCTCATGGAGCCCTATTTGGTGTCATAAAAGCTAGAGAATACTGGAACACCCCTCTGCTACCACCGCATTTTGCGATTGCTGCACTTGCTACTGGAACCGCCATAATTATAGTAATCGCGATAGCAACTCCTAAAATAAGCCAAAGAGGACTTGTGAGCAGGGAAACCCTCGACCACCTTGGTAAACTACTGGCTTTCTTTATAACGGTAACTATCTTCTTTGACTTCTTTGACATCCTTGTCTCGAACTACAGCCGGATACCAGAGATAATGGAAGCATGGAGTCTCCTGACAGGCAGATATGCTCCCTTGTTTGTACTTAATATTGGCGGGCTATTTGTCGCCCTATTAATACTCTTGTTCAAACAAGGAAGGAGTGTCAAAGGGTTGTTCATTGCTTCACTTCTGGCCCTAGCAGCGATAGCAGCATATCGTTATAACATAGTGATAGTAGGAGAATTAGTGCCGCTGCGGCCAGGTCATGAGATACATTACTCCCCCACAGGGGTTGAAATATCATTAACAGTAGGCATAGTGGCGCTGGTAATGCTACTTTACACAGTGCTTACCAGGGTGCTCCCTCTGGAAGAAACCTGACCTTGTCCAATTTCTTGTAAAGAGGCTTTTTGAGGAACGATTTAGTGGGGGTTCAAAAGAAGTGATCTAAATTAGCTATACTCCCCCATGGTTTAAACCCATTTGCAAGATTAAGAATATTTAAAGAGCTATATTCCTTTAAGAAAGGGGAAGGTGTAAGATTATGGGAACAAGTGATAAGATTATGGTGATATCCATGTTGGCAGTGGCTATAGCCATCTTCCTGTTTCTTGTCTATCAAATTACAGCATTTTACCACTATAAATCAATTGTTCTTGATAGGTTCCCCGTTGAACCTCCCTCTAAAGAGACGAAGAGATTTTTTGAAGCAGAGATGGAAAAAAAGGAGCAGGTGATTGAATTGGCGAAGAAGTATGCAATAAGAAAAGATGACCTCTATGGAGATACTCAAAATATAGCAGATAAGATTAAAGGCGATGTAAAAATTATCGGATGGACCGCCGAAAAAGCCATTCATGTCGGACTATTGTATGATTCAGAGAGATACGGAACCAGATTCATAGAGGATTTTAGAGGATTTATGGAACGGATTAAAAGAGGGTTAATAAAATTGAAGGATTTAGGTTTTTTAATAGATGGAAGTCCCGCTTCAGAGTGGCTCATCGAAAATGATCCTAAATACTTTTCGCAAAGGATCAAAAGACTCAAGGAGGAATATGTCTCCATACAGTTTTATTTATTTCCCCGAGGCAAGGGTGCGGTGAAAGCAAAAGATCTAACCGATGATGCGAAAAGGGTGGTGGATGAGGTTGACAAGGAAATCGAAAAGGCTTCAGGCATTATGAACCATTTTTACTATTATAATGACTCCCTATACTTTGTTTCCTTTCGATATCAAACTCAGGAAGATAGGGTAAAAAATAAAAGTCAAGGGTGGTATTTTGAAGTGGACCTGGATTCTAAAATAGTGAGAGATGTATCCTCTGATAAGGATCTTAGCAAAAAATATCAAATTACGCTGAAGTAAAATAGGTTTTTATCGCCAGGAGAGATTTTTATGAAAAAAGAAGTGTGATGGGGAATGGGTTCCCTTCTAAAAAATTGGTAGTGCTTTCCGCACATCCCTTTAGCATTAGACAAACTTTGACATCCTTCTACAGAACATACAGCACGACCGCGTTTCAAATTTCCTTGTTCAAATAAATACAAAATATTTTCTCTACTTTTTGCATTGCCTCCCTCATTACTATACCTCTCATGGCCTTCCCCCAAGTTCGACAGTCATAGGCATTTTTTAGCCTCAAAATTAAGCTAAGTTATTGATTTTGCATAGAGCGACTTTGGAAAAATCTAAAAATGCGTAGGCATGCACTATATAATTTTTTTCTTGACAAACATCTAAATACATGCTATCTAAATAGGCATGTATGTCAGAACCATCTCTCGCCAAAATAAAGACGGCTCCACAACCACCTACGTCCAACTTGCCCATAATATTCGAGATCCCAAAACCGGCTTCGCCCGTGCCAATGTCCTCTACACCTTTGGTCGAGCCGACTCTCTGGATGTGGATGCTATCAGACGCTTGGTCAAAAGCC
>Ga0315312_1000360_pt1 | contig 60368 bp, 54 predicted proteins | sample TDP7_MG_FD_203629 | JGI IMG/M metagenome (GOLD analysis project Ga0315312, IMG submission 203629) | Freshwater sediment microbial communities from Lake Towuti, South Sulawesi, Indonesia - TDP7 | ecosystem: Environmental > Aquatic > Freshwater > Lake > Sediment | place: Indonesia: South Sulawesi... | reverse complement strand
CAAAAAGGAGGATTCTCATAACCAACGATAGAGCCGTTTGTCGTGGTGCCGTATCCATCTATCCACGTATTAAATATCCTGTTGCTCGCGGGGTCGGTAGTATCAAGGTCATTGTAGCTCTCGAAATCGTCCACGATAAGGAACTGGCGTGTCGTGAAACTCCAGACGTCGCCTTCCAGCGTTGTGGGGGTCTCGGCCATATTGACTTCGTTAATCTTCCAGTAGTAGGTCTTGTCTAAATCGAGCGACAAGGGACCATAGCTGGCCTTGGTCACGGTAGTAACAGGTGCCGTACCACCTACCACAGCCTGCTGGTCGGTGCTGAGATACACATTGTGCTGTGCTGCCTCTCTTCCTGCTCTAAAGTCAAGAGTTACATCCACGTCCACATCTGTTGCCCCTGATTCCGGACTGGGCTCTCTTGCACGGATAGGTATGTATAAGAAGCAGACCTCGCTCAGACCGAATTGTGGCATAAAGCCCCAGTTGCTTTTAGCCGTGAGCCGTATATACTTTGCTGCCACGTCGACAAAATCAACAGTTGTATTGTGGGCATAACCATCGGTGCCGGGCGCCCGGGCAAATTCAACAGTGGTGCCCAATGCTGTGTAATCGGTGCCGTTGGTCGAATACTCAATCGTAACATTTTTGAACCCGAAACCGATGAGAGACTCAATCATTTGGTTGGAGTTCCATACCCACATTTGGTGCAGTTTATAAACCTTGTCGAACTCAAATTTGATCCAAGCCCCTAATGGTTCAGCGCTGCTTAGCCACATATCAGCCGGTTCTTTCGAGTGCAGGTCCTCGGCATTCAGTCCTGAGCCGTTGACGGTCTTTTCAGGGCCCATTTCTGCGTTGTGCGAGCTTGAAGCTGTTGCGGTAACATTCTTGATGGGATAACCAACGGGCTCGGTCGTAAAGCTCCAGACACCACCTTTGTAAACCGTATAATCCGGCGGGCCATTGACCTCATCGACGCGCCAGTAGTAGATTGTGCCCAAATTGAGGCGTTGCGGCGGAGTGTAGCTGTTGGCATCCTGGGTGACGCCGCCGACGCCGTCGTTGACGTCTTTGAAGTTCTCACTAAGATAGACTTTGTGACCGTTGACTGGCGGCGCAAATTCTCCTGGCGTCCAGCTTAGGGCCACCTCTCGTGGTACATCTATTGCTTCATTAGCTGGCTTCGGGTTCCTGGCGGCTCCCGGAGGAATAGCAAGAGTAATGTCCACGAACATGATTTTGCAGTTGGCTGAGCCCGGCGCCGGCTTTATGGTCAACCGTCCGTCTCTTAGCACTACAGTAAATTCGAACTCGTCATAGTCAAAACCTGGTCCCGTCTGTGGGTCCGGGTCGGTCGTGAGCGTACCTTCCACATCAAAGTTATTGGTCTGGTCTGTGTTCGAGGGGTCACCGCAGACCAGAAAGATGTTGTAAATGCCGTTTTTCAGGGCGATCTCCCATATTGCATCTGCTGCCTTCTGCAAGTGGAGCAATGTGTCGTAACGCTGGTCAGGTGCGTTTCCGCTGTTGCGGTCACGCGAGTCGGCCTGAATGTCTCTGTTCCAGCCATAGCTGAAGCCGTTTCCGCGGTCCCCGAAAACCTCGCCGTAGTCGGGCAGATAGCCTTCCGGCACCGGTCCACCTTTTAGCTGGAAGTTGATCTTAACTGACTGAGCGCCAGCGATGCCTGTAGTCAAACCAAACGCCAAAACGAAAGAAATTAAAAAAACCAGTTTCTTATACATAATAGTCCTCCTTTTTAAAAAATTTTGAGTTTTTAGTTTTCAGTTTTGAATTACACTTGATTTTGACTCTACCTCCTTCCTTCAAAAGCCCAATATGAATTTATATTTGAAATGCAAAAATCTTTAATCTGAAGCACAAAATCCCTATGGAACTCCGTGCTTTGCATAATAACTGCTCCTCTATTAAAACATTTCAAAGATTCCACAGGTCAGAAGGCCAAAATCCACAGAGACGCGCCTCTACAAGTAGAGGCCTAACCACTTGTATTTATACCAGATTAGCTACCTTATCGTCAAGGTAAATCTCTGGTCAAAAAGTGCGTTAAACCGAAGAAGGGATTCATTACCTAATAATATACAGAACCTGATTTTCTAATCTGCAACCCGCTAACCGTAGAAACCATGCTATCTCATAATCCAGCGTTTTCCTTGGTAAGCTAAGTCGGAATCAGATCTTAGGGACGGGTCGCCTCTGAGGTCGTAACTCAATTCGAGGGTCTTTCTCAGAAAAACTCGAAGGGGCTTGCCTGCCTCATCTTTCGCCACTGGATGGTCAACGGCGACCGTCTCATTGCTTAGACCGGTTATAAATACTTTTATGTTCTTGGCTTTCACGTCAAAGTCAGGCCATATAATAGCGACATCTCTGGCGTTATCTTCGCCCTGGAGTATCTTATTTCCGACACCCTCCAGGGGTTCAAGAAATGGGTATCTGCTCTGGTGACGCTTCTTTATGTACTCAAAAACCGCTGGGCTCACTCCTTTACCTGCCGGTATAATTCGAAAGGTATCTGTCATCAAATCGCACTTTGGGTAGAATTCAACATCGCTGTCTGTATTGTTGGTGAGAGTTATTATCGTGTACCAGAATCGCCTCGGCTGGTTTTCAACGCTCGAATGCAGAACGATTTGCTGCGGGTGAGTAAATACAGTATCTATCGTCCATTGACCCGGACCAGGCACAATAGCCGGCTCAGGTGCAGCCAAGCACATACAGGCTATTACCCACCCCAGTACCGATGCTATGTAAACAAGACTTCTCATCGTATAACCCTCATCAGAAAATAACGTACTTTGCTCTTTCCAGAGTTTGAACAGCAGTACCAATCAATATTTTACACTAAAATCGCCCGAAAACCAAGAATATTTTTTCCTTTATTACATCCTATTTAAGTTTTTAAAGTCCCACACGGATTGTCTTCGTAAGACTTGATTGCGGCTTTCGGGTCGCGGCTGAACGGCATCCAGCCTGGTTTTTACTTCAGATTAGGACTGTTTTGCCGGGAATAGCTACCGGCTGAACCGGCAAATCGCCAAGCTCATATTTCGGCGGGGTCAGGTCCAGTTTGGATGCGTTCATAGCCCAGTCCCAGCTCAGGGCCCGGCCGGTGTAGGCGCTCATACGGCCCATGATGACGGTCATGGTGCTTTCCGCAACTTGTTTGCCTTCGTTTATCGGCTTATGCTCGCGTATACTCTCGATAAGCTCAGTGTGTTCCTCGACAAAACCGCTGATGGTTTCCCCTTCATATTTGTAAGGATTCTGCCCCTCGATATAGCCGAAGGCTCTGGTTGTATAGGTTGAGCCTTTTGTGCCAACTACTCTCTCACCTATCCGGCTTGTTGACCCTTCAATCTGGCTGCACATGCTCATTACCCGCACGCCGTCGGGATACTCGAATTCCACGGTGAAATGGTCGTAGATATTGCCGAACTCCGGGCCTGTTCTTGCCTGTCTGCCGCCCATACCGATGCACTGGACCGGATGAGAACCGATTGCCCAGTTGATAATGTCTATGTTGTGAAGGTGCTGTTCGACGATATGGTCGCCGGAAAGCCATGTGAAGTAAGGCCAACAGCGAACCTGCCATTCCATATCGGACCATTCTGGTTTTCTATCCTCGAAGTGCCATTTCGCCGAGCCCCAGTTCCAGTAGCATTGTGCCGCCACAATCTGGCCGATTTCGCCGTTATGGACGCGTTTGATGACCTCACGATATTGATGCTGACGACGCTGTTGTGTGCCGGCTACGACCGACAGTCTTTTCTTTTCTGCCACCTCAGCCGAGGCGATTACCGAACGTACACCGACGGGGTCTACCGCTACCGGCTTTTCCATGAATACGTTTCTGCCGCTCTCTACGGCTGCTTTGAAGTGGGCAGGCCGAAAACCAGGCGGCGTCGTCAAAAGGACGATGTCCAGCTCCTGGGCGATTACTTTCGTATATGCATCAAAGCCCACGAAGCTGGTTTCCGGGCCGACCTTTGCCTTTTCAGGGAACTTTTCCTTAATTTTATCGAGGGAGCTGTCCAGTTTGTCCTTAAAAAGGTCGCCCATTGCTACAAGCTCAACACCGTTCGCTGATTCGAGGCAGTTTATTGCCGCGTCGGTGCCGCGCGAGCCGCAACCGATTAGCCCGATGCGTATCTTCTCAGAGCCGGCTGCGAAGATGCGGTTAGTTCCCACCCCCATAGCGGCCAGCGATACCGCCGCTGATGTCTTGATGAAATCTCTACGGCTCGTGCCTTTGCCAAGACGAGTCCATGAGACTTCAGCTATTTTTTTTCTGTGTTGTTCTTTCATAAATAACTCCTTCCTTGTTTTTTTACACTTGCATCTGGTCTGCCCAGATATTCGTACATAGTGATAGCTTTCACTAATTTACAAAGTCTGCATTGTTATTTTAGCCGCCCAATCCTGTTTCTGCAAGCGATATAAGCCAAAATAGCTCTTGACATCTTTGCTGCTTAATGTAAGATTTGCAAAAAAATTCAGGAGAAGACTCAATGGTAGACAAAAAAGCAGACCTCGCTGGGCCTGGAATTGGTGACTATGCCAAGCTGGAGAAAATCCTGCCGCAGGATTATAGTTCTCTGCTGTCCCCGAGGGAAACGCAAATTGCCACCTATGCCATCAAAGACTACATTGAGGAAAATCTGTGCAAGCAGCTCAACCTTATTCGCGTTACGGTTCCTCTGATAGTAGACGTTGCCAGCGGCGTCAACGACTACCTCGACCGTGACGGCTCACGAACGCCGATCGGTTTCCACATTTCAAATGACCGCGACAAGAATCCAATCGATGCCGAGGTTGTGCAGGCTGCGACCAAGTGGAAACGCATGGCCCTCAAGCAGTTCGGCATGGGTATCGGAGAAGGTCTGCTCACCGATATGCGCGCCGTCCGCAAGGATTACTTCCTCGACCACGACCACAGCGCCTACGTCGACCAGTGGGACTGGGAACTGGCGATAACCGCCGAGCAGCGAAACCTGCAGTTCCTCAAGCAAGTGGTAGAGAAGCTCTGGAACGTCCTCAAAGGTGCCGAGGCCCACGTCCAGGAGCTTTTCCCCCAACTCAAGACTGACAAGTATCCCGACCTGCCTGAGAAGCTCACATTCATACACGCTGAAGACATACTTGATAGATTCCCTGGCCTGCCGCGCATGCAGCGCGAAACCGCAATGCTACAAGAGTGCCCTGCTATGTTTATTATTGGCATCGGCTGGGTTCTCAAGGACGGCTACCCCCACGAAATGAGGGCCGCCGACTATGATGATTGGGTCACTGAGACAACCTCCGAGGATGGCAGACCAATGCACGGTCTTAACGGTGATATTCTTGTCTGGAACCCGGTCACAAAACGCCGCCATGAGCTGACATCTATGGGCATCCGCGTTAACGCCAAAACGCTCAAAAAGCAATTGGAGATTAGCGGTCAGCTTGATTTCCTGAAACTGCCATACCATCAGGCAATCTTGAATGGTGACATCCCACTCAGTATCGGCGGAGGGATTGGCCAATCCCGCACTTTTATGATACTACTGAAGAAGGCCCACATCGGCGAGGTCAGCGCCACCGTCTGGCCGAAGATACTCAAGGACATGTGCAAGAAAAAGAACATCCACGTCATAGAATGACGATGGTACGTGTCACTCTGAATCCGTCTAATGCGAACGTGATAATTTCAAATACTTTGCCCTAAGCGAAATCAAAGGGGCGAAAAATAATTGTGATTAAAATTTGTGCATAGGTCATTTCGACCGAAGGGTCCCTTAGGGACCCGTAGTGGAGAAATCTGTTCAAATAGATTTCTCGACTCGCCTACGGCTCGCTCGAAATGACGCGAATAAGCGCATTAATTATTCATAATTGATATAAGTTCTCTGCGACATCCCGGTCCGTAAGTTCAATCCGTCGGTACTAAAGGTTCAGACGCCACAAAGGACTTTTGCTCCTTTTCCTTGCTGAACCAGAGGGACATAGGTTTTCAGAGCTTGCAGCACGTTAGAGTCGGTCAGGTCAATTACCTTCTTCTTTTCGTAGGCCATATATCCAGCCATAACGAGCATCGTGATTAGCCGGCCGTATTCGAAATCGAGCAGGGCGTTTTTGCCCTGTTCAAATGCCGAGATTGCATCCCGCCACTCAGCTATATATCCGTACAGGTCAGGCTCATTATGCTGAAGAACCAAGGCCCCGCGTGTGGCCTGTGCCTTTTCGAGGGCAAGTTCGCTATCTGCAAGAGCAGCGGCAGCGGCGTCACTAATAAACAAACCCGCAGGCGACTGCAGAGAGTTGACTGTGTACGAATAACCCGGGCCGAACGCTTCCATAAGAAGTCGTAGGCCCGGTGCGTCGTACATCCATGAATTTGTAGCTTGGGCTATACTGCGTATCCCGGTCTTGGGGTCTTTGAACTCTATGATGACGTTTGAGTAGTCCTCGGCAGGGGTAACCGTATAATCCACACCTCTTTTCTTGAGCTGGCTAATCCACGGCTCTTTGCCCCACTTGAGCAGTGCCATGCTGGCGGTAACTGAAACTGGCTTGAGGTAGTTAAGGGGCTTGCCGCTGGGTGTCAGCATATACATTCCAACTGCTATGCTGTGGCAGCCCATATCGCAGCAAACGCCTCCTCCCTGCTTTGTGGGGTCCCAGAACCACGGCTCATGCGGTCCGCCGTGCTCTTCTGCGCTGCGGGCCAGATGCACGGAACCCATACTCTTTTCCACTGCTGAAAGCTGACGACGAGCCTCGACAACGGGGGGCATGTGAATCTGGTTTTCGAAGTAGGCGGTAGGGACAGCGAGCGCCTTGGCTATTTTTCCCATTGCGTCAGCTTCCTGGAGGTTGCGGGCGAGAGGTTTCTCACAAATGATTCCCTTTATTTTGACACCATCTTTGACAGCCTTGGCTATTTTACGCATAATCTCGAGGCGGGCGTAGTTGGGGGCAAAAATACAGACTACATCAACAGCGGCACAGAGGTCTGCGATGTTCTCGAAAACCTGGGTATCGCCCAGACCGTTTTCGCGTGCACACTTGGCAAGGGCCTCTGCTCCCTGCGGGGCACAAACCCCTGCAAACTCAGCACCGCGGACCGAACGTAAAGCCCTTTCATGGAACCCGGCTACGAAGCCGGCTCCAATCATTCCTATCTTTAGCATTGTCTAACCCTTTCAAATCAAAACGTTACACACAAGTATCCGTAAGAGCGACAGCCGATTTACCGGGCTGTTTATAGTTTTGTGATTTCAGTTCGGCAGCTTGCCCAAAATCGGATATATTTTTCTTTTTCTGCGGCGATTTCTCAGATAATTTCCCGATGTTGTTAAGCTTCCATTATGTCTTTCAACGTCCCAAAATCGATAAAGAACGTCCTAATATCTACCGTACTTTTACATAAAGCACAACCTAAATCTGTAACAAGGCACGGGAAATTGGTGATTACTCGTTTGGTAGATTTAGCTTTCGGCCGGTCGTTGGTAGGATTCTAATTTACCGGACGATGGTGAGCTACCAGGTGAGTAAAATTAAGCAGTTTGGCAGATTTAGGAAAAGAGATTTTTTCGGACGATACCGCCGATGAGATAGCATCGCCTCCGAAAAGATGTCGGGAATCAAGGGGGCGCGATTTCAATATAGATACACAAGTTGACTGAAAATCAGTAAAAATTGGCGAAAATTCGCAAGAATTGGAAGAAATTTGTAGAATTTCACAAAAATTTGCGCTTTTTGAGAACTTTTTTTTTGGTTGCATACGTAAATAATCGAAAATATATTAGTCGATTATTTTGCTAAAGCTTTGTAAAATAATCTTTTTGAGTCAGCAGTACGATAAAGAATTTGGTGGAAATTTTGATTATTGTTAAGTGAGAATTACGGAGGGTCAGAGACTTATATAAGGAAACTAAAAGGAGATTAAAGAATGCCAGCAACAAGAGTTGAAAAGAAACGTATGGGTATGCCCGAAATAAGAATGAAAGCTAAGGGGCTCGGAATAAACCCCGGAGAAATGAAAAAGACAGAACTTATCCATGCAATTCAAGTGGCAGAGGGTTGCAGACCATGTTTCGGAACGGCAAAGGGACATTGTCCCTACACCGATTGCTGCTTTATGGAGGATTGCTTTAAAACCAATCTGTAGGTTCTGTCCGCTTAGCGCTTAGCACTCATTAGCATTTTTTTGGGAGGCGCGGGTAAAAACGCGCATTATTTACCACATCGCTACGCAAACGGTTCGAAGCGAAAAATTTGTGTTATGAGTTTTTCAAATTATTTTGTTGACAACCGGTGAGTGCTTCAGTACTATGCGTTGTGGTTTTGTTAAGGAGTATTCTTTCATCCCTCGGAGTGTACCCCTGAACAAAGACGAGGGAATTTGTATTGCAGGCTCAAGAAAGAGCCTAAGGAGAAGATTGTGAATAAAGGCAAGGTAAAATGGTTTAATGAGAGGAAGGGTTTCGGTTTTATCGTTCCCGACGATGGCGGTGATGATCTGTTTGTCCATCACTCGAACATCGCTGCGGAGGGGTTCCGGTCTCTATACGACGGACAGGCGGTGGAGTACGAGGTTGCACAGGGCAAAAAAGGTCCCGAAGCAACCAATGTACGTCCCTGCTGATTTGAATACCGGTGTTCCTCGGATCGTGAAAACCACAGGCCCTGCCGCATGGCGGGGCCTTTCCGTTGTAAGGGGGGTTAAAATCGTATCTGGTTTATTGCATTTCTTATATCGTGAGTTGTAGAGTATAGCTCGCAGCTCCGGTTTAGTGCCCCGAATAAAGTACAAGCTGCAAATCCCGCCGGTAATTTGATTTGACCGGAACTGAAATTCTGTGTATCGTATAGTCTAAAATTTGCATGTTTTATTACACGTTTGATATTAAGGAGAAGAAGATGCGAGCTTTGAGATTATATGTTTTAGCTGTGGTGGCTGGATTGGTCGTTTGCGGGTGTAAAAAAGAAAAGATAGAGGCGGAAAAACCACAGACAGAAATGGCAGAAATAAAAAGGACCGAAGAAAAACAAGCAGGAAAGGAGATTGCTATGGGTGTGACGTTACAGTGGCTGGGTCATGCGAGTTTCAAGATTTGTCACGAAGATGCCGTCATATACATCGACCCATGGAAATTGGAGGAATCGCCGCACGACGCGACGCTGGTGCTTGTCAGCCATAGTCATGGTGACCATTGCTCGGCTGAAGACATTGCCAAGGTCAGTGGGCCGGACACGAAACTTATCGCTTCGGCTGATGTCGTCGCAAAGGAAAAAGCAGGAGAGGCAATCACGCCCGGGCTGACAATCGAATCGGGCGATGTTCGGATAGGCGGTGTGCCTGCGTACAATCCCAATAAGCAGTTCCATCCGAAGGAAAGGAACTGGGTCGGCTTTGTAATCGAGATAGGCTCGAAGCGGATTTATTACGCCGGCGATACCGACCTGACGGAGGAAATGAAGGCTCTTAAAGATATTGACGTAGCCTTATTGCCTGTTGGGGGCAAGTACACAATGAACGGGACAGAAGCAGCCGAGGCCACCAAACATATCGAACCGAAACTGGCAGTGCCATACCATTGGGGGGATATTATTGGAGGCCGAAGCGACGCCGAAGATTTTGCCAGATTGGCCCAGTGCGACGTAAATATTTTGACAGCCGGGGAGACAATAAACCTTGAATAGCGACCTGCGACTTGACGCGCACCACATGAAGCGCCAAGCGTATCCCGGAATAGGAAGGCAGAATTCCTGTTCTGCAAGAAGCGGAAAGGAAATGTTCCCATGAATGAGGATGAACAATACTTAAAACTACTTTCTGTTTTTCATTATGTGGTTGGCGGACTCTTTGCATGTATTCCGCTTATACATTTGACCATTGGTATTGCGATCCTTGTCGGTGCTATCGATGATGGGCCGGCGTTTAGCAGCTTTTTAGGCGTGCTGGTGGTTGCGATGGCTATGGTCATAATCAGCCTGGGCTGGACGCTTGCGGTTTGTATAATTATTGCCGGCCGGTGCCTTGCAAAAAGGAAGCACTACATGTTTTGTTTAGTCATGGCTGCAATAGCCTGTATATTCATGCCGTTTGGAACAGTCTTAAGCGTCTTTACAATCATTGTGTTGATGCGGCCATCGGTCAAAGAGCTATTCGCAGCGAACAAGAATGTGTAACAGGCCGGCTCCACTAAGCGAGCGATGGAGTTGTGGGAAAAGTCGATTCGAGGTGCAAGACTAACGAAGCTTGACCAAGAGAGATTGAGAGTGAATTCCTGGCAGGCGATTACTGAATCTGGGCATTATAACAGGAGGTTTATGAGGGAAGACAACGGTTTTTTATGCTCTTGTTGCCTTTGAAATTCAGAGGAAATTTTCAATAGATTATTTTTTTTGCAGCGTTAGCAAGTTACCACATTTGGGGCATTCGACCTTGTTTGGTTTATAATTTGGGGGGATTTTCAGTTTCAGGCCGCAGACGCAGGTTAGAAATACGAAATTGTTGACCTTTCGCATAATATCGCCTACCTGGCGCATCTGGGTTTCAAGGCGTTCTTTCTTTTTGGCTTCTGCACTTGCTTCTCGCAATGCAATGTCCTCTTTGGTCAAAGCGGTAGAGGGGACGACTGTTCGGGTCTTTGTTATAGCGCTGAAAGAGTCTGAGTAATCCTTGAACGATACACCGTGGGTCATATTACGCAAAATCCTTATCCTTTCGGAAATCGGCGGATGTGTGCTGGTCAGGTCAGATAGTTTCATCTGATTTTTTTTCTTGAAAGGATTGACAATATACATCGGCGCTGTCACCTTGTTGACGGTGGCTAACTGAGGCGAAGGGTCGTTGGCAATTTTCTCCAGAGCGCTTGCCAGGCCTTCGGGATAGCGGGTCAACCTGGCGGCGCCAGCATCTGCGAGGTATTCACGCCTTCTTGATAACGCGAAGTACAACAAGTTCGCCATTATCGGTGCCAGGATTGCGGCGAATATCGCAATTATCATCATAACAAGCTGTGCTTGTCCGCCGCCTCTGCCGCCGGATGAATATCTTCGCCGAGGCCCGGTCATTGAGCCATAGTACATGCCCCGCAGGAAAACCTGTGAGAGCAAAACGATTGAGCCGAGCATTATGCCGGCTAACGTAACAAAAAGGATGTCACGATGCAGGATGTGGCTTATCTCGTGGGCGATAACGCCCTGCAGCTCATCTCGGTTCAGCCTGGCGAGCAGACCTGCGGTTACGGCTACAGAGGCAGTCTCCGGTTTTCTGCCGGTGGCAAAGGCATTTGGAGCAGGGTCGGCGATGATATAAATTTTGGGCATCGCAGGCAGTCCGGCGGCGATTTTCATTTCCTCGACGACGTTGAATAATTGCGGGTGGTCGTCGTGAGTTATGGGTATAGCTTTACTCGAAGCCAGGAGGATCTGGTCGCCGCTTGAGAAGCTTACCAATGTTAGAATTAGCCAGATTGCCGTTGCGATAATTAGGCCAAAAAAACCACCCTCTGGACCAGATGAGGCCAGGCCAATGATGAAGCCCAGGAGTAGCAACACGCCTGCCATTATCACCATCAGGATAATGGAGTTTCTCTTGTTGGCTCGTATCAGTTCCCACATAGTTCGTGGCTCGCAGCTCGTGACTCGTGGTTCTTGTTTTAACTACCAACTCTAATTGTCAAAAGCTTACCTTCGGGACCTCCCGCTCGGCGGCGATTTCGAGCTCGAAGAAATCGCGTTTGCTAAAGTTGAACATACCAGCAATGATGTTCGAAGGGAACATCTGAATCTTGTTGTTGAAGAACAAGACCTGGTCGTTATAGCTCTGCCTGGCAAAGGCGATTTTGTTTTCTGTGCTGGTCAGCTCTTCCTGAACGGCGAGGAAGTTCTGATTCGCCTTCAAGTCGGGATAATTTTCGACAACGAGCATAAATTTGCTGAGCGCTTCGCCGAGAGCGCCTTCGGCTTTTGAGGCTTCCGCGACGGTTTTGGCTCCCATAGCCTGGCTTCGCGCCTTTGTTATGGCCTCGAAAGTCTCACGCTCGTGCTTCATATAGCCTCTGGCGGTCTCGACGAGATTGGGAATCAAATCGTGCCGGCGCTTTAGCTGGACATCAATCTGCGACCAGGCATTATCAACCTGGTTGCGATGGCGAATTAAAGCATTGTAGATGCCAATCGCAAAAATGATGAGCAGTACAAGAACGACAGCAATGATAATAAATGCTACTATCATAGCTTCTGTCCCTTTATGAATATGTTTTACTGCTCTTGTTCTATGTCCGCATCTTCTTGATAATCAATGCCACGACGATAAGAACAACGGCTACGCCGATTAATATTATGCTCCATGTACTCATAATCTTCTCCTTTCGTTAAATGTGTTTTTTTGCATTATACTCATTTTCTTTTTTTAGTCACCTTATTTTATTGGTTATTAAATTTTTCTTTTCCGTCGGTTAACCATTCGAGGCTGAAGCGGGCAAAGACGATTTTCTCGTAAGGATGCTTTTGGCCTGCCTCGAATAAGCAGCCGATATCGCCGTCGGGCAGCACCGCCAGGCAGGAATATGCGGATAAGCCCGGATGAAGCAGCTTCGAGACCGGCCAGGTTTTGCCCTCGTCGTAGCTGATGCGAACGGTCATATCGCGTCGGTTGCCTCTTTTGGCGCTGGCGGGATTGGAGAACAGAAGACGATTTCTGCCGTGTTCCGAATCGAGAGTGTAACGCAGAAAGCTCGCCTGGCAGATGGGCTCGACCAGAACAGCATCGTGAGTGACTTTCGACCAGGTGATTCCGCCGTCGGTGCTGGTTGCGGTCGCTCGTGTGGTTTTTGAGGGGTCATAATTTCGCATGTTAATCATAAGCGTGCCGTCAGATAATTCGACTACCTGGCATTCATTGACCATCGGCCGGATGATGCCGCCGATTTTCCAGGTTCTGCCGTGGTCGTCGCTGATGATAACGTGCGAGTTGTATCCGTTCGGGTCATCGGGAGAAACGATGCTGTGGTCGCAGGGGATGACCAGACGACCTTTGTGTGGGCCTTTTTGCAATTGGATACCGACACCCGGACCGGTGGCGTACCAGCGCCATTCGGGCAGCTTGGTGGTGTCGGTTATCTGGGCCGGCTTCGCCCATGTCAGGCCGTCATCGTCACTTCGGCTTACCCAGACGCGGCGTGTGTCCTTGCTCGTGTTTTTCTTGATTGCATCCTCACGGTCATCGCCCCGGTTCCAGGTCATCGGCAGCCAGATGGTGCCGGTTTCCTGGTCCACGACGGGGCATGGATTGCCGCAGGTGTTTGCCTTATCGTCCCAGACGAGCTGCTGACTGCTCCAGGTACTGCCGCCGTCCACGGAGCGCTTGAGCAGCAGGTCGATATCTCCGCTGTCACTCCTGCTTTTTTTGCGTCCCTCACAGAACGCCAGCAGCGTTCCTTTCTTTGTTACAAGAAGGGCGGGGATGCGATAGGTATGGTAATCACCGGTCCCACTGACGAATACCTCGGTGCGCTGAGGTTGCTGAGACGGTGCTGCCTCAATCGCTGCCGGAGACTCCCGCAGCAGCAGGGCAAAGGGCAAAATGTAAACCAGACGTGGAGCGAGTCCTATCACAGTGCACTCCCTAATTTTGCTTTTCCTGACTGAGGCCGAACATATCGGCTAATAATTTTTGGATTTTATTGTCATTGTCCAGCCGAGCTCTTTTGAAGATGTTTTGTAGTTCTCCTTTATCGAACCAGAGGCCGTCGCCTCGGCGGCATTTGTCTATGAGCAAGGCCGGTTTAGATGGGCCGATTATAATCTTTTGCATTTTTTTGTCGCAGATTGGACATTTTCTTATTCTTTCGGCGGACTTGGAGTCGATTTTGAAGGAATCAAGCAGTTGCTTGGCCTTTTCGGGCTGGCCGAGTAGGAGTTCGAGCTCGCCGGCATCGAGCCAGATACCGCCACAATCGGTGCAATAATCGATTTCAACGTCGGCAAGTTCGAGAGTAATCATCGCATTTTTGCAAAAAGGACAATCCATAAATCAAGACCCAAGACTCAAGACTCCAGACCAAAGACCAGTTGTAAATGACCAAATCTGCAAAATTGGCAGTGAAGCCAGAAAATTTCAATCCTGCGATTCTACCTATTAGGACGCCTATTACCAAAAAAAATTAAAATATCAAAGTGCAAAAATCAAAATTATTCCGCTTCGGCGTTTTTCTATCCGATTCTCGATTTCTCTTTGCACTTGCCGCTGCCGTAATAATCGTGCGTTATATTACAGTTGAGGGGTTGTGACGTCAAGAAAGGAATATCAAATATCTAATCCGTTACAGGCAAGGCTTCGGCACACAACAAGAAACGGCCGAGCGGGACGAGAGTTGCGGATTCTCAATCTCGTTTTGGAATATGATTTTTTATTTATTATCGGGCTTTGTGGAAGTGGCCGTTTAGCAATTGAGTAAAACGTTTCTTGGAGCCGAAGCTCGAAAAATTATAATGTCAAAGCAACCCGTCAGTCTTGGGAGCACAGGATTAGTTCCGTTAAGCGAATTAATCGATAGGTGAGCGGTTTGTACGTTGTATATTGTAGCGGCAGCAAGATTAGCTTCTGTAATAGTCCATTATTTTTGACATTTCGTTGGTGTTGATTATGGGCTATTGTTACTTACATTGTATCGTTGTTTGCACGCCGCTTTATCTTGGAAATCCGGGACAAATAAGGTGCAAGAATTTCAAGTTGGTACTGATAAAATAAATGTAGGCAAATATTTGTTCTTGACGCTGGGAATGGGCTTGGCTAATATAAATAAACGATTTTAGAAGCCGCTACTTGATAGCGGCTAAAAAATTAAAGGGCCGAATATGATAGTCGATTGTCATACGCATATAAATTTTTCGGCTGACGACTTTGAGACATCGGCGCATTTAGCCGCGGCCGAGACAGTAGATGTGTGCATAGTTTTGGCTGCTGCAGATGGGCCGCGCGAAGAGGTGAATAAGAAATTAGCCGAGTATGTGAATAAACATAAAGAAAAAATGGTAGGTTTTGCGGTCGTAGATCCGCCAAACGATAAAATAAGCGTTCATAACCTGAAATCCATCACGGATAAATTAGGACTTAAGGGGGCGGTTTTATATTGCTCGGTGTGTGGTTTTCATCCGGCAAACAGCAGGGCGATGCAGTTTTATGAATCGGCCCAGGAGCTTGGTTTGCCCGTCTTCTTCCATAACGGCAATCATCTTAAAGCCGACGCCGTTTTAGCCTATGCCCAGCCGTACCTTCTGGATGAGGTTGCAAGGGAATTTTCCGCCTTGAAGATTATCATCGGCAGTATGGGAGTGCCTTTTGTTGAGCAGACATTTTCGATGGTGGCCAAGCACGAAAATGTGTATGCGGATTTGACGATACGGCCGAGCAATGTCTGGCAAATCTATAATATGATTGTGGTGGCACACGAACGCGGGGTAATGGGTAAGCTTTTGTTCGGCAGCGGCTTTCCGTTCGGCAATGCAGGAGAGTGTATGGAGACACTGCTCGGCTTTAATATGCTTTTGGCTGACACAAATTTGCCCACGGTTCCGCGAGGTAACATTCGAAACATCATCGAACGTGATACGCTGAAATTGCTTGGAATAAAAGATAAGAATACAGAAGCACAACAGCATAAGGGCGAAAAAGCCAGAGAACACAGCAGCATAAGTGTGATTGGGGAAAAAAGGGAGATAAGCAGCGGTGGCTGAGCTTCTGGAAGAGCAAAGGGAAAGCTGAGGAACACGAAGCAGATTTGTTCTTGCGGCTATTGGTTCGGTGATAGGTTTAGGCAATCTGTGGGGCTTTCCGTATAAACTTTACAGCTCTGGTCTGAGCAACTGCTTTTTCATAGACTTGCTTAGCTTAGAGGATGAGTTTTTCACCACCTGTTTGCAAACAAGATTAGGAACCGAGCAGCTCTTTTACCTAATCTTTTCCTCCAAATAAAGTTTGCTGTTCCCAAACACAACTATAATTGCCATTCACGGGCGCTTCCGGCTATGGAGCTGACCGATATAGCCGACTCGCCGTGCTGCGCTCGTCGCAGCAGGATGTCGTCAAAGTACAATATACCGCTTGCTCCATTACCATCAATCCCGATACTGAGCTTGGTGACATTTTGAAGGTTCACGCCCAACGATGGAAGAGCAATATTCCACTGCTGCCACTGTACTTTCGCTATGTCACCCTCATCACCGCAATAGACAACCTTGGAGCCGTTAATCTTCACGTACAACTGGCCGGTGTTCCTCGCAGTGACGTAGAAGTACAGCACTAATGTCTGGCTATCGTCTTTGGTCCAATCCTGTCCAACGGCAAAAGTCCGCTCGGACTCTGAATATGTTGCGCCGGCGGTGTTGCTGTAGGCCAGCGGCATCGATTGCCTACCACCGTGGACAATAGTTTGCTCGCAAAAAGGAGGATTCTCATAGCCAACGATAGAGCCGTTTGTCGGGGTGCCGTATCCATCTTTCCACGTATTAAATATCCTGTTGCTCGCAGGGTCGGTGGTATCGAGGTCATTATAGGTCTCGAAATCGTCTACAGGCTCACCACGCAACACATCGCTAGGTATTATTACGAATCGCTCGTCACCAAACCGATAGCTCGGCATAAACATCCGTTCCCAGACAAGCTGGCTCCAGTAAATCTGGCCTCCAACCGACACATTGACAATGATCTCTGAGCCGTGATGCATGCAGCGGACAATAGGCACTACATCGCCAAAGAGTTTCACCTGCTGCATTTTCCAGTCTCGACATACTATGCCCCCGCCACCAGGAACTTTGTCCTTTGAAAACTCGTAGATATAACTGCATGGCAGTTTTGGGTCGGGATAATACGACGCGTTGTGTTCAGGGTCGTTGGGACAAAACAGAGTCTCCCCAACGATGTAGTTAGGAACCAGGTCAGAAAGCCTGTTGGGTAATGTGCCTTTGTCCTTCTCATATTGTTTTATCGCTACATAGATTTCTCGCAACTTCGCCGCAAAAGGTTGCATCATTTCTGGGATTTTCAAATTCTCTTCAGGAATGACAGACTCGATAGGCATTATTTCACGCTGCTTAGCAGCTACGTGTTTGTCCCCCCTGGTTCTGGCAACCTCGAGCAGCTCTTTTACCTTCCGCTCCATCTCCTTTTCCATTCCATTGCCAAAGCCAACTTCGCAATAGCGCACTTTTCCCTCCCTGTCAATATAGAAAAGCGTTGGGATGCCTGTGACACCATATTCTGTAAATTGTTCATCCGCATCCAAAAGAACGATGTAAGAGATCCGATCTTTGGCGAACTCCTTCACCTTCTGGTGTTCTCTTTCGTGATTCATTCCAATCACGACTAATCCCTGGTCTTTATACTTATTATGAAGTGTTTCTATGTGTGGTATCGCTTTTCGACAAGGACCACACCAGGTGCCCCAGAAATCGAGTAACACTACTTTTCCTTTGAAGTCTGAAAGACTGACCTGTTGACCATTGAGGTCTTGCAGTGTGAAAGAAGGTGCAGGCTCGCCGAGCAACACCTTACGAGGTATTATTACGAATCGCTCGTCGCCAAACTGATAGCTCGGCATAAACATTCGTTCCCAGACAAGCTGGCTCCAATAAATCCGGCCTCCAGCCGACACATTGACAATGTTCTCTGAGCCATGATGCCTGCAGCGGACAATAGGTACTACATCACCAAAGAGTTTCACCTGCTGCATTTTCCAGTCTCGACATACTATGCCGCCGCCATCCGGAACTTTGTCCTCCGAAAACTGGTAGCTGTAACTGCACGGCAGTTTTGGGTCGGGATAACTTGATGATCTATGTTGGGGGTCGTTTGGACAAAACAGGGTCTCCCCAACGATGTAGTTAGGAACCAGGTCAGAAAGCCTCTTGGGTAATGTGCCTTTGTCCTTTTCATATTGCTTTATCGCTGCATAGATTTCTAACAACTTCGCTGCACAAGGTTGCATCATTTCTGGGATTTTCAAATTCTCTTCAGGAATGACGGACTCGATAGGCCTTATTTCGCGCCGCTTAGAACCTACGGGCATAACCGCTAAAGAAATAATGCAAATCAGCAAAGATACGTTTAGGGTAATGCTAATAATCTTCAGTGCCGTAATAAAGGTTTTCGTTCTCTTAAGAATTGTAATCAGGGTTATCGGGATGCCTGTAACTATGAGTATGCCGCACGCCCAGACCAGCCAGGGGTTTCGGGCTGATTTGCCTGCACTTAATAATATTATCACCAGCAGGCAGGTGTAGACAAAAATAACGATAAGCTTCAGGATAAAAGTGAGAATGTTCAAAGTACTTTTCGGTTTGGTCTCAGTTATTTTTTCCTCTCTTCTGAAGGGCAATGCTATAGCGAAAATGTTTATAACAGGAGGGATTAGAAAGATGAGGCTCCCTACCATAAGCTCTCTGATATTATAACTATTCAATAGTTGTACAACGTAACAGCATAACAAAGTTAAAAAAAAGACATTCAAAATAATACCAAGAACTCTGAGAACGTTTGTAACAACTTTTATCCTCTTAAGAAATGAAAATACAATCGTAATCAGCGATACAGGCGGAAATATAAAGAACAATATCATTAGCACCCACTGAAAAAAGTCCCCGGGGCTGCCTATCTCCGACCTTGCGACCAAAATTAGACAAATGGTCAGAATAATGGTGTTAAGAACTATCGCAACGATTTTTAGGATAATTTTCAGGATAGTACTAAGGGTCTTCATTGGTAATCTCCTGCTTACCTCGTCCCTCATCCCTCGTCCTTCGGTTAACCCCTCGCTTACGCTCGGGGCTCTGCCTTCTGTATTCTATCTTCTGTCATCAGTCTTTGGCAACTCGTAGCCTTAGGTTAATTTCGCTAAGTTTATATATTTTTTTTACATTATAATAGTGGAGATGCACAAAAAAAATCTTAAAAAATTCGGTTTTTTTGCTGCTTCGTGTAGCATCGGCGTTCTCCGCGGTAAGAAACTAAAGTAGCTATTTCCAAATACAGGCTAAAAGCTATTTAGGTTTGAAACCCTTGACGTTATTGCCGGTGTATTTGTTGCAGGCGTTTTCCAAATCAACGTTGCTTATATTCGCCAGCGTGCAAAGCCAGGCAAAGACATCGGCAAATTCCTCCTCTTTATTTTTTTGGTCATCCGATGTGAGGGCGGTGGCAAGTTCTCCGACCTCTTCGATAAACCACATAAACGTGGCCGGGACGCCTCTTTGCCGGTCTCGCTTTTCGTATTTCTGAGAAATTATCCGTTGAAATTCGCTAATACGCATTTTTGAGCATATAGTATATGGCTGATAGCGGATAGCGGCCGTCCATTAGTGAATGATATTAATGTTTAACATACAACAAGCGGCAGCTAACGGCTTACATACTATCTTCCGTATGTTATCTTCGTTCCACTAAACTTGAGAGCTTTGCTTTATCGAGAACAGCTCTGGTCTGAGCAATTGCTTTTTCGTAGATTTTCTCTGCTCGGACACTGAATCTTGCTCCGTGGGTCTGCTCAGCCAGGTTCAACTGGCTGGCCACAGGTCCGTCAACAGCTTCGATAATCTGGAGCATTGTAATTTTCTTGAGCGGTTTGGCGAGAGAAAAGCCGCCCCGAGGTCCTCTTTTGCTGCGTAACACATTTGCTCTGACCAACTGCTGGAGTATCTTGAGCAGGTATTCCAAAGGTATATCATATTCTTTGGATATGTCTTGAGATAAGACAACCTTTTCGTCCTGGTGCTGGGCTATGTAGCCGACGGCCACCAGTGCGTATTCTGCAGATCTGCTGATTTTCATTTTAGTCTCCTTCGCGCCGTGCCGGTAATAAAAGTCTTTTTATCTGCCGCGTATGGCTGCACTACGGTGAGAAAACGAATGAAGAAAGACCTCTACCGTGTCGATTATTATCTATTAATTACTTTAGATTGCAAGAAATTCTCTCTCTAAAAAATATAAAATTTGCGAGTTTGGTAGAAAATTTTTGAACTGCAAGAGTTTTTTCAACAGGTATAAAAAAATTATTTTTTTCCAGGTGAGCAAAAACCTTGACATCTGAACTGCTCTAACATAGGATTTCCGTACAATTTTATACTTATTTAGGGAGGTTGCTATGGCTGGAATTAAGCCGAGAATCAGCGTAGAGTATGCCGGGGATGCAACGATAGTTACTTTTACCGACGAGAAAATCCTCGAGGAGAAGGATATTAAAGCACTTCAAGAGTCGATTATGTCTGTTATTGAACAGGCCGAGCGGATAAATCTGATTTTGGATTTTGGCAATGTTCGTTTTCTGTCTTCTGCTGTTTTAGGACTTTTAATAAGGCTCAGCAAAAGGATTTACGAGCGCGATGGCTCACTAAAGCTTTGTAGCATAAACCCAAAGATTTACGAAATTTTCAAGATAACACGTCTGACCAAAACTTTCGATATATGCAAAGATGTTGAAAGTGCGGTCGAGGGTTTGTATAGGGCGAATTAGGCGAAGGTTCTCGCTTTACTTATGATATCAGAAGCGCCAATCAGTCGTTCAATGGTTGTCGAAAGCAAGCCGTCTGCTATTGTTGGGGTGTGTAAAGAAATTCTTTCTAAGCTCGAAAACAATGGTTTCAGCAAGGAAGATATTTTTGCCGTTCATTTGGCCATGGAAGAGGCCTTTCTCAATGCCGTCAAGCACGGTAATAAAATGGATGCCGCCAAAAATGTCAAAATTGACTACTCTCTCGATCCGGATAAAATTGAAATTTCCATGGCTGACGAGGGTGATGGATTTGAGCCCGAAGCCGTAGCAGACCCACGATGGGGCGATGGCCTTTATAAACCCGAGGGTAGGGGATTGCTTCTTATGAACTCGTATATGGATGTGGTTAGATTCAACGAGCGAGGCAATTGTGTGTATATGGTTAGATACAAAGAAAAACCGCGTATAACAGAAAGAGAAAGTCAAACAAAATTATAATCAAAAGCCTTTCCTTGCCGATGGAATCAAGGACGGGCTCCATAGCTGATAAGGGGAAATGTCAAAAATGATGTTCAGCAGAGCTTTTATTTATTGCAGTTGTTTGTTTATTTTGAGCGGTTGTCTATACAATGTGGAGCCGATGCCGAAGATTGTATATAGTCCTGAATCTGAGCCCAGAATACTTGTTCCGCCGCCGGTCGTAACGCCGAAGCAAATCCTGAAAAGCGTTGATAGAAACGTCCCGAGAGAATGGCTGCCGCCTTCGGGTGTGGAGAAGGGATGGACAGCTATAGTGATACATCATTCCGGGACAAAAAACGGAAACGCAGCTATATTTGATAAGTGGCACAGAGAAGGCAACCATTGGGAGGGGGTCGGCTACGATTTTGTAATAGGTAACGGCACTGACAGCGGTGACGGCCAGGTCGAGGTGACTTTTCGCTGGAAAGAGCAAATCGCCGGCGCTCACTGTGGGGGAACTGCCGGAAATTGGGCCAATAAAGACGGGGTAGGAATTTGCCTTGTGGGCAATTTCAATAGCACAGTACCTACGACACGACAGATGCAATCGCTTCTGAGATTGATTCGTTTTCTGCATGAGCGATATGGAATTTCGAAAAGTCGTATTTATGGTCATAATACCACTCCGGGAGCGCGAATAACTGACTGCCCTGGAAATAAGTTTTCGATGGCCGAACTAAAATCGATGCTTGATTTCTGAATCTGTTCACTAACGATATCCACGTTCAGGCTGCGTCCTATAAACTCATTTTTAAACTCAGTCCCGCCCCAAGTCGCTGGGGTGTGTGTTTAGCGTAAACCAGCGTTTTTGGGCATTTGTGGTGGTTTTCCAATCTCTTAAAAGTGGGGGAAAAAACCTCAATCTGTTAATGAATGCCGTTTTGAGGCTAAGAACCCGCATTTTCAGGATATAGCGATACTTGCTTGGTATGGGATGCTTTTTTAACAGAATTAAGCCGAAACATCGTAGCTGGGAAAGTTGCCGTGCAATTATACCGAAATTTCTGATAACGTTGTTATTATTCGAAGAGCAAGGTAAGGAGCAATCGAATGGATATGTGTGATTCGCTGTTTTCTCCGGGCTTCATGCTAAACGAGCAGATTGCACGGCAGATTTTTGAGGTCCTGCCTGAGCGAGGACCTATAATGGTAATTATGGACAGAGACGGTAACATCTGGCCCAGCAACTCGGAAGAGTTTGCCAAGTTGAGCATCAGCGAGTCATTTTTGAAGGAACTTTGTGCCAAGATTGATGATGGCGTTGAACCGGTTATAAGTCAAGTAAACGATAGTAGTATCATTGCTACACAATTGGCGACCGAGCGAAATAATTGCGGATACGTGATTATTGCTCTGCCGCAATACAACCCTGAATCAACATTGATAAATATCGACCTGATTGAAATGACACTCAATCAAGTCGGCCTGATAGCCAAGCTGATCGAGAAAAATAATCTCCTTTACGAAGTTCAAATGAAACACTATGGCCTGTGCGGTCAGAGCGAGATAACTTCTAATTGACTGTCTTGACGCTGTCAATCGGAACGCTCCGGTTGTTAAGTCTCAGTTGTACACGGTGAAACAAGCCTCTTTCCCCTGTCTTAAGATAGCTATAATCAGATCTGCTTGGGTACGAAAATTAGAGAATCTGTTTCAACCGAAGGACAATCCTATTCCTTTCGCGACCGAGCGAATATGTGCGGCCGCCAGGCGGTATTCTTCTGCGTTTGGCAAGTGCTCCAACATTAGCGGAGTATCCGGCAGTTTGCTTAATTCTCCCAAGAAAACAGCATAATCCAACGCGCCCAATCCTGGACGGACTTCGTCAAGATGTGTGGTGTGTTTTTGCTGTAGAAGGATATCTTTGGCGTGGCAGCTTCTAATATAAGGACCAAGTTTTTTGAAACATTCACGGATAAGCTCGGCGTTCGTATAATAGCGCTGCGGACTGCAAATCAGATTGACCGGGTCAAAGTGAGCGGCAAAACGCTCTCGGTCGACCGCCTTCAGTAAACGTAAATATGAATCAGGCGAGTCCGGATAAGCCCACGGCATAGTTTCCAGTGTGAAATAGGTTCGGGTTGGCTTGACATCATCAATAATGGCGCGCGTAGTTTCAACAATCATATCAAATGTCTCTTCTGTCAGGTTCTCCGGCGAGTGACCGTCCCAGATTTTACCGCGTGAACCACTGATATTAACGCAACACTTAGCTCCGATTCTATCTGCTAAAGCCAGTTGCCTACGGCATTTTGCCTGGGCTTCCTGGCGTGTCTTTTCGTCGGGGCTGATTGGGTTGCTCCATGCTCCGACTTCGGCAATGACTATGTCGGCTTTTTTAGCTGCAGAGGCGTAGGAATTGATAACGTCGTCTTTTTCCCCAGCGCTCACTGGGCAGTAGGCGGCATTGTAGCCCAGCCTCCTGACAACTTCTATCCAGGCATCGGGGTTGTCAAATTTTTCAAACGTTGGGCCTCCTAATCGTAATGAGGGAGGTTTTGTCTGTGCAGCCGGTAGTTTAATCGTTGATGTGGAGGCCAATACGGTCGCGCCAATTAGAGAATTTTTTATGAAACTGCGCCGGGACATCAAATATTTTTTGTTTGGCATTTTGGTCCTTTCTTTATATTCACAATAATTAATCACGCTCTACTGGTTGGATTTTAACCTATAAAGGCGATAAATTCAGCAAAATTAAGGTTTGGATTGCGTTCAAGGATGCAATTGCTATAATTAGCACGCCGTTGTAGGATATAGCGGATAGTGTATAGATTCCTGCCCAGCGCCTACGCGGGGTAATAATCTTGTACAGAGCCTGTCTCGGACTTGATACGGGCAATGACATTACTAAACGCTATATACCAAATGATGAACACTATACGCTGATAGGCAAAGGAAAAAAGTGAAATTCCAAGTTTTCGAGAACGGTGAAGTTGTTGATAAATTCCCATTATGCGGTGCTTACCTTTTCGGAGGTGACGGAATCGGTATCCGCCGGGCCCAGATTACCTTTAAGAGCGGTTTTATCGAGTGTGAAAGGCCGAATCTGGAAACCGCAGGTCTGGCTCTGCTATGGCCTATCGATGGTTTTGGCAGGGTACTTTTACCAACGACCTGTCTGCCTGAGAGGCAGCGTCCGTATATTTTGAATGTCGAGATAGCGCGTGCAAAGCTGATGCAAATCGTTAACAAGCGAGAGGACTGGTTGTTTTTCAGCAGCGTAGAGGACTTAGGTGATGTTTGCAAGGAGGCTCAAGACCTATTTATTCGGGCAATTCAAAACATTTCTGAGCCGTCATTGGCGTCTAAATTGGCGGACGAATCACTGAAAAAAGCTATAGTCTTTGCCGAAGAGCTGGCAATAAAACAGACAGAGACGCTTTTCGAGACAAGGAGCAAGAGCCATGGTTTTGGCCGAGGCTGCCTTTCCTGCAGGATAGATCCTACGCAGATTGATAATCCTGTGTACGTTGACAAGCTGCTGGAATTGTTCGGCTCTGTAACGATTCCAATAAACTGGGCCCAGATAGAGTCTCATAAAGGCAGTTTCGATTTTTCTGAGGTTGATGCTTGTATTGAAGCGCTTGGTAAAAGGAAGTTGGCACTCGCTGCAGGTCCATTGCTATGTTTCTCAAAGAAGTATCTGCCGCGGTGGCTGCTTCGTAACCCAGTGAGCTTTGAGAAGATTCGGGAAAACGCGTATCAGTTTGTTTTAAATGTTGTTACTCGCTATTCCGGCGTTGTTCGTGCGTGGTATGCCATAAACGGTTTGAATGTGTTCAATCATTTTGGGTTTGGGTTCGAGCAGATTTTGGAAATGACCCGCGCAGCTAATATGGCCGTCAAACAGGGAAGCGATAGGGCTTTGAAGATAATAGAAATCAGCAATCCCTGGGGCGAATATTATGCGACCACATATAATACGATTCCGCCATTAGTCTATATGGATATGGTTGTGCAAAGCGGGATTAATTTCGATGCGCTTGGACTGCAGATGCGATTTGGCAAGAATCAATCTGGTATGCACGTTAGAGATATGATGCAAATATCGGCAATTCTGGATTGCTTTGGCTCGATAGCTGAGCCCTTGTATATTACTAATGTTGCAGTTCCAAGCCGAAATGGCACTGGTTTGCACGATGGTAAGGTTGCCGGTATATGGCACGAGGAATGGGACCAATCGCTGCAAGGACAATGGATTGAGCAGTTCTACAAAATAGCGCTTAGCAAAACATTTGTCAACTCCGTGACATATTCGAACTTCGCTGATACGAAGAACGATGTCATAGCCAATAGCGGTCTGTTAACAAGTCGGTTCGAACCCAAAGAATCATTTCGAACCTTGAAAAAACTTCATGATACTATTTTTGGTCGGTAATGTACTCGTTATGCGTCGTGCGTGATGCGTGTTTCGTAAAAGAGTTTTAACACAATATCACATGACAGAAGCCAGACAAAAAAGGATTCAATCATTTGCATTTGTTATCAGCGTATGCGTGGCCGTTTGCTTTTCCTGCGTTTTCGTTTTGAATCTTGTGCGGTTTGGCTCTGCTTATAGCGGTTGCGAAATTGAGTTGGACAGCCGAATAAATCCAAACGATGCGCCTGTAGCGAGCCTGGTGAGATTGCCCGGTATAGGTATGGCAAGGGCCGAGGCGATAGTGGCATACCGCCAGCGCTCTGAATTTTTCGGCAAAGACAGTAACAGCCCGGCTTTTCGAAATTGCGATGATTTACAAAAAGTAAACGGCATCGGGCCCAAGATTGTCCAGGATATAAACGAATGGCTGAAATTCGAATAATAATCGAGCACAGGATTGACTGACCGATTCGGATACCATCACGATAGATAAGCCCAGCGAAGTGGCTTATAATAATTTAACAGGGAAATATTAGTTAATAGCTGTGACAATGTTTTTCAGACGATTAGGTTTTTTATCGCTGGTAGCGCTGCCGATAATTTTTGTCGGATGTTCGAAACATCTGATGACCGAGGAGCAAATCATCGGCAGGGCGAAAGCGATTCATAAAAAAGCGCTGACCCTTGACACACATGTTGACATTCTTGGTGCTCAGTACGCCACAGAGGCGCTTGACCCGGGGATAGACAATCCGAAACTCAAATGCGACCTGGTTAAAATGAATAAAGGCGGTGTGGATGGTGTTTTCTTGGCCGTGCACGTTCCACAGGGCAAACGCGATGCCGAAGGATACAAAAACGCATATGAATTTGCAATTGGTGAATTTGATGCGATACACCGTCTAACTGAGAGGATGTATCCCGACCGATGTCAGCTTGCCGCATCGCCGGTGGACGTTGAACGGATTGCAAAAACCGGCAAAAGGTGCATTATGATTGGCGTGGAAAACGGCTTTGCAATTGGCAAAGACCTCTCAAATGTTGAAAGATTTTACAATCTTGGAGCAAGATATATTACTTTGAGCCATAATGGCCACAACGATATTTGTGATTCCTGCAACCCGGGGGAGAAACTTGGCGACAAGGAAACAGAACATAATGGTCTGAGCGAATTCGGCGAAAAAGTCGTTGTTGAAATGAACCGGCTTGGGATTATGGCTGATGCGTCTCATATTTCTGTGAAATCCTTCTACGACCTTATCAAGCTCTCGAAGGCGCCAATTATCGCCTCGCATTCGGGATGCCATGCAATGGCCGACCATCCGAGGAATTTAGACGATGAGCAGCTCAAAGCGCTTGCAAAAAACGGCGGGGTTATTCAGATTGTATCCGTTGGCAGCTTCTTGAAATTAGGTTCAGCGGAGCGACGCAAGGCGATAAGCGATTTGAAAAAGCAACTGGAGGGGGAGAGAATCGAGCTCGAACAGTTCCAGGAAGAAATGAAAGAGATTGATGCCAAGTATCCGCCAGCAAGCTTAACAGATTTTGTGGACCATATAGACCATGCCGTTAAGGTCGCCGGAATCGAGCACGTTGGTATCGGCAGCGATTTTGACGGTGGTGGCGGTGTTCCAGGCTTCAATGACCACTCTGAAGCATTGAATGTTACTATTGAACTCGTTAGACGAGGATACTCCGAAGGAGATATTTCAAAGATATGGGGAGCTAATTTTCTCCGTGTCTGGAGCGAAGTTGAAAAGGTGGCAAAAGAATTGCAAAAAGGTTCTATTGATGTTTGAATAAATAATTGAACAACCACATTGTCACTCCTGCGCAAGCAGGAGTCCAAGAAACGCTGATAAAACGACTGGATTCCCGCTTTTGCGGGAATGACATCTTTTCTTTGTTTGTAAAGCAATGTTCCATTTAATATTAAAGAGCAATAAGAATGGATGAATGGGAAGTTGGTAAGCCGCTCGGGCAGTGCTGGGGCAGTGGTAAAAAGATTGCATACGGCGAAGAATACTTCGGCGCTCTGGTAGAAACCGATGAAGGACTGCAGCGGCGGGATTTTTGCGCTGATTACTGGGAAAGCCAAAAACCGAATGTGTTCTGTTACTGGAAGACCAAGCTGCCGCAGCCTGGAGAAAAAAAGGCCCGATTCATCGATGATGACATGCTGATGGCATTTTTTGAACGGTTGGGCACGGAGACTGAGCAGGAAAAAATAAATTTTCGTTTTGTCCTGGCGCTAATTTTAATGAGAAAAAGGCTTTTGAAATACGATGCGACCAGAATCGAAGACGGCAAGGAAACCTGGCTTTTGAGAATAGCGGGCGATAAGCAAATCGTCGAGGTGATTAATCCACACCTTGACGACGAGCAAATCGAGCAATTGTCGTCGCAGATAGGCGATATTTTACAGACGGACTTATAGTCGGTGGATTGTCAGCGTCAAAACCTTCGTTTATACTTTTATTTCGCTTCGGCAATACTAACTCTTGTTGGCTGCGCGCCTGAGGTTCGCAAGCCGGTAGAGGTTTGTCCGGGTAAAGGGTCTATAGCTGAGGCGGTGTCTGCTCTGCAATCACACTGGCAAAATATAGCACCTCTCAAGGCCAATGGCCAGTGTCTTTTGGAGTATTATGTTGAGGGAAAGCAAAAGCCGCATAAAGAAACGTTCTCCGTAAAACTCTGGGTGAATCCGCCTGTCGAAATTTATCTGCAGGGTGATGTAGCTCTTGTCCCCAAAGCTGTAGTTCTCGGCTCAAATGAAGAAGTGTTTTGGCTGTCAATAAGGCCCAAAGAAATCAGCACTTATTGGTGGGGCGAATGGTCGCAGCAAGATTCTTCCGAGATACCTATGATAAATCCCAGGACTTTGCTTGAAGCTCTTGGGATTGCGGCAGTAGATGCGGAGCCGAGATGGTCTTTGTCGAATGAGGGTGTTTTTGACGTACTTACAAAAAGCCAGCAGGGCGTGGTAATCAAAAAAATATATGTCTATAGTTGTGACTATCTGGTTCGAAAGATTGAGTATTTCGATATTTCCGGACAGCTTGCCGTCGCTGCAGAATTGGATAAATACGAGCAGGTTCTCGAAGGGTTCTTTGTTCCAGCCAGTATAAAGATTAGTGAGTGTGCGGATGATAAGCCGAGAGATTCAATCAATATCACCCTTGAGCTTGAGTCTATAAAATCAGCGGAAATAAGCCCGAAGCAGCAGAATGTTCTTTTCAATCGCCCGCAGCCGCGAGGTTTCAAGCATGTGTATAAAATCGCTGGACGAGATTTGATTGAACAACGGCAGTAAATAAAAAGAAAGGGACGGCTCGGTTATGGCCAGGATAAGTCTGAAAGAGAGAATTAAACAAGGCCTTTTTTTATTAGATGGGGCGATGGGAACACAGTTGATTGCTCGGGGGATTGAAGCGGGCACATGCAATGATTATCTAAATATTAAGTCGTCTGATATTATTTCCGACATTCACCGCAGCTACTTTGAAGCCGGCAGCGATGCTGTCCTCACCAATACATTCGGTGCCAACAAGTATGCACTGGGACGGTATGGCTTTGACGGGGAGATTGCCAGGATAAATACTGCTGGTGCTCGAATTGCTCGGCGGGCGGTGGGGGAGGAGAAATATGTCCTGGGCGATATTGGTCCCAGTGGCGATTTTCTACAGCCTTTGGGTGGCTTAAAGCCACAGGAGCTAAAAGAAGCTTTTGCCGCACAGGCCCGGGCGCTTTTGACCGGCGGCATCGATGGTTTCATAATCGAAACGATGACAGCCCTCGATGAGGCGACGATTGCAGTCGAAGCTATAAAGTCGGTCTGCGGTAAATTACCTGTTTTTGCATCAATGGCCTTTGACAAGGTTGCCGGTGGTTTTAGAACGATGATGGGTGTTGATGTCGAATTAGCAGTAGCAAAAATGGTTTCGCTGGATGTCGATGCAGTCGGATTCAATTGCGGCACTGCAACACTTAATGAATATGTAGAGCTTGCACAAAAATTTGTCTCTGCCGTAAATACCTTGCAGAAGAAGCGGGGTACGAGTCACGAGCCACGAGTCACGATTCTCGCTGAGCCTAATGCCGGCAAGCCGGAATTGGTTGATGGAAAAGCCGTTTACAAGGTATCGCCCAAAGATTTTGCAGCAGCGGCAGAGAAAATACACTCAGCGGGCGTAAGCATCATTGGCGGCTGCTGCGGCACAGGCCCTGAACATATTAAAGCAATGGTAAAAAAGTTGAAATAGCATCAGATTCCTGTAATATAAGAAAAAAATTAGAGAATTTTCGGGATTGACGAAAATGATACCCATCGATTTATGGAAAGGTAGTATCGAAGATGTTGAACTGCTGAAGCGCTGCAAGAATGCCATAAGGCAGGTAGTTCCTGACGCAGACGTTATCCTGTACGGTTCTCGCGCACGCGGCGATGCCAGCGAATATTCCGATTACGACATCCTCATTCTTGTTAATGGCGACGCTGAGTTACCGTTGGAACAAAAGATACGCTCAAATGTATATCCCGTTGAGCTTGACAGTGGTGCTGTTTTGACTCTATTTGTATATAGTAGGCAACAATGGGAGACGCCTTTGTATCGTGCGATGCCCTTTCATAAAAATGTTGACCGCGAAGGGGTGATGCTATGACCAAAGAAGAACGCGCTTTGATTAAATAAAGGATGGAACGCGCACGCGAGACCTTCGGCGAGGCCAAGATAATGTTTGACGCGGGTCGAATTAACGCCTACGTGAACCGGCTCTACTATGCCTGCTTTTATGCTGTCTCGGCGCTGCTTCTCACACGAGATTTCTCAACAAGCAAACACAGCTATCTCCGCTCATTGTTGCACCGTGAGTTTGTTAAGACCGGTCTGATACCAAAGGAACTGGGCGACCATTTTGATTTGTTATTCGATAATCGGTTAAAAGGTGACTACGCTGATTTCATTCGTTTCAAAGCCGAAGACGTTGCCGGCTGGCTGGAACAAACACAAGCATTTTTCAAACATATTGAGGGACTGATCTCGAAGCTTGAGTAATTGTCAGCGACAAAAATAAACTCAGCAGGCGTGAATATCATCGGCGGTTGCTGCGGAACCGGGCCGGAACACATCGCGGCCACAAGTAAAAAGCTAAGAAGGTTGAAGTCGGCAGCTTAGTGACGCGCCTATTGGCAATGTAACAGCAGATGGGCGAGGCCCAGTATAAGTCCCAGAGACGATTCATGGCTCAGCGTGTCTAATCCTGTTAGCGTGAAGGATTAAGTCAGGTCAACGGGATTACGTGAGCTTCATTCCAAACAGAAACCGCAGCAAATTGACGCGCCTTATAAGCACCTCATAGAAGGCTACAATTGTGAGAAAGGAAGTTGCCGCGATGATAAGGAACTTGGCCGACATTGCCATATCTAATTGAACGATGTAGTAGCCGATGGCAAGAATAACGGTCTGGTGTAGGATGTAGAAGGGCAGAACCGCTTCATTTCCGTATTTGAGGAATCGATTGCTGAAGTTCAAATATCTGTCACCAAAGCCACAGATTGCGACCAGCCAGGCCCATGCGTTGAAGGCCCTTAGAAGCGCCAATAGCCATTTCGGAAAGACGTATCCTGACTCTACAAGGTAAAAACCAACGGTTGTGATACTTATGCCGACGATAAGGGCGGGGATTCTTTGTTCTTTGATGACACGGCCAAGGTGGGAATCGGTTGCGATAAGGTAACCCAAGATGAAAAAGACAGGGTACACCAGAAGACTCCAGCCGCCAAAATCTTCACTGCCAAGGATGGTAGGTCTTATGGAAGGCAGATTTGCGACAAATTCCATTATCGCTATAGGAAAGGCAAGTAGAAAGATGAATCCCGGCCGACTTAAAGCCCCGGTGATTTTTGAGGTTGGATTGCGACTGCCACGCGCATTCAAACAGAGAAATAGAGGCAGCATGGCCAGCGAAGAAACAAAGAGGATTTCGAGGTACCACAAATGGATTCCCATCCAAGCGAAGTTGCCACCAAATGCGTACCAGCCATCAAAATAATGGGGATAGAACTCCAAGAAAGAGCCGTGAAATTGGCCGTGACTTACTCGCTCAAGGTAGACCTGCAGAGGCGCAATAATGACAAACGTGCCAAACAGGAAGGGCACAGCCAGTCTTTTAATTCTTGCGTAGATATACTGTGTCGTTTTGTGACGGCACAGGGCATAGTAGGAACTCGTGCCTGAAAGCAGAAAAAATAGCGGCATCATCCACTGGACGGTAATTCCCACAAGAATCATTACAGTATGGTTTGTCTGAGGATTCTTGACGTGCCAATCTTCCTCATCGAAGAATCGTACGCAATGAAAAATAAAGACCACCAGCATCGCGAGGACCCGAAGCCAATCAATGTCATCGCGTCTATGGTGAGGGATTGTTGTCATACTCTGCCTATAATATGCGAGATTTGCTCCATAGTACGGGCGGTGGCGCCCTGGTTTTTTCTGATTACCTCGCGGCCGTTGTGGGCAATTTTCTGCGCGAAGTCCGGTTCGAGGAGACATTTCTCTATCGTTTGAAGCAGCTCTTGCTCATCTTTAACCATAATGGCACCGGAGTCGGCTAAAAGTGCATCAACAGTCTGTTTGAAATTAGAGGCATAAGGGCCGAATACGGTGCATTTGCCAAGGGCTGTAGCTTCGGCCATATCAGAGCCGCCCATCGGTGCGAGGGAGCGGCCAACGAAAATTATGGTTGCGAGGGAATAGAATTTCCTTAAATCACCCATCGTATCGCCGAGAACAATCGTACCAATTTTCGATTTTCGATTTTCGATTTTCGATTTCTCTGTGTTCTCTGTGGCTAATTTTTTTATTTGACTGTAGCGGATTAAATCAAAGCCATTTTCTTTTATTAGCTGAGCAACTTCATCAAATCTCTCCGGCTTTCTCGGCACAATTACCAGCCGAAGGTCACTCAATTGCTGGTTCACAATTAACTTTTTAAAAACGTCGAGAATAATCTTTTCCTCACCCGGCCCGGTGGCGCCCGCGACCCACAGCCTTTTATTTCTGATGTTAAGTTGTGCTGCAAGGGCGTCCGCTCCCTCGACTTTGTCAGTGATTTGAGCGGTGTCGTATTTTAGTGAGCCGGTAACGATTACCTTTTCTTCCGGGGCGCCGATTTCCTTGAAGCGCTGAGCGTATTGGTCTGTCTGGGCAAGAATGAGACTTATTTTCCGGAAGATTTTCTTGGCAATTGGCTTTATCTTTCTGTATCCGGAAAAACTTTTGTCGCTCATTCGGCCGTTGACGACAATGACGGGAACGTTTAGCTGTTGTGCGGTCTGGACGAAATTGGGCCAGACTTCCAGTTCCATCAGGAGACAGATTGCCGGGCGAATATTGCCGAAAGCGCGGCGCATTATCCAGGAGAAATCAAGGGGAAAGTAAAACACTCGTAACCTTTCACCGAATAAAGTATTTGCGCGGGCAAAGCCAGTATCGGTGGTGGTGCTGACGACGATTTCATAATCACCGAACCTATTTTCAAGCTCTTCGATGATGGTTCTTGCTGCGTTTATCTCGCCTACGCTTACGGCGTGCAGCCAGATACATTTTTTTGCGGGATTTTTGCGTGTGATATTGCCGAATCGCTGGGCCCAGCCGGTCAGGTAGCGTTTGTGCCTAACGACACGGTATATAACAATAGGGCCGTAAGCTGCAGCAGCTAGTAAATATAGCAAATCCAGGGTGAATCTCATTTGGTCATCCTATAAAAGAGTAAACGCCTTAACAATGGCTAAATGATATTTATAAAGCGCGGGCGTGTCAAACAATTGCCTGATTTGGTCTGGCGAAATTGACCGTTACAAATTCTGTCGCCCTGAAAGGTATCGAAAAATTGGAGCCTCGAAAGTATGTAGCAGGCATGCTTGATAGCTCGTCGGTTTAGCGTTAGATTTTAACGAGTTTATCGCTTGTTGGAACCGGACCAATATTCGGCAAATACGGCAAAATCGAGGAAGTTGACCAGGCCGTCATTGGCTGTGCTGGGGGCCATATCGGCCTTTGGGTTCCAATTGGCCGAGTCTGTGGTGGCCAGCCAGGCTTCAGCGAACGCAGCGAGGTCTAAACCGTTAACTATCCCATCGCGACCCTCTGGGGCGATGTCGGCAATGATGTAGATAAGCTCGAATTCCAGGGAAGGGGGGTCCTGTCCAAGCAGGCCTCCGCCCCGAAGCACCAGGTTAAACCTGGTGAAAAGATTCATACCGATTATGCCATCGAGAAAGCCCCCTTCAGGTGAACTGACGTCGAGCAGAACAACCGGAATATTTGTGAAGCTAAGCCAATCGCCAAGGGCCGGTATATCTATAGAATCGATATAGAAGCCCGGCTGGATTGTTGTCTCGCCCGTGACGTCCTGAATCTCTGTTTCAAAGTCTGCGTCAGCCGGGTTTAGTCCGAGGCGCGAGCCGATGCCCGTGCCGATTACGGTAATCTGGGCGCCAGTGTCTAACAAAAAACGCTGCTTGTCGATTGCGCTTTGTGCACCGTTACGTAGATCCACGCTGCCGACGAAAAAGAGGCTTTGAGATAGGTTTCCTACGATGATTGAGGGACCGCCGGGTTGGAGAGTGAATTCCATAATCGCATCGAGATCCGGAGTGTACTGTATATTTAGCGCGCCAGCGGGAATGAGATTAAGAGGCACGCTGTTGGCATAATCAGGTATCCGCGAATCGTAGTGGTCATAAAAATGTATGTCCGGTGATGTATAGTCATTGCCGTCATACGTTACTGTGATCGGATTGTCGTTGTAGATAGCTGTCACGAAGTTTACACTCATTGGCGAGCCTATGGCGGTTGGCAGATCCTGTTTGTCGGGCGGTGGCACATCACCCACAATAATGGAGACGTTGCTCTGGCCCACCATGTTCGATTCGTTCAACGTCATTGAGTTCGGGTCAATCGCCGCCAGTCCGTCCATGAAAATCGCCAGCGGCTGGCTTACCAGAGCGGAAACCGAGTGCGTCGCGCCAAGGATCACGGTAGTATTTGTCGTCACCAAATCAGCACCGTAAATACCTGTACGATTGGCGCCAGCATAGCTGATTAGGTGGGCAGCAGCACCTGTATCAAATATACCTATAGTAAAGTCCGTTGCCGGACTATCCGTCAAGTGCCTTCCCACGACCGACATATGCGGCTCAGCCACCCAGTCCAAATCATCGGAACGCTCGTCGGTGACGGCAACGGCTATCCAGGGGACAAATCCGTTTATGGGAGGTGAGTTAATGACGGTGGCAGTGACCGTGGCGGTAGAAGTCGCGGAAAACGGTGCAAGTCTGGGACCTCTTTGGGGCCGAAAGGTCTTTTTGTGAGGTGCCGTCGGTTGGAGCTTGTTTTGGTCTTCCAGAAGCGGCAGGGTTTTTCCCTCAGGATAGTTAACAGCCTTGATTGTGGAGCCGCCGGTCATTTGCCAGTTGACCTCGCGGCGCTCCCAGCCTGGCCGGCTTGCCGAAGGCTGCTCTGAGCACGACCCAAATTGCTGGCCTCGAACGGCTGAAGCCCCGCATACGACGGCAAGAAAGAGCAGAAAAAAACACCGTCGAATCGATTTATGTGAGTTCATTCTTTTCATCTTTCCCTGGATTTCGTTTTGTCCTCTTTGTGCAAAACGTTTTCCATCCCCCCAACACATTTTATTATAACATAAATAGGTAGAATCCGTAAGTAGAAAATTCGAGACAGTCAAATATCTTCGGGCAGACGCTCAAAAGCGTTCTTATTAGGCTTTGCTCTATTAATTTAACCTATTGGGGACATCTTGGGCCTCGCAGGGTATTATAAGCTTATTTGGAGGTATTCTTGGCTGGAAAGCTGGATAAAGGTGTTTAGTTCTTGACTTGTTGGCGGTTTTGGCGTATACAACAGCGTTGCTATCAGTTTTTGTCCCCGTAGCTCAATTGGACAGAGCGTTGGCCTCCGGAGCCAGAGGTTGTGCGTTCGAGTCGCACCGGGGATATTTGGAACTGCATAATAGTCTGTCAAATTTGACATGCCCGACGGATGAGCCTCTGGGTAGGCGGGTTTAATAGGTTATTCCGCCCAAGCAACAAACACTTGCACTATCACCACAGCCTTTGGCTTTTAGGTTGTCACCAAACCGTAGGAATGACAGCTTATAATTTCAAGCTTGACAGACTACTAATAGATGGTGATTTTCAGGGAAGGAGTGCTGCGTGCCCTTAACCCAATTTCCACGGCTCTCTGTATTCGTAGTGCAGCAACTCATTAGCCTTTTCATTGTTGATAGCTCGTTCTTTCTTCGGGTCCCATTCAATTCGAGACCTCGTAGCCAGAGCAATATTGGCCAGGTGAGCAAATGTTGTTGAGCGGTGTCCTGTTTCCATATCACAATTGGTGGTCTGGCGGGTTTTGACGCAGTCGAGGAAATTTCGAATATGCTGGTCGGTAAGGTCTCCGTCTATCGGCTTGCCTTCTGCCGGTTTAATCCTGGGCTTACTATCCTGAAACTGCCCACCCCTTGAGGGCACGATTTTATAGCCGGTGCTGCTCGTACTGGGGTAAAGATTTCCCAGCGTGCCGCGGAACTCGATTTCTCCATCTACTAAAGCTGAACCTCCACTTGCCTCATATTGACCGAAAATCAGCAGTATGCCTGAGGCAAACTCAAAAATCACCTCCATCGTATCTGGAACCGTCCTATCATCATCTACTGCAAACCTTCCTCCGTGCGCAGATATTGAGACAGGTGCTTCTTCCTGCAAAACCCAACGTATCGCATCGCAATAATGTACGCCCCAGTTTGCCATCTGTGATGAATAAAGCTCCCACCAGCGGAACTTATATAAGACGATATTGTCCCTGTAGGGGCGTTTTGGGCGGGGACCAAGCCACATGTCCCAATCAAGACCTGCCGGCGGGGCCGTATCGGGATATTTGCCAATGCCATCAGGATGCATATTACTTATTCGGTAGGCTCTGGCAACTGTTACCTTGCCGATTGTACCTGCCTGGACGAGGTCAACCATTTCTTTATATGATTTGGATGAGCGTCGGTGAAGTCCGACTTGTATGACCCGGTCATATTTTTTCGCAGCATCGACCATCTTTCGGCCTTCAACTACCGTAACCGACAACGGTTTTTCTATGTATATGTCCTTTCCAGCCTGGCAGGCCATAATCGTTTGGATGGTGTGCCAATGATCGGGCGTTGAGATAACGACCGCATCTATGTCTTTGCGGTCGAGCAGTTGGCGAAAATCCTTGTACCGTGCGATGTTGCTGTCCAGCTTTTCTGTCATCTTCGGGATTCTTTCGCCCAAAGAATCTCTGAGCTTTTTGTCAACTTTAGAGTAATCTCTCATCAAATAGGGCTCGTACACATCACAAAGGGCTGCGACCTCAACATCATTCTGTTTTAGGAACCCTTCGAGAAGCTGCGTTCCACGGTTACCCACGCCGATAAAGCCAACGCGAACTTTTTCATTAGCACCAAGTACAGATTGTATTACTGGGACACTAATGGCATTTAAGCCCAATGTAACTGATGCCGCGGCCATACTTGAATTCCTCAAGAATCTGCGCCTTGTAGTTTTTTCCTGATTTGCGTTCATTTGTTACCTCCTAAGTTATTTTGCATTCTTCTCAAACAAAAAAGGATAAGCAATTAACGGTTATGCTTTACTTTTTCTTCCCAATCGACTAAGAGTATTTTTAATTTTTGCACATCTTCTTTTCTCTCGTTAAAAAGGTTATTTTTTTCTGCCGGGTCTTTTTCGAGTTCAAAAAGATATTCTTCTAATTTGTTGCCATCTTGAATATAGATATACTTCAAGGAGCCGTCTCGGACAGCTTTTATTGTCTGCTGTCCTCTTCTGGCTCGCCAGAAAAGCGTACGATTTTGAACAGGCTGATTAGTTTCTATGGCCCGTAAAATATCTATCCCGTCAAATGAGCGATTCTCAGGCGGTTTGGCGCCTGCCGACCTGACAATGGAGAGAGAAAAGTCCATTGTTATACAGGGCTGATTCGATACCACGTCCTCACGGAGCACGCCAGGCCATTTTACAATACATGGAACTCGAATACCACCTTCAAAAAGAGTTCCCTTAAATCCGGAGAAGGATAAATTGCTTCCCGAACGGGAAGCCCCGTTATCGCTCATAAAGATGACCAGAGTATTATCCTGTAAGTTTTTCTCTTTAAGTTTTTTCAAAATTTTCCCGATGCACTGGTCCATTCTTTCAATCATAGCAAAATATACGTCCCGCGGTCCCTTGCTTTGGTTCCAGAGGTCCGAGTCTTCCGGCAGCACCTCGGGACGAAAATCGGAAGGTCCCTGATAAGGTGCGTGGGGCGCAGTAAAAGGAAGATACAGGAAAAAAGGCTTATCCTCTGTTTGTTGTTCCATAAATCCAATAGCTTCGTCGGTCAGCAAATCAGTGAAATAGCCTTTGCGTTTAACCGGTTTGCCGTTAAGGTAGAGCGCATGCATATTACTGGGGGGCGGTTCGACATGATGAAAGTAATCCATTCCGCCGCCAATTGCATAAAAAGCGTGGTCAAAACCGTGATTGTTTGGTGAAAATTTCGGCTCATATCCGAGGTGCCACTTGCCGCAGATTGCTGTCGCATATCCCGCATCTTTGAGCATACGGGCGATGGTTACTTCCTCGATGAGTAGACCAAGGTCGTTCGTCTCGCGCAGCCGGATAGCGTCGTCATAGCGGCCCACGTTACCAGTGCCGAGGGCGCATTCCAGGCCGCCAACACGATGTTGATAACGGCCCGTTAGCAAGGCTGTTCTCGTTGGCGTGCATTCAGGAGCATTGGCATAAAAGCTCGTAAATCTGACTCCCTGGTTCGCCAGGTTGTCTATCGCTGGTGTACGAATGTTGGTGCAGCCATAACATCCAAGGTCGCCATATCCTAAGTCGTCGGCCATAATAAGAACGATATTGGGATGTCGCGCACCGGGCAAATTGCCAAAGCTGCCGCCGCGTCCAACAGCAGTTAGGGCGGCAAGCCCCAGAGCTTTAGCCAGAAACCGACGTCTTGACCTGAGAAGCGGGGATTGGTCCTTGCTTGCGTTGCGGGTTATCTTCACCATCATAACGTCCCTTCAAATATTTATGCCAAAAAGAATGTCTTGTAATAATTTAATATAAGGTTGTTTAAGCAATTCGAAAAGCTAAATTTTTGGCTATTCTCCAATAAAATTGGTGAATATCGGCTGCTTTTCGGGTATTTTGTTATTCCGGCTTGTTTGAGATTGCGTCCGTAATTTAATATTATTCAGCGGAGGCCCTTATTGAAGGCTTTAGTTTACACAAAACCATATTGCCTTGAATATTCAGAATTCCCGGAGCCGGTGGCCAGCGATGATGATGTGCTGATTCGTGTCAAGGCTTGTGGTATTTGTGGTTCGGACGTCCACGGCTTCACAGGTAAGACCGGCAGGAGAATTCCTCCTCTGGTTATGGGCCATGAGGCAGCCGGCGTTATCGAAAAGGTGGGCAAAAATGTGAAAGGTTTTGCAAGCATCGACAGAGTCTGCTTTGACTCAACTGTATATTGCAATAAATGCCAGCCGTGCCGGAAGGGCCTGTTTAATCGCTGTGAAAATCGACAGGTATTAGGCGTTTCCACACCGGCCTTCAAGAGGCATGGCGCATTTGCTGAATATGTTGCGGTGCCGTGGTGGATTGTCTCGAAGATTCCGGACAATATGTCGTTTATTCAGTCGGCTCTTTTGGAGCCGGTATCAATAGGTATGCACGCCGCCAATAGAGCACCTGTATCGGCAAATGATACGGTTGTGGTTATTGGAGCTGGGACAATCGGTCTTTTCATTCTGCAGGCCTCCAGGCTAAGAGGAGCGGCAAAGGTTATTGTTTCAGATATAAACGAATTTCGACTTGATGTAGCAAGAAAGCTGGGGGCCGATAAGCTCGTTAATCCTGTCAAGTCCGACCTGAGAGAGTCGATTTTCAAGGAAACGAACAACAGTGGTGCAGATATAACGTTCGAGGCCGTCGGGTATGCAGAGACCTTCGCTGATGCCATTTCCGTAACGAAAATAGGTGGCCATGTTATTGCTGTCGGCAATTTGGAAAAGACCGCTGAGTTTGATTTGCAGGAATTAGTAGCCAGAGAACTCACATTCAGAGGTTCTTACGCCAGCTCGGGTGAATTTCGCGATTGCATAGACCTGGTAGCTTCGGGCAAAATTAATGTCGAGCCGTTAATTAGTGATGTTTTGCCGTTGGAAGATGGACAGCGTGCCTTTGAGCGGCTGCTCAAAGCTGAAGAAAATTTGCTGAAAATTGTTTTGGAGCCATAAGGAGTTGTTTAGTTGCCGACGCTCCGAATCTATGACGGCGGAGCGCGGAATAAGTGAGATAAAGTGAACTAAAATGCCTAAATGGCTTGGCCATCCCTTACGGGAGTGAGCTAAAGTTAATTCCAAACTTTAGGCACTTTCCTGATAACAAATTAACCACTCACCAATTACAATTAACTAATTCGGAGAAATGAAAATGCAGGACATTTTTAATCTTTCCGGCAAAGTAGCGATTGTAACCGGAACGAGCCGGGGCCTGGGCCAGTATTTTGCCAGGGCACTTGCCGGAGCCGGAGCTGATTTGGTAATTACCAGCCGGAAATTATCAAGCCTGGCTGAATTCAGAAAAGAAATAGAGTCTTTGGGCAGAAGGGCGTTACCTGTTCAGTTGGATGTCCTTTCGCAAAGTGACATTGAAAATATGGTTCGGACGACCGTAAAAGAATATGGAAAAATTGATATTTTGGTTAACAATGCCGGTTTGAACATCCGAAAACCAACCACCGAAGTTTCCCAGCAGGATTGGGATACCGTATTGGATACAAATCTCAAGGGCAGTTTCTTCTGCGCCCAGGCCGTAGCTAAGGAGATGATAAAACGAAACTACGGGCGAATAATAAACATCGGCTCTTGTACCTGCGTTTTCGGTATGGAGGGAATCGCGGCTTATACAGCCAGTCGTGGTGCCGTTCTGTCGATGACAAGAAGCCTTGCTGTAGAGTGGGGCAAGTTCGGAATAACAGTAAACGTGCTGGCTCCCGGCTGGTTTAAGACAGCACAAAGCGCCGTGTTATATCAGAACAAAGAATGGGTAAAATATATCACCAGCCGTATCCCCTTAAGTCGCCCTGGGCAGCCGCATGACCTTGATGGCGCAGTTATCTTTTTAGCTTCAGACGCTTCAGAATATATTACAGGGCAGATTATTTTGGTAGATGGCGGTTTTACCACGGGAGCGACTAAAGCAATTACCTGAGAATATTAAAGTCTTTGTTCTGTAGGCTCTGATTTGTCATCAGAGGCAACAGTTGACATTGTCACTTGCGGTACTTACAATCTCTAAACTGTGATAAATCCGTAAGGAGATAGGTATGGACTTAAAGGGCGTCATCCTTGCCGGTGGCACAGGGTCACGGCTTATGCCGCTTACGAAGGTTACGAACAAGCATTTACTTCCGGTCGGGCAAAAACCCATGATTTATTACCCCATAGAAAAACTAACCGCAATCGGCCTTGAGGAGATTCTGATTGTAACGGGCATCGAGCACATGGGTGATGTTGTTAGCCTGCTGGGTTCCGGAAGAGACTTCGGCTGCCGATTTACGTACAAAGTTCAGGACCAGGCCGGTGGAATCGCACAGGCATTGTCGTTAGCCGAGGATTTCGTACATGGTCAACGTCTGCTCGTTATTCTCGGCGACAACGTCTTCGAGGACAATCTTAAAAAATATGCGGATAGATTCATTGCCCAGAAGACCGGCGCAAGATTGTTGCTCAAGCAGGTTCAATTCCCGCAACGATTTGGTGTCGCCGAGATTTTAGATGGCAAGGTCATTGGTATCGAAGAAAAACCCAAAGAGCCGAAGTCAGATTACGCCGTAACGGGCATATATTTTTACGATACTTCGGTCTTTGATATAATACGAACGCTCAAGCCGTCGGCTCGTGGCGAACTTGAAATTACTCATGTAAATAACGTTTATATTGCAAGAGGTCAGTTGGCTTATGATATCCTCGACGGCTGGTGGACAGACGCCGGAACGTTCGAATCGCTCAATAAAGCCAATGAATTGGCCATAAAGGAGTCCCTGCGATGACAAAAAAGGTAGTACCGTTGAAGAAGGTTTCCGCAGACGAAGGACTGATTGTACGCAGTTCGGGCGAGCTTATTGAGGGCGTTGCTGTCCGTCGTGCCAAGGTCATCTCTGATGAGCGCGGACGACTCGGTGAGATAATGAGGGCCGACGACCCCTGGTTTGAGAAATTCGGCCAGGTCTATTTTACCACCACATACCCGGGCGTCGTCAAAGCCTGGCATTATCATAAAAAGCAGACCGACCATTTTTACGTCACCAAGGGAATGCTCAAGGTGGCACTATATGATGAGCGAAAGGATTCACCTACCTACGGCACAGTGAATGAACTTTACCTCGGCGAGCACTGTCCCGGTTTGGTTAGAATCCCGCCGGGCGTGCAGCATGGCTGGATGTGTGTCAGCCAGACCGAAGCTCATATAGTAAATGTCGTCTCAGAATTGTACAACTATTCCGAACCCGATGAGTTCCGCACCCACCCGCACGACAATCATATTCCTTATGACTGGACTCGCAAAGATGGCTGAAGACACCGTTGCAATTCTTGGCGGCAGGGGAATGCTGGGCACAGACCTCGCCGACATCTGCGAGCAGAACCGTTTTGACGTTAAGGTATTTGATTTACCGGAATTTGATATAACCAACTCCCGGCAGCTAAAAGAAGCTCTCAACGCCGCAAAGATAATCGTCAACTGTGCAGCTTATACCGACGTCGACGGCGCCGAGAGTCAAATCGAGCTGGCATATCAGGTAAACACCGCAGCGGTAGGGCGTCTCGGTGATTTCGCAAAAGAAGCTAACCTGTGGGTTTTGCATATCAGCACCGATTTCGTTTTTGACGGGCGGTTGGACAGACCCTATGTTGAGACCGATGCCCCCAATCCTATAAATGAATACGGCCGGACCAAATTGGCAGCAGAGCAGCTCCTGGGTCAAAGTGGCTGTAAGCACTGCATAATCCGTGTCGAATGGACATACGGTTCTGCCGGCAGTAACTTTGTAACCAAGTTAATCCGGCGCGCAAAGTCTGAGAAGACCTTGAAGGTGGTTGACGACCAGATAGGTTCGCCGACAGCTACAACTGAAGTGGCCAAAGTAATCTGCAAACTGTTGCGAAAAAGACCGGAGGGTATATTTCATTTTGCAAGTGCCGGCTACGTCAGCCGGTATGAGATGGCAAAGTTTATATTTGACAAGCTCTCGATGGATGTTAACCTGTTACCCTGCAAAACCGCTGATTTCGCAAGTGCCGCTGAAAGGCCTTTGAACAGCCGTTTTGATTGTAGCAAAATTAAGGCTTTGCTTGAAGAGCCGATTGTATCCTGGCAGGTCCCGTTGGAACGTTACTTGGGGCAGATATGAGAAGGATTCTTGTTACAGGTGGTGCAGGATTTATAGGAAGCAATTTTGTGCGAATGGTGCTTTCAGAGCACCCCGATTGTTTTATCGTTAATGTCGATAAGCTGACCTATGCCGGCAATCTTGAAAACCTCACCGGTTTCTTGGAGCATCCTAACCACAAATTCATCAAAGCTGATATTTGCGATGGGGCATTCATAGAAAAAATCATCGACAAGTATAATGTTGATACGATTATCAATTTCGCTGCTGAAAGCCATGTGGACCGTTCAATCACCGAGCCGAAGGTTTTTATAAAGACCAATATCAGCGGCACATTAACTTTGCTCGAAGCCGCTCGCGATAAAAAGTTAGAGCGATTCATTCAAATTTCCACCGATGAAGTTTACGGTGCGCTTGGTCCGGAGGGCAAATTCACCGAACAAACACCGCCCAGTCCTAATTCGCCATATTCAGCAAGCAAAGCCGCAGCAGACCATCTTGTGAAGGCCTTCGGCCATACCTGGGGCGTGAAATACAACATCACCAGATGTTCAAACAACTATGGCCCATTCCAGTTCCCGGAAAAACTAATCCCACTGATGATTAACAATGCTCTCAATGATAAAGAATTACCGGTTTACGGTGACGGCCTATATGTGCGAGATTGGCTGTACGTATACGACCATTGCACGGCTATATGGCAGGTTTTGCAAAAAGCGCCGCCCGGCGAGATTTATAATATTGGTGGCTGCAATGAAAAGACGAACCTTGAGGTCATTGATGTGATACTCAGCCGTTTGGGCAAACCAAAATCACTGATTAAGCATGTCGCCGATAGGCCGGGACACGACAGGCGATACGCCATCGACGCAAACAAGATAATGACTGAGCTTAATTGGCGGCCGTCGGTAAGCTTTGAGGAAGGTATTAACAAAACTATAGACTGGTACTTTCAAAACTCAGCCTGGCTGCGTAACGTTGTTTCCGGCGACTACCAGAAGTACTATGAATCGATGTACGGAAACCGCTGAGCAAGAGAAAAGACTCAACGCCCTAAAATAGTTATACCCAGTTGGTCGGCGATTTTTATTGTCTCGGGTTTGTCGATAATTATTGTCTTTTCTGCTTCGACAACCAGACATTTGCTCCCGTTTTTGGCCAGGCTTCTGATAGTATCCGGTCCCACGCAAGGCACATCAAATCGCATATCCTGGTTTGGTTTGGCAGTCTTGATTAGCGTCCAGCCCCCTGATTTGCACAGCCTGCCCGCTCGCTCAATCATCTCCGCCGTACCTTCTATTGCCTCGACGGCGAGCACCTCTTTTTCCTTAACCGCAATCGCCTGGCCTATATCCAGCTCACCGAGCTTTTTGACTATTTCCCAGCCGAATTCAATATCACCTTTAATTGACGGACGCGGTAGTGTTGCTGTCATGACCCCGGCCGTTGCCAAATGCTCCTTGCAATACATCGTTGAATTCTCCACTACTATCCCGCCGCTGGCCAGCTCATCGGCCAGCGCGCACAACATCGTATCCGTTAGTTTGTTTTTCCCTCGCAATCGCCAGTAATATATCCTGAACGCCCGCCAATCGGGCAAATACCGCAGGATTCGCCACGGCGTAAACAGGCGCCTCTTGGCAACTTGGCCAACCATAATGGTACTGGTTACGCCGTGTTTTCTTAGCTTTCGTATCCAGGTCCCCGGCCGCGCAACTGAAACCCTGTAAAACACATCAACTTCGTCAGCCAGGCTCTGCTCAGCCGTGTCCATAATGCTGACACAAATTACTTTTAATTTTGCCTGTTTGGCGCCGGCTGCTACAAGAAAGGGCAGTCTGCCCCCTCCAGCAATTAGGCCCAGAACATCTCGTGTCTCTTTCAAACCAAAAAACCCAAAATTCAAAACAAATATTCTTTTATATACAAAATTCGACCTGCCATAAGCGGCTATCGATCTACATACAGCATTGCTGGCTCTAATTGCATAAACTCGAAATTCAAAACAAATTCAAATTCTCAAATATTAGATGACTAAAATGTTTTGAAAATTTGAAAATTTGAATTTTGAGATTGTTTTGTGCTTCGGATTTCGAATTTCGGATTTACCATCAGAGGCTCGGCTCTTCAGGCTCGCCATTCTGAGAATTATTGGGAAATGGGATCTGTTCAGAATCAGGTTCGGTAGTTGAGGCAGTTCGTTGGATTCGACTCTGGAGGTCCCGAATACTTTGCCGAATCTCAGGCAGATACTGTATCATACCGTATGCTCGCTTGCCTTGCTTTGCTTCGATAGCAGGCGCACCCAATACCACTTTGCCATCCGGGATGTTGTTGATAACACCAGCCTGAGCTCCAATTGTAACGTTGTTTCCGATAGTGAGATGACCCACAATACCCGCCTGCCCACCAACAATGCAATGATGCCCCAGCGTGGTCGAACCGGCGATTCCCACCTGGGCCACAAGCAGGCAATGCGGGCCGATTTTTGTGCCGTGACCTATCGTAATCAGGTCGCCCAATTTGCTGCCCTGGCTTATGATAGTATCGCCGAGTGTGCCTCGTTCGATTCCGCAACAAGCACCGATTTCGACATCATCTTCTATAACCACAATGCCGGTCTGTGGTATTTTGTGATGTATGCCCTTATGGGTGGCGTAGCCGAAACCGTCTTCACCGATTGTCGAATTCGCATTTATAATTACACGGTTGCCTATTCTGCACCCATCGTAAATAGTAACATTGGGATATATTATACTGTCATTACCGATTTGCACGCCGGGGCCAATGTACACACTGGGATAGATTATGCAGCCGTCTCCGATCTTTGCCTCGTCGGCTACTACCGCGAAATCATAAATATGGCAGTCTGCGCCGATTTTCGCACTGTCGGAAATTGAAGCACGTGGGCTGATGCCTACCTTTTTGTGTTTGCGATGACCGTGCAGCAGCACCATTACCTGCATAAAGGCGTAGTAAGGGTCGTCAGCTATCAAAAGAGGAACCGGGGCGGTGGGTGTTTCTTTGCCTACTATTACCGCGCTCGCCTTGGTCGTCCGCAGTTGCTTCTCGTATTTACGGTTAGTCAAAAAGCTTATATCGCCTTCGCCAGCTCGTCCGAGCGTCGAGGCAGACCTGATTATCACATCGGGGTCGCCACAAAGTCGCCCCCCCACGTATTCGGCTAATTCACCCAAAGTTCTTTCCGGCATAGAAATACCTTTACGACAAATCTTTCACGTCAAGTACCGCTCAGAACCACCTAATATCGGATAATACTCAAGCCCGGCTATTATATTGAAAGAGGCCGTGGTAGTCAACTGCTCGGTTATCACGAGCAAAACCGCATTTGCTGTTATCGCAAGAGCCCCAAATGCATTTTTTACGTTTGAAAACCGCTTAAGATTACCGCAATTCGAAACCTGCTGCAAGACTTTACACCGTAAAAGACTCCAGAAGCTTCTGCTGTAATTCTGCCGAACTCTTTTTGGCAAAAGCTTTGGTACTATCAACGAATACCGTTACAGTCGGCCCAATGGGTCTGTAAACAGCCGGATTAGTCGGCCCAAACACAGCTAATGTCCTAACTCCCAGTCCCGCTGCCAGATGCGTAATCCCGCTGTCGTTGCCGACGAATCCGTCCGCACAGCTCAGGAGCATCAATACCTGCGTCAAAGACAAATCTGTCAGACACCTTGCAACGCTGTTTATCTTTTTAATCATGGCGTCGCTGAATCTGTCTGACTCAGCAGGTCCCAACAGAAATATTACTTTAATATCTTTTGAACTAAGCTCTTTGGCTATAGCTAAAAAATTGTCCAGATGCCAGCATTTAGCCGGTCCGCCGCTGCCCGGCTGAATAATCACCAGCTTTTCACGGGGGTCAAGGCCCATTTCTCTAAGCAATTCTTCGCCTCTGTCTATGTCTGCTTTGGCCGCTTTTATCAGACAATCATCGGGCTGAACTTGCTGCCGCTTCAAAAATAAGCCGCTACCGTCGACAAATTGCCGAATGTAAAAGTCTGTTAAATGCTCACTGGAGTCTTTGGGTGGCTTTAGAGAAAGTGTTATAACTTCCGCGCTATGGCTGCAATTGATGGTGAAAATCAGGTTTTGTTCAAAGTTGCTGTCCGGCTCGCCCAGAAATGTAGCGACCCAGGCATAGTCGGCAAAAGCGTTTATCAAAGGGTCTCCATCCTTAAGGTCAAAGGTCTTTGTTTCAGCAAACAATCGGTGTAAATCCATTGAATCTATCGAACGAACGCCATCGACGCAGGTTCTGCCCGGCAAAATGCCGATGTATTCGGTATGTCCAAGAATATCAACTCCGCCTAATTGTAGAGAATTTTTCATAAACTTAGCTAACGGCAAAGTTGATATACAGTCGCCAATCGCACCCGGCTGCAATATCAGTCCTCGCTGCATTTTTCGTGCCGTCTCAGCGCCCTTTTCTCGCAGCAAGTTCAAAATGTCATCTTTTTTCTGCACCATTACAAACCATTTTACCTTATTATGAGATGCGTTTCACCCCGTTAGAAATCTCCGCTATTTGTATCATACTATTTTTCGTTATATAATTTCTAACGTGGTTTACGAGATACGAATTTAGTCTTGAGGATAAATAATTATACGGTCGTGGATAATGGTTACCAAATCGTTTTTGCCGTCACCTGTCACGTCAGCGACCTTTAGTTCTCGCGGCTCAACACCGGACTTGGTACGGCTTCCACTTTCGCGATAACTCTTCTGCTCGAATATCATAAAACGCATCGCTGGAATCGGCTTGACGCTGGCATCGAGCGCAAGTATTTCAATGTGGTTGTGCTCGTATTCCACCATAATAATATCTGTTCTGCCGTCCGAGTTAATATCTCCCGCTGTAAGGTTACCGTATATCCCATCTTTTATTTTTGTCTCGTAGCTAAACTGCTTCTCCAAATGCTGCGCAATAGTGCCGCCGCTCAGCGGCGTTATAAGGGCAAATTTTTCACTGTCGAACAGCAGGATGCTTTTAGCCTTGCCGTCCGTAAACGGTGCAAACAGCATTTTTAGATGTGCCGCAGCATTCCACTTGCCGACATCCAATTCCGTTTCAACTCGATATATCTTATCAGTTAAAGAAGCCTCAAGTATTTGAAGCCGACCCTTTTGACCGTCCAGCAGCAGGATAGAAGGTCTCTCCCTCAAGCTCTCTGGGTTAATATCAAAAGCGGCAACAGCCGATACCTGGTTCTCCGGACTTTTGGCGTTGTATTGGTCGATAATACTCCATTTCTGGCCGTCTGAGAAAACCAGGCTTCTTGCGAAGTTACCTTGTGCCACCAACAGCTCATTACCTTCCTTGCCGTCCACATTAGCCATGGCGATTGAACGAAGACTCGCATCTTTGATTAAGCTGGCCTGGGCTTTCGGAGAATCAACTTTCTCAAATTTCCTCTTTTGTACCTGGCGAGCTAATATAGGCATCTCATAGCTGACAAATATCAGAACGTCCTGTAAGCCGTCCTGGTCGACATCGAGCACTTTTAAACCGTCCGGATTGGAGGTCAGCCCCGTTAGAAGTAACGGCTCTGAAGCGTCTTTATTATTGGTAGGGATTTCTGACTGGGCGGGCTTCTTAAGTTCTAAAGGAGGCGCCGTTCCAATAATTTTTTCGGCAATCTTGGGCTTTTTATCTTTACTCTTTATCAGACCAGTTTGAGGTTTCTCTGCGCCGGCCAGGTTATAAATCGTCCTCAGAGTTCTAACATCATTATCGTCTTTGGATATATAAAGACAGTCCACGCTGCCGTCGCTGTCAACATCGGCAAGCTCCATCGCAACCGGCTCACCTGTTAAATCGATAGGTTTAGGGAATGACAATCTGTCCCCTTCGAATCGGCTTATACCCAGCACCTTTTCCTTAACGCTCAAAACAGCCAGCTCGGCCTTTCCGTTGTCGTCGATATCTGTAGCTGACAAACTTGTGATATCAGCAAAAGCCGGAAATCTCACCGGTTCAGCCAATCCAAGCCCTGCTGTGTGTTTATAAAAAATAAGTTCCGCAGAGCCTGGGTCGCTTATCGTTACGTCAGTAAAACCGTCGCCGTCGAAATCGCCGATTGCCAAATCGCGTTTTGTGTCTGATTGCCCTGAAGCAAGCGGATAGAGTAAGGTTGGCCAATCGGCTTCCTCTTGCTTTTCAGCGGCAAACTTGTAGCAGGTTAATCGTCCACTCACGTAATCAACAGCCAATATCTCGTCACCGGCTATCTCGTCGATGTTATGAAGCTTATATGTCAATGGCCTTTCAATAAAGAATTGCACTTGCGGACCCAGTTGCCCTGTCTTAAGACCGAATCGAACATGTACCGGCTTTGTCATGTCATTTGTTACAAGTATAAGGTCATTTATATTATCGCCGTTCAAATCACCGGCTTCGACACTTAGTGTTTGTGCAGAGGTAGGATATTTCACCGGCTCGGCCAGCGAACCAGCCTCTTTTTGCACGATGATATAAACACCATCGCGGCCGGCCAGAGCCAGATCGTCAGCGCCATCGTTATTCAGGTCAGCGCATACCAGCATATCGGAAGCTAAGAGACCGTCATCGATCTTGATTTCCTTTTTTGTTCGCCAGTTCAATGTTCTTGGCTTATTCGCTTCGGTCTCACCGGCCTTTTGCAATATTATGTAGAGGGCACGTGGCTCACCATAAAAGGCCAAATCCGTCATTCCATCCGAATTCAAATCCCCGCAGACCAGACTGTGTACTTTCTGTGGAACTGCTACGCTCTGCTTCTCAAATCGGGTAAGGGAGTTGATTATATTTATGTCTTTATCTGCGGTGTCAACAACCACTTCTGCTTCGCCCGGCCCGATAGCTTCTTTCTGAACCAGCAGCTCTATCTTGGCCTTTCTGTTGTTGACCACCGCAATATCATTGAGACCATCGCCGTTGAAATCAGCAATCCTTAAGTCTTTTATTTCCCTGTCTAATTTGATTATCTCCATCTCCTCGAACCCATAGTATGCTGATATATCATTGAAGTCGGCGCTGTTGGAGATCGCCCCTTTTTCTAATGTTTTTTCACCTTCTTTGGAATCTTTAACGGGCTCAGACTGCTGGGCGTTTACCCTCACTGCTTCACTTTTGCCAAGCAAAACTGCGGAGGCCAGGATTGTACTTATAAGGACAACTGCAATTATAGCTTTATTTAGATGCACAATTAAAACCCCTACTTTTTGTTATTTCTGCCCTTTTTGCCATTCCTGCGAAGCTCATCCCCCAAAGGGGGCAGCAGGAATCCATCTCAAACAATTTCTTCTGGACGGACGTTTATCGGTTCATCTATCCGATAATAATATACACACTTATCGCAGCAGCATCAATGATTTTATGAGATATGATTGTTTTACGAACCCCCCGTGTCTTCCCCCCTTTCCTGTCTTACGAAGGAAGACAAGGGGGGAGCGGGGGCCATCGGTTCTTTCCGTCCCACAGACACCTCGGTCATTTACCTCCGGATGCCTGCCGAATCCGCAGAGCGATATCATCGACGTACTCTGGTGAAAGCAATGTGCGGTTGCCGCCGGCGTGCTGAAATTCCTCCTTTTTGTCAACTTTTCCTGTTTTCGTGTTCACCCATTCGGCCTCGTACGTACCTTCGGGCATTTCCACTACCAGACTCGCCGAGCTACCACCGTTGATGTAAATGGCGTATGCGCGGCCAGTCTGAACCATAGCCCGCGCTGTTGCCTTCTCAGGCAGAGGGCCTTTAATGACAGAGTTATCCGGCTTCATCCTGATGAAGTCGAAGCTGTTGATGAAATCCTTGAGAATCTCCAACTGCTTTTGCATCACCGGCCCGCCGCCGCCCGGCGCATTGACTTCTGCCGTTCCATCTTCGTGACCGGCTGTAAACGAGTAGTCCAGGTTATCATAAACTGCTCCACCGGCGATAATAAAGTCCCAGCCTTCGAGTCGGTACGGCTTTGGTGCACTACCGGCAAAGCCCGTCTCATCGTCACCAATCACTTTGTTTAAGCCGTAGTTTTCGGTAACAGCCTCTGGTGGCTTTGCGTAGTGAAAGTTGAAAATCGAGACATTAGGATTTGGCTCGACTATTTTCTTGGACTTGTTGGCGATATTCTGAGCAATCAGGTGCTTTGTCTTAAAGTCCGCTTCGGCCTTGACGATGGTCTCAGCGATGTGATTTTGCCATTCGAGCGTTACACCGCCGAAGTAAGGCTCGTTGCAGATTTCATAATAGATGTTGTCAAAGTCCTTTAGCTGCTCGACTATCTTGCGTACCATCGCATCCTGCACAGAAAGCAGCCTCAGTTGATTCAGCGTGTAAACCTCGGTGCGCTCGCACTCAGCGATGCCGTTGATGTTATTGGCAGCGTTCATCGGGCTGAGCTTCCACATGTCATCTTTGTAGAACGGGCAAAATAGCACCAGTTCGACCACAATGCCGCTTCTACCTGCTTCGGCGACGAAGTCTCGCAGGCGTTCAAAATAGGCACTGTCCCACTCTGTAAGGTCGAATTTATTGCCGCCGTTGGCGTAGCCGGGTATGTTGCTCCGTGTCCACGGGCATATCAAATCATCCTTTGCCGGCGCCAGCGTATTATTTTGAATCTTGAATGCCCCGAAAGGTTCACAATAAGCTCCGCTGAATGTGCGTGTCAGGTTAAAGCCGTATGATGCGAGCGTCTTAAGGTACTTCTTATAATCGAATGCCCGGTTGAGCACTGCTCCGTAATGCTCGCCAGAGGTTATTAAAATCGTCGGCTTGCCGCGCCAGAGGAAATAGTGAGGATTATCCGGATGCAGTTGGATAGGCTCGATATTTTTTGCAGACTGTTTCGTACCGGCAGATAAAACATTGCCAACCAGCACTAACAGCACCGCACATGTAAAAACTCCCATCCTGACACTGACATGAGCGCCCGCCGGCGAATCTGTCTTTAATCCGATTACCCGAACTTTGTTTAGCTGCTCACACATACTTGTCTTCTCCTGAAGAACGTTGAAAATATGGATGGCCGTTTACGTTTTTTCGGCTTTATAGAAATGATTTTAGTCTGATTATATTATAAATCAATACCGCTGGGCAACGAAGGCTTGATTTTTTTCCGAAAGCAAGACCGCTCCTCAAATCGTATGTGACAAAATCCTGACCCGTAGGTTATTCTACTGCGATTTGCTTTTGATGGCTTCGAGTTGGTCCTTAGGGACCTCTACCCCCAATTTCTCGGCAAGCTTTATGTGTATCCAGGCCAAATCATATTTCTTTAGCTGATAAAATCCGATAGCAAGTCCGTGATGTGCATCACCCATTTCCGGTTCGAGCTCAACTGCCCTCATATATTCAGCCACCGCTTGTTCGTAATTCTTTCTGTTGGAATAAGCAGCCCCCAAATTATAATGTATCATAGCTTCGTTGGGGTCTATCCGGGCGGCCTTCTGATACTGCTCGATAGCCGATTCGTACTTCTCTTTCTCGAAATAAGCATTGCCCAGGTTTATCAAAGCAGCCAACATATCGGGCTTAACAGCCAAAACCTTCGTGTACTCCTGAATTTCATCGTCGACCTGCCCCAATTCGTTATAGCAGAGCGCCAAACCGTAATTAGCATCGACAAAATCCCGGTCAATACTCAATGCCTTTTTGTATTGAGATATTGCTTCTTTATATCTGCCCATCTCGCTATAGATGTTGCCTAACTGGTTGTAACAGCCTGCGTTTTTCGGCTCCAGAAGGATTGCCTGTTTCAAGGGCGCTATCGCCTGGGCAAAGCTTTTCTGCTTGCAGTAAGCTATAGCCAGATTCTTGTACGCATCCGGGAAGTTGGGGTCAAGCTGGAGCGATTGGTTGTATTCATAAACGGCGTACTTAAACCAGTTTTGTTGAGCGTATGCATTTCCGAGGTTGTTATGAGTCTTGGGGTCGTCTGGATTGATTTCCAGTGCTGCTCGGTATTCGAAGATTGCATCAGCGACACGTCCCTTTTCCAGGTAAATGTTACCCAAATTCGCCCGGCATTCAGATAAGGTTGGATTTATTTCTACAGCTCTCTGAAGTGCCAGCAACGCAGATTCTGTATTGCCGATTTCCATATAGCTGTTCCCAAGATTATTGAGGAAACAGCCCAACGTCTGAATTTTACTGAGGTTCTTCATGTAAATATTGTCCTGGCCTACTGGCACTTTGAACTTTTTTACATAGTCTTCATCAGTAGCGAATCCGCCTTTGCCTGTTGTTTCAATGTTGAATCGCACCCGTGTGTCGTCATATCTGACAAAGAAGTGACCCGGCACAACCACTCCGTATATTGGAAGACCGAGTCGTTCTGCAATTGAAAGATAAAGAATTGATAGACTCAGGCAGTACCCGCGTTTTTTATCCAGCACAGTGTGCAGAAACAAATCATTCGGGTCGTTCGCCTCTGAAAGCGCCTTAAAGCCCAGCTCTTCAAATAGATACTCGCTTATCACCGGAATTGCCCTGAAGTCAACATTCAGCTTTTTTTGTCTGAGCCTTTTGCGAATTTCCAGAGCCATATCGTCCAATTTTGATATGTATCTTCGACCGTACACAAGGTCGCTCCACTGTTCCGAGACAATCAGAGCAGCAGTAGCCAAATCGACTTCGTCCTCTCTGAGCCGAATGACTTGTTCGATTGACTTTGCAGACAGCCCTGCTTTGTTTTCGTTGGCCAAGAACTCCCTTCGCCGTGCCAGGACCATCGGCGGGAGAATCAAAGCACAAATTATTACAATGAAAATCTTTTTCATCGGGTTCCCAATTTGGTTTAGCCGCTGACTTTTATGGCAAACCCTCTTACTAAAGTAAAATCCCCCGATAAGTATTTATTTCTACGATTTTTATCGTCAAATATACCCCTTTTATTTTGCATTTCTTGTGATTTTACTGCTGGAAAATTGGTTACTTTGGTTAAATACCTATTGTATAATCTAAGCTCCGATGTTATTTTATTCAACGCAATTTTTTAATGCCCGGAGAAATATAATGAGTACCAAACATACTATTATCGCCAATACCCTATTTCGTTGCGTTTTTCACAGCATGCTATATACAGTGATTCTTATCCTGTTGCTGGCCGGTTGTCACGCTCAATGCGATGAAATCAGCCTTTTCGACGGCAAAAAGTTAGGGCAGTGGAAGAGCACCGATTTCGGTGGCCAGGGAGATGTCTATGTAAAAGACGGCAGCATTTTCCTCGAAAGGGGCAACGATATGACCGGCATCACCTGGACGGGGCCGGTTGTGCGAATGAACTACGAAATTAATCTCGAAGCTATGCGGGTCTCCGGCAGCGACTTTTTTTGTGGGCTGACATTTCCAGTCGGCGACAAGCCATGCTCGCTGATACTCGGGGGCTGGGGCGGTGACGTCTGCGGCCTGTCCAATATCGACTACTACGATGCCTCTGATAATGAGACCACTCGAATTATCTCGTTTGAGAACGGCCGATGGTATAACGTCCGCCTGCGCGTAACACCCAATAGGATTGAAGCGTGGCTCGACAACGAAGAGCTTGTCAACATAGAAACAACCGGCCGAAAAATCGACATCCGCTCGGAGGTGGACCTGTCTCAACCGCTGGGTATCGCAACCTGGTGCACGACCGGAGCGGTTCGTAACATCAGATTACGAACGCTTGCGGACCAGCCTTCGGCTAAACCTCGACCGGAATACTAACAGGACGGCGCTTGAACAAATCTATCTTCATCCACCTATTACTCTTAAACCTCCAGTGGTTCGCCAGCCCAACCGCGATAATACTGACCGTAGCAGCAATCCACGGCCCCATATATCTAAGAAACGGGAAAAACCTGACTGTAAGCACACCACCAAACCCTAATATCACTACTGCCCCAAATGCTGACGCGATCGCCAGCCATACCGTATCGCCTGCCCCGCGCAACGAACCGCTGTAGATAGTGCTCGCAGCTTGGAAAACCTGAAATATGGCAGCGCAAATCAAAATATTGACGCCGGCTTTGATTACTTCGCTGTCGGAAGACCAAAATGCCATTAGCGCATTTCGAAATACGAAGAAGCAAAGACCCACCAGTCCCATATAAACCAGCGATACCCTCAAGCAAACATTTGTTTGTTTAGTCGCCAGATTTTTTTTATCTTCACCGATTGTCTTGCCCACCGCCGCCGTCAAAGCCATTGCCATGCCTACAATCGGCATCACCGAGAGATTTGTGTACGAAAACACGGCACTCGTCGCAGCCAGTGCTTCTTTGCCGAATCTCCCGACCAGACCGAACAATATTACGCCCCAAAAGGCAACATTTACCATCAAGCCAAACCCCGAAGGGAGTCCTACTTTCAGCAAATCGTGCATCTTGCCGAAATCGATATTTGCCGTTCGTCTGGACTTAAAAGTTGCCCTTATATCGCCACCCAAATAAACAGCGATATTTACTCCAGCCGCTACGGCTATTCCGATAAATGTCCCCCAGCCTGCACCTGCAATCTCCATCCGTGGAAAACCAAGTTTTCCGAAAATCAATAAGTAGTTAGCTGCCACATTGACGACCTGCCCACACAACGAGGCGCACATCGTAATAATCGGCCGATGTATACCCATAAAAAACTGGCTGCACGCCCAGTTAATAACCGCCAGAATATGGGCATAAAGCATAATTCGAAAATATATCACTTCCATCTCCGCCACAGCCGGCGGCTGCCCCATCATCTTGAATATCCACGGCGCGGTCGGCCACATAATTGCTACCACAAACGCAAAATACACCAGTCCCATATATATCGCTTGCCAGCAATAATTTGAACACGCCTTTTTATCGCCCCTACCCAGACTTTGGCTTACAAACGTGGTCAGGCCTGCCATTGAGCCTGTCGCAAAGCTGCCGGGCAAAAAGCTGACGACCCCAGCCGGCAAAATCGCTGCCAGCGCTTCTGTGCCAAGGCGCGAAACCATAAACCTGTCAACGAACTGCATAACTGTAAGGGATATGGTCGTTACTACCATCGGTGCCGCTAAATTCAGCATATATCTCAGCGAAGTCTCATCCGCAGGGTTTCGAATTTCGAATGTTGGCTCGTCGGTCATCAGCTCGAATCCTGTTACTGTTACAAACTACTATTTTAAATTTAGTTTCTTCAGCAGCGTATCAGCCGAAATACCCCAAGCCCGAATATGCTTGAATGGGCTGTTTTGGCCTGAGATTATACTGACTGCGTTCTTTTTCACACCAAGTTGCTTAGCCAAAAACTTCAGCAGGCACTGATTAGCTTTCCCCCTCTCCGGTGCCGCTGAGACTTTAATCTTCAGCATATTATCGAGCAAGCCGCAAATCCGTGTCGGCCCGCTGCTGCCCGGCACAACCTTTATTCCAAAAATCACACCCTCATCAAATTTATCAACCTTCAGTTCACTCATCTCAATAGTTAGCTCTGTCTTTTACCCCGCGTTTGTTTGCCTGCCCGGCCGGATATAAAGGGGTAAAATATCGTATGCTTATTGCTCAATTTTTTCCCGCAGGTTCGCGCCGATTGCCAGTTGCACATACTTTTCAATCTGCTCGGCAAGTTCACCTAACGATGCAAGTTGAAAATCTTCATAATGCCCCGGGACAAGCTCGCCTTCCAGGGTTCTCTTGAAGATTCGAACGCGTATAATGGAAGGCTGGCCCTCTGTTTTGCTAAAGTCACTGTCTTTGTGCTCGGTAAGCTCAACGCGCCAGTCCTCGCTTATGAAGACCAGGCACTTGCCGGTAAAAACCGCCATCGGAAAATAATCGCGTAATAACTTAAGCGTCTCCATCAGCAACCTATCAATAATCAATTTCATAAGTGCCACGGGCTGCGCATCGCCCGCGACAACATTCTATTGGCTTGTTCATCGTTGATGAACTGCTCTTTTTCCGTGTCCCATCTCAGTTTTCTGCCCAGAAGCATCGAGATGTTGCCGATATGGGCGATTGTAAAGCACCGGTGCCCTATCTCCGGCGGAAAGTAGCACTGCTTACGCAATTTGACACAATCGAGAAAGTTGCGTTGCTCGCCGGCACGGCAGGTATAGAGATGAATTTCGCCGGGACCAATTACAGAATCCAGGATGGATTTGGGATTTGCCTGCAATGGTGCTCTCCAGCCGCGGTTGCCTATCCAGCCTTCGGTCCCCTCGAATCTAAGGCTGGGCGTGCCGGATGTAACAATCAGCCTAACGTCGTTGGCATATTTATATTCGATTCTGTACTCCTTGGCGGTATTGTAGAGTCCTTCTTTGCAGAACACGCCTTTGCCTTCGACCTCTACCGGCCCGGTATATTCGGTGTCATTTCCCCATTGCGCACCATCGAGAAGATGCGCTCCCCAGTCGGTCAGCATCCCCCCGGAATAATCGAATATCCAGCGGAAGTTCCAGTGACAGCGGTCTTTGGTGTATGGCGCCCATGGTGCCGGGCCTAACCACAAATCATAGTCCAGTTCATTCGGAACCGGCATCGCAGCAGGATTGCCCGGCGTATCCGGCCCGCTCGGCAGCTCCACACGAATGGTCTGGACCTTGCCAATCCTACCGTTGCGGACCAGCTCGCACATACGGTGATACACGTCAACGGACCTATCTTCCGTGGACCATTGAAAGACGCGATTGTAACGTCTTATAGTTTCACACAAAACTCGGCCTTCCTCGATGGTCAGCGTTGGCTTTTCGCACTCCACGTCCTTACCTGCTTTGGCCGCTGCTATCGAGATTGGAACATGCCAGTGGTCGGGAGTAGAAATCATCACTGCGTCAATATCATCCCGCGCGATGATTTCTCTAAAATCATTGTAAGCGGCACAATCTTGATTACCGTACTTTGCGTTTACCATATCGCGGGCTGTGTTCTTATTATTGGCATCCACGTCGCAAACGGCTACGGCGTGGGCATCTGAATTACCCAAAAAACTCTTTACGTTGACGTTTTTGCCATGACTGCCGACACCAATAAAGCCTATTGTAATTCGATTGCTCGCAGCAACATTGCCGGCTTTACCTAAAGCTGATGAGCCGACAATGTAGGGAAAACCAATCACACCTCCAGCTACACCCGCAACTTTTTTGAAAAACTTTCGGCGCGTAATATGCCTTCGCCCGTCCATAGTGCAATCTCCAATCGTTCACCTGACTCTTAGAACGAAAGCAGACACTGCCAGATGTACACATAGCCGAGTGCGTCGATGTCTTCCCACACTTTCTTGATTAGCTCTTTATCTCCCGAAATCTCAGGCAGCTCTTTGAGCTTTTCTTCCCACGGAATGCAAACACCCGGCTTTCTTTTTATTTTCTTTTGTTTGGACATTCTGATGACCCCGCTGTTTTAAGAAAATCAAAAATCAAGAATTAAAATGCAAAATAACGGAATTTGTTGCCATAGAGCGGCAACACCTCAATTTTGATTTTTAATATTTGAATTTTACATTTCTTAGTACACGCCGTATTCGCGGGTAAATTCGGTCATTGCCCTGATGTTTTCGACCTTGGCATCATCCTGGACGATAGCGCTGGCGTCCATAATATAGCCGCCGTCGCCGGCCACACCGTCAATGACCTTTTTGCAGCGGTCGCGCACCTCATTCGGTGTCCCGTTGCTCAACAGCCAATTAGGGATGCCGCCGCTGATGCAGAACTTATGGCCGATTGTCTTGTGCACCTCAAAGATGTCAGCCTGGTCAACGTGATAGACGATTGATTGGGCTGGCAGCTCCCCAAAGGCATTCAAATGCGCGTTCCAATCGCCCTCGGCATAGAATAAAACCTGATGCCCGTCGGCCCAGATTTCTTCGATGATTGGCTTTAGTGTCGGCCAGTAAAACTTATCGAAGTGCTTCTGAGAGACGAACGGTACACATCCGCGGTGCATCCAGAACCCGATAGGGACGTTCTTTTCGGGGTCTGCGCCGGAAAGGGCGACATGCAGCAGGTGCGGCATCAGGGCCTCGCAGGCGGCCAGCACCTTGGCCGGCCGCTCCATTAAATCGGTGATGAGCCCGAGATAGCCCCGCAGCTTGTCGGCGATAATATCGAACGGCGCCTTGAGAATTCCTGAAATAGCGGAGACCGTCCCTGACTCGGTTCTCAGCAGTTCGTTCTGCCTTCCGAACGCGTTAAAATAGCTCAGCATCGCCATCCCGCCCTTTAGAAATGACAGGTTGTTGCGATACGATGTCGGCTCGCCCATCGCACTGACGTCAGCCGAGACACGGGCAAGCCAGACATTGAACAGAAATCCGGTCGGGTCTTCGATGAGCTGGTCGTATTCGTCCGGCTTCATAAACGCGTTTTCCTCGGATGGCTCACAGTATTGAAAACCCGTCTCAGGCGGAATGTCGATGCCGGGAACCGCATAGTACTTCAGCCCAATGGCCTGAGTCAATCCGGTCCAGACGTAAACCATGTTGCCCACGACTGCGTCCCAGTCGAAATCTGCGGCGCACTTGCGGGCCGCAGCAAATGCCTTCTCGAAGTCATGGGCTACCTCTTGGCATGTATACCCAGCGTATTTGGCCGTGAATTCTGCAACAAACGGGCGAATCGGAATCATATCCGGCTTCTCGTTGCGCATCGCCGTAACATAGCGCTTCAGCCGCTCGGCGTACAGTTGTTCCATATCTTTCGCCATGATGCTATTTCCTATTTACTGTTCTTTTGAACGCACGATTTACACAAAATACCGAAATTCTCCTGAAACATCAACTACAATTTTGACGGGAGAATTCTTTGTGAATAAGTGCTTCACAAAAGGATATCAGGACAACAGAAGATCAGGATGCAGAACATCAGGAATCAGGATATCAGGAAGAATATATGTGTTAGATTGTTTTCCTGATCCTCTGATAATCTGGTATCCACCTCCTGATAACCTGTTAACCTGATAACCTTTCTTTCGATAGTATCAAGCACAAGTGGATACGTATTTTTTGCCGAACCTATTGACTTTCCAAATATGCCATGCTATCATTTTTGTTAAAATGTTATGAGAAGAGGTAATAGCAGAAAAAGTGTTATTTCCAAAGCCGGAACGTACACCGGGATAGGCTATTTCTGGGATGAGCATGAACTGTCGGACTATTGGCATCAGACCTGTTCAGTTCGCGCAGATGTGGACCTCGAGTCGGAGGAATCCCTGTATGCCATCGAGAGAGGATTATCGCAAACAATTTGCCGCGCTGCCAAGGAAAGAGGCGTCTCCCCTCATACCTTAATTAACCTTTGGCTTCAGGAGAAGATTCACAGACTCAACCTGGGTTCCCGGGGAGGATGACAGGAATTAGTGGCTTTCCCTTGCGCTATATAGGACGGCACAGTCCGTGTTCGTCATATTATGCAAACTGTATAATAATTGTTAGGCAGAACATTAAGGAGAGAAAACCGACATGACTGACCACACTACTGCGAAACAAAGATGTCCGAGCCTCCGATCTCATC
>Ga0315312_1000359_pt1 | contig 60598 bp, 54 predicted proteins | sample TDP7_MG_FD_203629 | JGI IMG/M metagenome (GOLD analysis project Ga0315312, IMG submission 203629) | Freshwater sediment microbial communities from Lake Towuti, South Sulawesi, Indonesia - TDP7 | ecosystem: Environmental > Aquatic > Freshwater > Lake > Sediment | place: Indonesia: South Sulawesi... | reverse complement strand
GTTCCTCTTGCCAGAGAAGCAAGAAAACTGGTTTTAGGAAGAACCGTTCCATAGATGCTCATAGTAACACCTATTTTACCACTACTCATTAGCGTTTAGGTGTCACTAATCTATCTGAACGAGAACACCCCGCTACCTGTTAAGGGTATAAGTAGGGGAAAGTGAATAGGAAATTGAAAACAGTTGCTCAGAATTATGTTGATATTGTCGGTAGATTCTGTTAAAATAAAAAGTGGTAAAACCAGGGTAGGACCTCAAGAAGTGGATTAGATAGAATTATCCACGAGAGGTAATTTATAGGAGGTGGAATATTATGGCAGTTGATCCAGTATGCAAAATGAAGGTAGACGAAAAGACGGCAAAGGTAAAGAGTGATTTTAAAGGTAAAACCTATTATTTCTGCGGACAAGCGTGCAAAAAAGCATTTGATGGAGATCCTAAAAAATACGCTGAATCCACGCCGAAAAAGTAAAAGTTCTCATCTAGGATAAAAATGGGGGCAGTTTTTAAGGAGCTGCCCCTATTTAAATTTCCCAAGTCTATTTTACCCTTTTTTCTGCATTTTAAACATTTCGATTATTTCCGGAACAGTAGTGGCATCCTGTGGATTTTTATCTTCCCGGATAAATCCTACCAATCGGGGGAATCTTAAAGCGTATCCGCTTTTGTCTTTTTTCCCGCAAGTATGTACCGGACTACGGGTAATTTCGTCCGCCTGCACTTCTATTACATAGCGGGGCTCGGTCCATACATCAGGGACGATGAGAGAGTCTACCTTAGAAGGCTTTTCTGGGCTTTTAATCTTATCCAGGAGCTGCTTCATTCGCATCCACTCTTCTTCTGAAAGTCCCGAGCCTATTTTAGCAATGGTTTTGAATTTATCCTCCTTGGGATCATAGACGGTTGCTAAAAGGGAACCAATTCCAAAACGGGCACGGCTTCCTTTTCCTGCCATATAACCTGCGAGAACACAATCCACAGTGTCAGTTAGTCTACCCTGGTAGCTACGTTTGAGTTTTATCCAATTAAAGTTTCTTGCTCCGGCTTGATAGGGAGCATCCGGACGTTTGGCCATTACTCCTTCCAATCCTTCAGTCACACAATCCTGGAAAAAGTTTTCCAGTTCCTGGGCATCATGGTATTTGGCCACCGATGAAATTTTGATTATTTCTCCTTGTTTAATGGCCGAGATTAATTTTTGTCTTCTTTGTTCCAAAGGTTTGTCAGTATAGTCCACTCCATCAGCGTAAAGAAGGTCAAATGCGAACAGGTATAAAGGATAGCGGGCTTGCATTTCCTCAATATCATATTTTCTTTTTCGCTGGACAGTGATCTGGAAGGGCAGATACTCACCTGTTTCTGGCTGATGGGCTACCGCTTCTCCTTCCAAAATTGCTTGCTGGACGGTTAACTGTTCCCGGACACCGCGGACTATATCAGGAAACATATCGGTATTATCTTCCAGGTTTCGAGAAAATATCCTTATTTTTTCCCCATCTTTGTGCACCTGGCATCTAAATCCATCGTATTTAGGCTCCGCTAAACAGGGGCCGATTTTCTGAATTATTTCCCCAGCATTAGGAAGTCTCTCTGCCAGAGCCATACGGATAGGTTTACCTACCTGCACCTGGAATTTCTCAATTCCATTAATTCCCTGAGAAAAAAGAGTCTTAGCTACTGCTCCCAGGTCAGAGCATAAATTATATGCTCTTTCCAGTTTATTTCTTATGTTTTTATCTCCTACCAGGGCGTAAGAAAGAGCGTCTAAAATAGTGGGGTCTCCAATCCCCAGTCTTAGCCTTCCTAAAGGAATGCGTAAGGCATATTTAACTTCCTCGGAAGTTAATTTTTTCAATAAGTCAGCATATATTTCTATTTTCTGGAGAATAGCTCCTTCACCACTGACAGTGGCCAGGCAGTAAAAGGAATTGTAAACTTCACTGACCGAAAGTTTTTGTCCTTTTCCCCCTAAAACATCCCTTCCCACCAGTCCCAGATCTCCATAATTTTTGTAAAGGTTCTGGATCTTTGCTTCGGAAAGACCAGTAGCAAAAGCAAGGGCTTTAGCAGTTAACTTTTCGCTGATACCAAATTCCAGCTTTTCAAAAGCAGGTACCAATCGCTCCTGACATAGATATACTATCTTATCGATTTCCTCCTGATCTGTTTCTTTAAAAAGTCGACCTAGAATTTCTACCATCTGGTTGCGACGGGCGGTTTTTTCCAGTTCCATAAAGTATTCCGCCAGACGAAGGAATTTCATCTCTTTCCCTCAAGTTTTAATTATTTATCGGTAGCTGGCATCACGAAGCAGACGACTCCAGAATTCTTCCTTTCGATTTTTAGTAATTTTCCAGATTCCCTGCAAGCGACTAATTACCATGAGGATGGTAATTCCTGCCGTAAGAAAAATTACCGCTCCCGGATAACGAAATAGCCAGGCCAATATTGGTAAAATAAAGATTCCTAATCCCACTCCAAGACCCAAATTGCGGGTAATACCTCCCCAGATGATGGGAATAATGATTATTCCTAACAGTGGGGGAGCAACTACCAGCAATGTTCCCATGCTGGTAGCGATTCCTCTTCCACCACGGAACTTCAAGTAAATCGGCCAATCATGTCCGACTATAGCCGCAATACCGCAACACGCAACTATCGGTTCGGGCATACGGAGACTTCTTGCTAAAAGGACAACGGCAGTTCCCTTAAGTAGATCACCTAATCCTGCTAAACCAGCGGGAATTTTCCCCATAGCATGGGCAACACTACTGGGGGATACTTTACCATTACCATATTTTCGCAGGTCAAGTTTCCCGGAAAAATGCGCTACTAGATAAGAGAAAGGAATTGATCCTGTTAGGTAACTGAGTAAAATAAGACCTATCTTTTCCATTTCCTTTCCTTCTAAAGAATTAGTGATTCATTAAAAATTATAGCATAAAGGATATTTTACGGTAAAATTCTGGATTTCCCAATAGATTTCATTTTACTAGATTTCCGAATGGTGGAGGGCTTGTGGGGAGTACCGATCAGTGATAAAATAAACACCAAAAGAGAGAAATATATTTGAAATGTATAGGTATACTTTTGAATCGCCCAGTCTAGTAAAGGTTCTTAGTTACCTGAAAGACAAATTAGGTCAGGAATTTTCTCCGGAAGAAATTGTTCGAGAAGTAGGAGAGAGCAAGGAATATGTAGAGCCGGTTTTAAACCGGTTAATGGCAATAGGAATTATATCCCGGAGTGGAAATCTTTATTCCTACCGGGGGGATAAGCAGGCGGAAGAAATATCGGCCCGAATATTTTTAGTTTATAAAAAAGTTGCCGAGACCTTATCAATTCAGTTGATTATCCGGGGGCTAATAGATCAACGAACGCTACCGGTAAATTTATTGGTGGAAATGCTGGTAAAAAAGGGATTTGCTAATGAAACTATAAACAATTTTATAGCCCAAGAAGTGGGAAAAGGTTATATCCGTGGGTTTAATGTTCTTTTCGTGGGTGGTCTTCCTTCGCGGTTTTTTCATTTTCGACATTTTTCCAGTTTGCGATTTGTAAGTGACAAGGAATATCAGAAAATTAAGAATTACTGTAAAGATTCCGGAATAGATTGTTTCGAGCAGGAGTATTTGGCAGGCAAATATCCTCCGGAATTGATCCTTCCCGCCCGTGAATTTGTCAAGAACCAATATTATGACCTGGAGGTCCAGCTACTGGAAGAGGCAATCTCCCTTCCCAGCCGCTAATAATTATTCCAGGAGATGATGGTAGTTGTTTAATATTCTTAGGAGAAAAGAATCGGGAAATTCAAATTTTGATCTCGAAACCTATCAGCCGATGCCGGTTATCTACCAGTTGCGATATGCTATTCTGGAAAAGATCAAAAAAGGAGAGGAAGTTTTACCAGAAATTGACGGCCGGCGAGAAACCAAGAGTGATGTATTGCGGGCAATTCTCTCAGGGGCTCATCCCTATTTAGTTTCGGAAGAGGGAACCGGGAAAACGCGGCTGGCGCGGTCTCTTACTCGACTGCTTTTTCCAATACCAGTGATCAAGGGGTGCCCCTATAATGACGATCCCAAATGGCCCCGAGAATGGCTCTGTCCTCGCTGTCAGCGAGCAAAAGATCCTGTAAAACAGTACGGTATTGAAATTCTTCCCGGGGAGAGACGTTTTTCCCGGATTCAAGGAAATGAATATACCAATGAAGCCAAACTTTTAGGTTTAAAAGATATTCAGGCCATCGCTCATGGTATGAGCCCCTCCGACCCCGGTGTTTTTACCGGCACTGGAGTCTTCCGGGCCAATCGGGGGATTCTTTTTATTGATGAACTTCCTGCGATTCGAACCAAAGTTCAAGTTCTCCTTCATCCCATACTGGAAGAAGGAAAGGCGGTGCTGGAAGAATACAACTGGGAAAGGCCGGTAGATCTGCTTTTGATCGCTACTGGTAATCCCCGGGGATTTTCCCATGTAAATGAAATCCCTCGTCCTCTATTGGATCGTCTGGAAATGATTTATATGGATATGCCGGAAGAATCTATTGAAAAAACTATCATGCTTAAAGAAAGATTTCGCGTGGATTCACGCTCTTATTATGAAAAATTTCGGCTTGTTTTTTCCGGGGGCAATTTTCAATTCCCAATGGAACGGTTGGAAAGAAAGGTAATATCTCCTTGGTGGATTATGGAAATTGTAAACAAGTCTGTTCGTTATACCCGACTGTGTCCTAAACTGGATCGAAAAGCAAGTATTCGAGGAACCAGTCGGGCCATCGACCATACTTATGCCAGCGCAGAACTTGAAGGCAGAAATGTCGCTCATCTTGGAGATGCCTCTCAGGGGTTAAAACTGTCCCTACGCGGAAGAATCGGGTTGCGGCCAGAGCTGGTAGACTTTGAAGATCCCCGCAGAACTTTCCGCAATACCGAAAGAGTGATTGAAGATATTATGCGTAATGCTGTTATTCACTTTAGCCAGGAGATTTATCCCCAAATGGCGCAAGTAGCGAAAGGAGAAGTAGAACCACTGACCCGGGAAGTAGAAAGTTTATGCTCGCACAGAAATATTTCCCGCCGAGAAATAGTCGAGTGTTTAAGTGATTATCCGTTAGTAAACCAGTTAGTTGACTGGCTGAAAAAGATAGGTCCTGACCGTATTTCAGTTGAGCTTCTCGAACCTTGGGAGAAAAAAATTTTTCTTTCTGATGACGGGGCGGAAGAGACAATAATAAAAGAATACAATTATTCTGCTCTCGAAATGATAATAAATATATGCGTCCACAAACATCTAGTTAATGAAGTGGATGCTCGGTATCTAGTTTTCGTTCCTCGGGAGTTCAAAAGTGAGTAACTATTGCACTATGGAAGAGTCGGAAGATCTCCAGATTTTAAAGGAGATTGCCTTCTCATTCGGGAGAACTATAAGAGAAATTACCCGTCGGATAGATGAGTTTAAAGGAATAAGAGAAAGGGCAAAAGAAAAGACCCAACAGCGGCTTCAAGCTAAAAGGGATGAAGTAGCCAATTACCAGGAACGGTTAAAGCAGTATAATGAGCAATTTTCTTTTCAGGTAATGGAAGATCTCCTTCAGGGTAAAGAGGTAAATCAGGTAGTTAGTAGAATCCTGCAGGATAAAATTCGTAAAGATTTAGAAGATTCCTTAAATGTTCTTTTGGCCCAACCGGAATGGACCACGGAACAAGATGTCGAATCTATTTTACAGGGATATCAGCAAAAAGGTTATATTGATTTCGAAGATGGCGAAGTAAATGTTACTTCGCGAGGAGCAAGAATTCTGGCCAAAGCCGCCCTTAAAAAAATTTTAGAGAACCTGGCTAAAAAAGGAATGGGTTTGCATCCGGTAGATAATACTGGATACGGTTCGGAGCTCAGTGTCTCTTCTCGTCGATATGAGCCGGGGGATGAATATGAACTAGTGGATATCGAGAAAACTTTGCTCCATGCTCTGGAGAGATCCTGCGATTCCTCTACTATTTTTCTAAAGCCGGAGGATTTTGAAGTTTATGAAACCATCCACCAAACTCAATTGTGTGCAGGATTGATAATTGACGAAAGTGGTTCCATGAAGTGTGAGGATAAAATCCGAGCGGCTATAGAAACTTCTCTAGCGTTATCGGAACTTATACGCCAGGAACCCCAAGATAGTTTAAGGGTATTCATTTTTTCTGAACAAGTACGGGAAATTCTCCCATGGAAGATTGCTAATGTTACTTTTACTGGTGGAACTACTGATATCCGCTCAGCACTGACGACTTTCCGTAAGGCAGTAACTTTAGAAAAAGGTGATAAGCAGGTGTATCTAATCACCGATAGCGAACCCAATACCGAAAATGGTGTATATCTTGGTTTTGAAAGAGCTATGGAAGGAGTCCTTAAGGAAGCATTGCGATACCGACAGGAGGGAATTACTCTCAATATTATCATGTTGGATGAAAATTCAGTTCTGAAGGCTTTCGCCAGTAAAATGGCCCGGCTAAATTTAGGAAGAGTTTTCTTTACCTCTCCTTCCCATCTGGGAGAGGTGCTGGTGGAAGATTATCTTCGTTCCCGCTGAGGATAACTTTTCCTGACGTAGGAGATATTTTAATGCCTAGAGAAATATTGGTGACCGCTCCTCGGGTAATAGAATTCCGGGAATATTCTGAGCCGCCCCTCAAAGCGGGTGAAGTACGGGTAAAAAGCATTATCAGTGGAATTAAACACGGAACGGAAATGAATCTTTACCGCGGGACTTCTCCTTTTTTTGACCAGAATTTCGACCTGGACTACCGGCTATTTCTCCCTGCTCAACCAGGAAAGCTGTATCCCTGTAATCTGGGTTCCTGGCTGGTAGGAGAGGTAATGGAGATAGGTAGGGAAGTCAAACGCTTCCGGATTGGGGACCGTGTTCATGGGGGGTTAAAACACCGGGAGACCAATGTGATTCCCGAAGTAGAACTTCACCCCCTTGGTGCTATGGAAGTGGAAGATGCTCTTTTTGTGGATCCGGGAATTTTTGCCCTGCAGACGGTGCATGATGCCGGTATTAAAGTGGGTGATCATGTGGCCGTCTTTGGAATGGGGGCCATAGGTTTGCTGGCGGTCCAAATGGCAAGATTGGATGGAGCGGAGATGGTAATCGCAGTTGATCTATTTGACCGGAGGCTGAATCTGGCTCGTCGGTTAGGAGCGGATTATACCCTTAATGCTGGTGAGCAAGATGTAGGATGGGAAATTAAAAAGCTCACTAATAAAAAAGGAGTAGATGTAGCTTTAGAAATTTCCGGTTCTTACACCGCTCTTCACCAAGCGATAAGAAGTGTAGCTGTGGGAGGGAAAATAGTAGCTGCCAGTTATTACAGTGGAAGCCGGGATGCTTTACAACTGGGAGCAGAATGGCATCACAATCGTCCGGTTCTTATCTCCAGTATGGCCGTATGGGGATGTCTCCATCGAGATTATCCTCTCTGGGACCTCAAAAGAATAACCTCCACCGTAATTTATCTTTTAGAGCGAAAAATTCTTCGCACGGAAGGTTTAATCAGCCATAGGTTTCCTTTTCCCGAGGCGATGCAGGCTTATAAACTTATTGATCAGCATCCAGAAGAGACAATTAAAGTAACCCTGATATATTAATTCTGCTTATAGAACTTGGATACTAGAATCTATTATAAACTTTGAGCAGAGAGTATACTTTCGGCATTATCCTGTAAAATAGAGGAGGGATTACTAAAGTGAAAATAGCTATAAGCAGTTGGAGTTTGAGAAGTCACGTAAATAAAGATTTTTCTTTGCCAGAATTACCGCGAGTAGTAAAGCAGAGATATGGAATTTCCGCGGTTGAGTTATGTCAGATGCACTTTTTACGGCAGGACTCTTCTTATCTGGATGAGGTCTATCGCAGTCTGAAAGAAAACAATTCGGTAGTGGTAAACATGCCGGTGGATACTGGTAATATTTCTCAGCCGGATCCCACTAAAAGAAACCATGATATTGAAATTATAAAAGGATGGATGCGAGTGGCTAAATGCATTGGTTGTCCTGCGGTAAGGGTGAATACCGGCGGTCAACTTCCAGGTAGTACGGATTTTTCTATTACTATTGATTCTTATCGGACACTGGTAGGATTTGGCCGCACTTTAGGAGTAAAAGTATTGCTGGAAAATCATGGCGGGATATCGGCTAACCCTGAGAATATACTTCGGATATTTTCCGGAGTAAATGACGATTACTTCGCTTTTTGTCCTGATTTTGGTAATTTTACTCCTGAAGTAAGATATCAAGGCCTGGAGCGAATGGCTCCCCACGCTTTTATAGTTCATGCTAAAACTTATGATTTTGACGAAAAAGGGGAGCTTCCGACCTTTGATTTTGGCCGTTGTCTGAAAATAATTCGGCAGACGGGTTTTGATGGATATCTTTCGGTAGAGTTCGAAGGAGAAGGTGATCAGTACCAGGGGGTGCAGAAAACTATTGATTTAATAAAGCGCACCGGGTGAATGTATCCTTACAAGTTAATATCTAAGATTTGATTAGCGATTACGGTGCGCTCAAAAGAAGGGAATTTGTGATTTTGTATTTACTAATGGCTAGATCCATCAAGAGGGTGATAGGTTCATACTTTTAGTCATTAAAGACTTGACGATGGCAGTTGGATAAAGTATATTTATTGTTGTAGTTTGGCAATTACGACGGTTTTGATTAGAAGAGAGTTGTCCGGGAGGTGAGAAGGGGGAATATATACATCAGGAAAAAGGGAGAGAGGTGTAAATTGTTAAATTTTAGAAATAGGAGGTAAAAGAGAGATGTTTAAAGGCTATTTTCGATTTTTGGTAGCTATTATATGCATAATGGTTATTTTGGGCCTAGCCATGGTCGTCCAGGCGCAGAAAAAAGAAAAGATGACCATTACCATGTGGACCCACGATTACCTTTATGTCCAGTTTTTTAAGGCCCGGGGAGCAGAATGGGCCCAGGAATACCCTCAATACGAATTTAAATTTGATTTTATTCAAATCCCTTATGCCGAAGTTTTTACCAAGACACTTACTGCTCTGGCCGCCGGAGTGGGAGCTCCCGATCTTATTGGAATTGAAATCAGTCAGTTCTCTCGCTTTATGAAAGGGGATATTGCTGAGAAGTGCCTGGTAGATTTAACGCCTTTAGTAGGGGCGGATCGGGAGAAATTTATAGAGGCAAGGTGGGCGCCTTACAGCCACAAAGGGAAACTTTATGGAGTGGAAAGTGCTCTCTGTCCGGTAGCCTTATATTATCGTAATGACATTTTTCAGAAGTTCGGAATAAAAACTCCTATTGCCCTATGGAGTGAATTTGTGGAGGCGGGTAAGAAACTGGCCGCTCAGGGACATTATATTATGGCTACCAGTAATACTAATGATCCTACTTTTATGATTTTATTCCAGCAAAGAGGAGGGAATGTTTTCGATAAAGATGGGAATCTAGTCTTGGATGATCCCCGAGCAGTGGAAGTATTAGATTTCCTTGTGGATGGGGCCAACAAACTGAAGATTTTCTGGTCTACCTCCGAATTTTACTCTGCCCCTCATTTTGCCGCTTATAAACAGGACAAGGTGATCGGCGATATAATGCCTGACTGGTGGTCAGTTTACTTTCTGAAGCCCCAGGTTCCCGAACAGTCTGGTAAATGGAGAGTTCAATTTCTACCTGCTTGGGAAAAGGGTGGTCCCCGAACCAGTTCCTGGGGAGGTACCGGCTTTGCCATTACCAAGCAATCTAAAAAGGTCGATCTGGTTTGGGATCTTCTTAAATATACTTATATGACTAAAGAAAATCAGGTGAAGAGATTCCAGGAGATAAATTATTTTCCCCACATGATCGAGGCTTTTGATGATCCGGGAGTAGTGGATGTTCCGGATCCCTATTATGGCGGACAGAAATTTGGTGCAGTTTTGGCTTCGGTGGCAAAAGAGATGCCTGTCCAGTATCAGAGTCCATACTGGAGCGAAGCCATGACCATAATGAGTAAACATGCCAGTCTGGCTTTTACGGGCAAGAAGACATCAGCGGAGGCCATTAAAGATGCCGCCACGGAAATAGCTAAATTGATGAAGAAGTGATCAGAATAGATTGAAGTAATTACTCCGAGGGGGACCTTAGGGTCCCCCTCATTACTGCTCGAGAGGAAGAGAACTTTTGAAATGGCGGTTCCGGAATTAAAGAGATCCCCGGTTTTATGGTGGACCAGGAATCAACGTAAAATTGTTCCCTACATTTTTATCTCCCCCTTTTATGTCCTTTTTATAACATTTATGCTTGGCCCCGCAATCTTTGCCTTTTTTCTAAGTTTCAACGAGTGGAATGGAATAGATGCTATGAAACTGGTAGGACTGGGTAATTACGGAGAACTTTTCCAGGATGCTACATTTCAACAAACAGTGATGAATACTCTCTGGTATTCATCGGCCAGCCTTTTTCTGGTTTGCCCCCTGGCTCTTGTTCTGGCGGCAATTCTTAATTCTCCCTTTGTAAAATACAAAAGTCTTTTCCGCGCCCTTTATTTTATGCCTATTATAACCTCGGTGGTAGTGATTGCTATCATGTTTATTCTCCTTTATAACCGGGACTACGGCTTAATTAACGCCACGCTGCGGAGATTCGGTATCCAGCCGCTGGACTGGTTAGGGAGCACGGATCTTTCGAAAATTGCCGTTATCGGGCTTATTACCTGGCGCTGGATGGGTCACCATGCCGTTTTCTTTCTAGCCGGTCTTCAAAGTATTCCCAGAGAACTTTATGATGCGGCTATGGTAGATGGGGCCACGCGCGGTCAGAGTTTCCTTCGTATTACTATTCCTATGCTGCGGCCAGTGATTCTTTTTGTGGGAGTGATAACTTTAATTGGGTCCGTCCAGATTTTTGAAGAACCTTATATTCTCACTGCTGGGGGACCGGCGGATTCTAGTCTAAGCATTGCTAATTATCTTTACCGGGTAGGAATTCATTATCTCCGGCTGGGTTATGGTGCCACTGTGGGATTTGTGCTTTTTGGAGCTATCCTTTTCTTTTCCATTTTGCAGATGAGATTGCTGGGTATTTTCCGGGAGGAATGGGCTTGAAAAATGATACGGTCGCTATCAGCTCAGGGATTTTTTAAATTTTTGTTTTATCTTTTCTTGGGCATGGGAGCTATTGCCATGATAGTTCCTTTTGCATGGACGGTATCCGCCTCTTTTAAAACCGTGGGAGAAATTTTCAATTATCCACCAGAATTTTTGCCGGATAAATTTTATATAGAAAACTATATTCGATTATTCACCGATATTCCCTTTGTGCGCTGGTACGGGAATAGCTTGATGATCAGTGTCACCGCTACTACTCTTTCCATTTTCTTCAGCTCCCTGGCCGGCTTCGGATTTGCTAAATATATTTTCCCTTTAAGGAGTATTCTATTTTACATTCTGATTTCCTCCCTGATTATACCTTTTCAAGTAATATTAATACCTCTCTTTGTTCTCATGATTAAATTGAGGTGGATGGATAATTACCTGGCTATGATTATTCCTTTTATGGCACCGGCTTTCGGTATATTTCTAATGAGGCAATATATTGTTTCCATACCCAACGAATTAATTGATGCTGCCCGGATTGATGGGTCTTCCGAATTTGGCATATATTATCGCATTATCCTTCCTTTGGCCCGGCCGGCACTGGGAGCCCTGACCATCTTTCAGTTTATGGGTTCCTGGAATAACTTTTTATGGCCACTAATCGTTTTAAAAAGCCCCCAAAAATATACTTTGCCCATCGGACTGTCTAATCTTCTCAGTTTATATCAGAGGGAATACGGGATGGTCATGGCAGCTTCCTTTCTGGTGGCCTTACCGATGATTATCCTTTTCCTGAACATGCAGAAGCAGTTTATAGCTGGTCTCACTTTAGGTTCGGTTAAAGCATAGAAAGGCAATTTAAGCATAAAAAGGCAACTTTATCAATTGACTGGCCGTCGATATTGGATTATATTTAAGAAAGCTTTAAAAAATCATCAAGTAATTCAAATAATCTGCTTTTATAGGAGGTGATTTTAGTATGGGTAGACTGGATGGGAAAAAGGTAGTTTTTGTAGTAGCCCATGAATTCGAGGACATCGAACTTTGGTACCCGCTTCTCAGACTGAATGAGGAAGGGGCTAAAACTTTTATTGCTGCGGTGGATACCGGGTTACATCCACGGCCAGCGGTTCCGGGTAAATATGTTACCGGACGGTTCGGGACTACTGTTCCTCCACTGGTGCATGAAGAGGGAAAGCGCTATAAACTGATCAAACTAGAGCAGATAAAAGCCAATGAATTTGCCGCCATGGTCTTTCCGGGAGGATTTTCTCCCGATCCCCTCCGCATTGACCAACGAGTTTTAAAACTGGTAAAAGAGTTCCATCAAAAGGGAAAGATATTAGCAGCCATCTGTCACGGTCCGCAGGTGCTGATTTCAGCAGGAATAATTAAAGGTAAAAGGGTAACTGCTTACCGGGCAGTCATGGATGATCTGATTAATGCCGGGGCTCTTTTTGAGGATGTTCCGGCCGTGGTAGATGGCAATATAATTACCGGCAGAGTTCCGGACGATCTACCGGATTTTTGTCAAAAAATTATTGAAAAATTGAGTTCATAGAGAGGAGGAAATTACCTGATGACCTCGCGCGAGAGAGTGGGTATGACTTTGCAGCATAAAGAGCCAGATCGTGTTCCTATTCATGATTCTCCCTGGCAAGCAACCATTAACCGTTGGAAGAAAGAAGGTCTTTCCGATGATATCCCCGTATCTGAATATTTTGGCTATGAGATTGAAGGTATTATGCCGGATCTGAGTCCTCAGTTCCCGGTAAAGGTATTGAGTCGCAATGAGGAATTTATAGTAGAGACTACACCCTTTGGAGGAGTGAGAAAGAATTTCCGGGATTATTCTACTACTCCCGAAGTTATTGACTGGCCGATAAAAAGTAAGGCTGACTGGGAGGAAATCAAGTCTCACCTTGAACCGGATTATACCAGGGTGGACTGGGTTTGTTGCCGGATGACTTACGAGAAAGCCCGTAACGATGGTAAATTTATTACCTATAACGCCGCTATGGGCTACGACCATTTCCAGTCTTATCTGAAGACAGAGGAGCTGCTCATTGCCATGGTCACTGAACCACAATGGGTGCGGGAAATGTTTGCTACTCATGCCCGACTACTGATTGACATGGCGGATATGATGATGAAGAAGGGATTTGAATTTGATGGAGCATTTTTATATAATGATATGGGCTATCGAAATGCTTCCCTTTTTTCTCCCCGCACTTACCAGGAATTACTTTTGGAAACCGACCGCACGATCTGTGATTTCTTCCACCGTCACAATATGCCAGTAATATTGCATTCCTGCGGAAATGTGAAAGAATTAATTCCTTACCTCATTGAAGCTGGTTTTGACTGCTTGCAACCGTTAGAGGTAAAAGCGGGAATGGATCCCATAGAACTTAAGAAAGAATTTGGTAACAAGTTAGCTTTGATGGGAGGAATTGATGTAAGAAAAATGGCCCTGGACGATCCTGGTCCTATCGAAGAGGAAATTCGAACTAAATTTGAAATAGCTAAAAAAGGCGGGGGATACATTTATCATTCCGACCATTCCGTTCCCAAAAATGTTAGTTTTCAGCATTATCAGCGCGTAATAGAACTAGTTAAAAAATACGGCAAATACTAATAAAAATGTAAAACCCCGTTAGATATTTTCTCTCTAACGGGGTTATTTTTCATTTTTTTCATTAATAATCCCAGGGTAATTCATTTCGAACTATTACCTAGGCTATCATTTTTAAAGTAGCACATGATACCCATACCTTAGTGCTAAACACGTATCATGTTCCGATGAAAGTGATATCTGCATCACTTCTTTTTAAATTAGGCCATATTTGACTGAATCTGGAAGGAAGCGTTATAATCTAAGTGGCCTCGGAAATTCTAAATTTTAATCAGCCGGTGATAAGGGGAGGGTAAAATGATTCATAAATTGGAAATTAAAAACTTCAAATCTATAAAACATCTGCAATTGGATTGTAAAAGAGTAAATGTCTTCATAGGGAAACCGAATACCGGGAAATCAAATATTCTGGAGAGTATTGGTATTTTTTCTTTTTCATTTGGGGAACTCAAAGATTTTGTTAGATTTGAATATATGACTAATCTATTTTATGACAACGATTTAGACAGTAAGATAGAAATAATTGCTGATGGTATAGACTGTATGATAAATTTTAAAGATGGGCGGTTTATAGGCCATGCTGAAAAAGAAGAGGAAAAGCCTTTTCGGTTTAAATTTGATTACGAATATAGTGGAGGTGGACCTCGGGACAAATTGGGAATTTCACCTTGTAAGTTTTATAGGTTCGAAATAATAAGAAGTTTTCCTATAAATAAGCCCGATTTTCTTCTACCTCCAAGAGGTGTGAATCTCTTATCAATTCTCTTGACCAATAAGCTCTTAAGGAAAGCGGTAGCAAATATATTTAGCGAATATGGACTCAGAATCGTTTTAAAACCTCAAGAAGACAAAATAGAAGTTCAGAAAGAGATTGAAGATGTAATAATTTCTTATCCTTATCCTTTGGTTTCTGACACTTTACAGAGGGTTATTTTTCACTTAGCGGCCATTGAAACCAACAAGGACTCGATAATCATTTTTGAAGAACCAGAAGCCCACGCTTTTCCTTTTTATACTAAATTTCTTGCCGAGAGAATAGCTCTGGATAAAACGAATCAATATTTTATCTCTACCCATAATCCCTATTTCCTTCTATCAGTTTTGGAGAAAACACCCAAAAATGACGTGGGAATTTTTATAACCTATTTTAGAGATTATCAGACAAAAGTTAGGCCCCTTACTGAGAAGGAAATGTCGGAGTTCCTTGATCTTGACGCTAGTGTATTTTTTAATCTCGATAAATTTCTGAAGGAAGAATGATATTTGTAGAATGTAATCCCGATAAAACTTTGGTAAGTACCACGGGGATTTCGCATAAAGAAATAGAGCATGCGTATGGAAAAGGAAATGTTTGTAATAAATTAAAGAAAAACAGAAATTCCAAAGGCTTAGTGGATGAGGATCCTTTAAGTATCCCACCAAATTATATTGGCAAATTGAAAACTTCTCTTACAAGAACATAATATTAAACTTTTATACGATGAAAAGACTCAAAATTATTTAATTATGTTATGTCCAAATTTAGAAGAATGGATTTTAAAGATGGCGGAAGAAGCAGAAGTGGATGTGAAAGACTATTATTTACCTGACAATGCGGACAAACTGCACCAATTTGTATCAGTAAATGAAATGAATAAGGACTTCAAGAATTTAATAGAAGATTTAAAGGGAAAAAGCAAAATCTTTAAGACTTTGGAAAACCTATTAAAAAAATAAGCAGAGTATTGCGAAATTGTTATGTTCGAAGAACTACTTACGATCCCGCCTAACTGGTTTCATCTGTGAAGTTAATGATTTGGTTGGAATGGGGGCGGGAGAAGATAAAACCAAGAAGTTTATAAATTAATTTTGCCCCCAGGAAATCAGGGGCTTTTAAATCGGGAATAGGGCATCCTTCCATTACATCAAAACCAATAATTTTTCTTTTCTCAGTTAGAGTTCTAAGAAGGGCCATTACTTCGTACCAATCCAATCCTCCGGGTTCGGGAGTTCCCACGGCGGGCATTATTCCCGGATCGAAAACGTCCAGGTCAATAGAAATATAAACTAATTCCTGCAGGTGGGAAATTACTTCCTCAATCCATTCCTTTTTCTCTTTAATCTCCCGAGCATAAAAGGGCCGGATTTGTTTTTCAGAAATAAAAAGATGTTCTTCTTTGCTAACCGAACGTATCCCCATTGGAACTACGGGAACCAATTCATTTACCCGGCGCATAACACAGGCGTGGCTGTAAGGACTTCCCTGGTATTCCGATCTTAAATCCAGGTGGGCATCCAGCTGGAGAAATGAAAAGAGGGAATATTTTCTTTGCAGAGCTTTCACCGCTGCCAGAGTCAAAGTATGTTCTCCGCCTATAAGCACCACAAATTTTTTATCCTTCAATATACTAAGATATACTTGCTCCACTCTAGAGATCATATCTTCTGGTCCAGATACTATAGGAGCCACTGCGGGGAAAGTATAAATTTTTATGGTAGAAGAGATATCCTGCTGTAATTCTTCGTCCCAGAATTCCAGCTCCCGGGAAGCCGCAATAATTGCTTCCGGCGCTCGGCGAGTGCCGGTCCCGTAAGTGGTGGTAACCTCGTAAGGAACGGGGAGAATCACTATCTGAGCATTCTGATAGCTGCTATTTTCCCATCCCAGAAATTTTCCCGGATGAAAGAATTTTTCTTCCTCTACCGACCTGGGTTTCTTATCCTCATCAGGGGACAACGCTTTTCACCTTCTCGAATTTTCTACCCCTATCTATTACCGTGGTTTCCAATGAATCAAAGCCAAACATTTCCTGAATGTAAGATTTGGCAATTTCCACTGGGAAGTCTCTACAGGAAAAAACATCAATGCTGGCAAAATTTTTTTCCGGAAAAGTATGAATGCTGATGTGGCTTTCAGCTATGATCACAAATCCGGAAAGGCCCGCATCTTCCAATTTTTCACAAGTATAATTTATTACCCAGGGCGGACTAATCTTACGCATTCCAATGACTTCGGGAAGATGATCAAGAAATTCGTAAATCCTCTGCATATTCCCGAGCAACGATTTATTGGCCCCATAACCATCAACTGTCAGGTGTTTGCCGAATCTTTTCACATCCCCCTCCCTCCTTGGGAAAAAAATTGCCGGCACCTTGTCCGGTATCTGGTAATAATATACTTTTGGTAATATTAATGTCAAGGGGAAAGATAATATTTGATTTTTTACCTTCAATTTTTGGATTTATGGGAGATAAGGGATTTATTCCAAGGGTTTCTAGTAGCGGGAGAAATTGATTTTCGCAAGGGATTGTGATAAAATTAAAATCTAAACCGAGGTGGGAAATATGCGTTCCGTCTTAAAAGTAGCTATCAGTTTTGGACTGGTAAACATTCCCGTGGCAGTTTTTCCGGCCACCACACGTAAAGATGTTTCTTTCCACTTGCTACACTCCCGTTGCCAAACCCCTATAAAATACCGGTATTATTGCCCGACGTGTGATAAAGATATAGCGCGGGATGAAACTGTCCGGGGATATGAATACGAAAAATCGAAATATGCTGTAATTACTGATGAAGAACTGGATAATATTCCGCTGGAGAGTAGACGAATTATTGAAATCACAGACTTTATCGATCGCGAGGTGATAGATCCCATATATTTTGACAAGAGTTACTATTTAGAACCCCAGGAAACGGGAGAAAAAGCCTATGCTCTTTTGTGTCAAGCTATGCAAAAAGCTAAGAAGGTAGCAGTGGCTAAAGTGACTATGAGAGGGAAAGAATATCTGACGGCTTTGAGGAACTTCGGTAGCATTCTGTTAATGGCCACTCTTTTTTATTCTGATGAAATAAATATACCGCGGGTGGTGATTCCTCCTCATGAAGTAAAAATCCTGCCCGGAGAACTGGAAATGGCGGTTCAGCTTATCAATACCCTCTCCGGTAAGTTTGAGCCGCAAAAGTACCATGATCAATATCGAGAAGCTCTCTTGAAAATGATTCAGGAAAAAATAGAAGGGAAAGAGGCAATAAAAGCACCGGTCCGGAAAGAGACTGCCGGGGTGATGGATTTAATGGAGGCTTTAAAAAAGAGCGTAGAAATTGGTGCTAAGAGAGCTTCCTCCCGGAAAAAATAGTAATGGGTTGAGGAAGATAAAAGTTTGGACTGGCTTACCCGAAAACTCAAACCTATGCTGGCCTATTCCTCTCCGCCCTTTGATTCCCCGGAATATATTATGGAAGTAAAATGGGATGGGACTCGTTGTCTGGTTTTTATCGGCCGGGGATTGCGTCTCCAGAATCGCAGATTACTGGAGATAGGCTATCGCTATCCTGAGTTACATAATTTACCACAATGGATTAAAGCCCGGGAAGTAATTCTGGATGGAGAGATCGTTATCCTGGTGAATGGTAAACCCAGTTTTTCTAAACTTCAGGAGCGAGAACATATAAGCGAAGAAAACCGAATTAAAATTCTTTCACGTATTATACCCGCCACTTATATCGTTTTCGATCTTTTGTATCTGAACGGTAAACTGCGGACCAATGAACCGCTATCAATACGGAAGGAATTACTGGAGACTCATGTGGTGCAAAATGAATTTCTGGTGATTTCCCAATTTGTGGACCAATATGGTATAAAATTTTATAAGGAAGCGGTGACACGGGGACTGGAAGGGATTATGGCCAAACGGAAAAATAGTCGTTATCTTATTGGTAAAAGAAGCGAAGACTGGCTAAAGATAAAGAAATTTCAGAGTATAGATGCTGTAATCTGTGGTTACACGGAAGGTCAGGGGCGCTACCAGGAACTTTTTGGTTCTCTGGTTTTGGGATTGTATTATCAAAAAAAATTGCAGCATGTTGGCCAGGTAGGAACTGGATTTTCCAGTGAGGAAATGCAACAACTGTTGAAAATATTAAAAGGTTTAAAAATAAGGCGCTGTCCCTTCCCCGAAATTCCGGAGATTGCTCGTTCCGTCCAATGGGTGAAACCGGAGATAGTATGTGAGGTAGAATTTATGGAATGGACCGCGGCTAAAAAGTTACGCGCTCCTCGTTATCGAAGATTGAGATGGGATAAGCCATTAAGGGAATGTGTTATCCCTGGGTAAATAAAATTCTAGGAAGATTAAAAAGAGGTGAAATGTATGCAATTTAGATACCGATTATATTTGTTGATTTTTCTGGTGGGAATGATAGTGTTATTCACTCTCCAGGGAGTAATTGCCACTGAAATAGAAGAAATTCTCTCTTCTGCTCCCTCTGCCACTGATTATCCAGAAGCGGGAGCGGTGGTTATTCGCCATGAAGAAAAAGATTTGATAAAAGCGGATGGGACTTCCATAACTACCGTCCATCGTTTAATTAAAATTTTTGAAGACCGAGGGAAAAAGGAATACGGAGAGATACGTATACCTTATAGCACCCTGCTCCAGAAAATAACTATTAATAAGGCCCGCACCATCACTCCCGATGGTAAGACGGTAGAACCTTCCCCGGATGCAATTAACGATGTTACTCCTCCTTTTTTGCTGGACGCTCCTATTTATTCTGATATAAAGTGGCGCACCATCAGTATGCCAGCACTGGAAAAAAATGCCATAATTGATATAGAAGTCACTATTGAACAGATTGAGCCTTACATGGCGGGGTATTTCTTCGGAGAATTTGGCACCCAGGAAATGGAACCGATTGGGGAATCTCAGTTGATAGTGGTTGTTCCCCGGGAAATGAAATTTTCCTATGTAATGCGGGATTTAAACGTGGAACCAGAAGAAACTTCCGATGAAGAAACGGTTACTTATTCCTGGGAAATAAAAAATATTCCCGCCTTGGTAGAGGAACCATTAATGCCGGAAGATATGGGAGCTCGTATTATGTTTTCTTCTATTTCTACCTGGAATGAGGTTGCTCGCTGGTTTTACCAGCTGGCTTCTCCTCAGATTCAGAGTGATGAGGCTATAAAAGCCAAAGTAGAGGAATTAACCCGGAATAAGGAAACACCGCCGGAGAAAATAAAAGCCATTTATAATTTTGTGGCTTCAGAAATTCGTTATGTAGGTCTGGAATTTGGTATCGGAGGTTATCGTCCCCATGCTGCTCAGGAAACTTTCCGCAATAGATATGGCGATTGCAAAGATAAAACTATCCTTTTCCTCACTATGTTAAAGGAAATTGGGGTTACCGGTTACCCGGCGCTTATTCGTGCTTTTGGAGAAACTGATACCCGACTTGCTTCTCCCGGACAGTTCAATCATGCCATTGCCGTAGTGCCTCAGGGAGAAGATTATTTCTGGTTCGATCCTACTGCCGAGACCTGCAGTTACGGGGATTTGCCTTCCGCCGACCAGGGAAGGGAAGTATTGATTACCATGGGAGAGGAAGGAAAGTTTGTGCGTACTCCAGTTTTCCCTCCCGCACACAATCTGGAGAAATTCACTCTTCAGGCAGTTATTCAGGAGGATGGTTCCCTCAAAGGGGAAATAGAGATGGATACTACTGGAGCCTATAGTGCTATTTACCGTTCGGTTTTTAAGAGGCGCAATCCTGAGGAAAGGCAAGCAGTATTAGAGAGTATTCTTAATTTCGTTTATCCGGGGGCTAACTTACGGAAATGGTCCACTTCCGAGTTAACTGATTTAAATATCCCCATAAGTTTAAAGATTTCCATTGAACATCCCCACTACGTAGAAACCAGTGAGGATATGATTTTCTTCAAAGTTCCGGGAAGGCTTTCACTTTTACCCACCGCCAATTTAGCTAGCTGGGTAGGTAAGGATGAAAGGAGATATCCCTTCCAGTTGGATTATATAAGTAGTACCAGCCGGCTGGAAAGGAAGGTGGAAATTACCCTTCCGGAAGGATACCTTATTCGAATTCCCAAAAACTTCTCGATGACGACTCCCAGTGGTTCTTTCCACAGTAATTATGAAAAAGTGGAAAGAAAAATCATTTATAACGGAGTGCTGGAGTTTAACTATCCTATCATTTCTACCGCTGAATATTCCGAACTCAAGAAGTTAATTAATGCCGCCGTGCAGGAAGAGGGAAGACAGATTGTTCTGCTCAAAGAATGATTTGTTATCCAGTTTTTGATTAACGGAAAGGAGGGAAGAAAATTGGCCCGGAGTATAATTCAGGTAGGCGTAGGAGCTATGGGGAGACATTGGCTGGAAGCAATTTTGCGATCCCCGCATTGGGAATTGGTAGCCCTGGTGGATACTAATCGGGAAACTCTAAGACGGGTTATGGATCTGTATTCTCTTGCCGGAAAGAATTGTTTCACCGACCTGGAAGAGGCGCTGAGTAAAGTAGAGGCGGAAGCGGTGCTGGATGTAACTCCCCCTTCTTTCCGTAAAGAAGTATGTCTGCGCGCCGTAAGTGTAGGAAAACATGTCTTATCAGAAAAACCGCTGGCGGATACGTTGGAGAACGCTAAGATTATAGTAGAAGCAGCGGAAAAAGCTAATCGCCTTTTTATGGTGAGTCAGAATTATCGTTTCCAACCAGCACCGCGAACTATTAAAAAGATTATTTCTGATCGAGAAATTGGGGAAATAGGCTATGTCACGGTATCCTTTCATAAGGGAGTGAAATCTCCAGGTACTTTTCGGGAAACCATGGATTATCCGTTAGTGGTAGATATGTCCATCCATCATTTTGATTTAATGAGATTTTTGTTGGGAAAGGAGCCACTTACTGTGCAGGCACGCAGCTGGAAACCTTCCTGGAGCTGGTTTCGGGGAGATCCTTGTGTCAATTGTATATTTGAGTTTAGTGGAGGATTTTCCATTCACTACCTGGGAAGCTGGGTGGCCAGGGGATTTGAAACTTCTTGGAATGGAGAATGGCGAATCGAAGGTTCACGTCAGAGCCTTCACTGGCGGGAAGAAGGAGTTTTTCTTTCCACTTCGCCGGAAGAATTTCAACCGGTAACTTTGCTTTCCATGCCGGTCGTGGGTCTGGATTTTGCTCTGGAGGAGTTCCATTCCGCCCTTACTGAAGAAAGGGTTCCTGAAACCGCTGCTAAAGATAATCTTAAAAGTTTAGCTATGGTTTATGCCACCTTACAGTCTATAGAATCCGGCAAAAAAATTTCTATAACTGAGGATTAGATATGTTTACTTTGAAAAAATGGTGGAAGTATCTACTGATTGTGGGAACCATTTCCGGAATAGTTTTCATGGGGCAGGGTCATCTTTATCTTTCGGGAAGTTCATCAGAAGGGATAAAATTACCTCCACCTTCTAAAGCCGGTAAGCCGCTAGAAGAGTGTATTTTCTATCGCACTTCTATTCGCGAATTTCGTCCCGATGCTTTAATTCTGAAAGAAGTGGGTCAGCTTTTATGGTCGGGAGGCGGAATCAGCATTGATGGATTGGCGGGTCCTACGCGGGCAATTCCTTCGGCAGGAGCCACCTATCCGCTGGAGTTTTATCTGGTAGCAGGAAACGTGAAAGGACTGGCGCCGGGAGTTTATCATTATCAGTATCGTGATCACCAGTTACTGCTGGTAAAAAAGGGAGATGTACGTCGAGATCTAGGCCGGGCTGCTCTGGGTCAAATATGGATTGAACAAGCTCCGATAAGTATTGTTATTGCGGCATTATATTCACGGACTACCATGCGCTATGGAGATCGAGGAAACCGTTATGTACTGATAGAAGTGGGTCATGCGGGACAGAATATTTCCCTACAAGTTCAGAGCCTAGGGCTAGCTACCGTACCTATAGCCGCTTTTTACGATGATGCCGTGAAGAAAACGCTGGGGATTGAAGCCGACCCCCTTTATATCTTTCCCATCGGGAAGAAATATGATTGAGTTGCCCGGTTATGATATGTTAACATTAAGTTAAATACTGTCGAGCAGATGGCCAATGGAAGCCCAGATATTTTTCATGGTGCAAATGTATCATGTGTTCAAAGTTTTTGGAAAAATTGCTGCTTTGAGCGATATTAATGTTTCCATTGATAAAGGAGAATTTGTTTTTATCTCCGGTCCCAGTGGTGCGGGGAAAACCACTTTTCTTCGATTACTTTACCAGGATGAAGTTCCTACCTCCGGTCAAATCATTGTTAATGGAAGAAATCTCCTGCGTCTAACTAAATCCCGTCTTCCTTACTTTCGTCGCAATTTGGGGATTGTTTTTCAGGATTATAAGTTACTTCTCAACCGGACAGTTTTTGAAAATGTATCTTTTGCTTTACAGGTGGTGGGAATAAGCGGAAGAGAAAATTACCGGCGAACCCAGGAGGTACTTTCGCAAGTAGGATTAAGCGATCGAGCTGATGCTTATCCTTTGCAACTTTCCGGAGGAGAACAACAGCGGGTAGCCATTGCCAGAGCAATTGTCAACCGTCCCTCCTTAGTGCTGGCTGATGAGCCTACCGGAAATTTGGATACAGAAACCGCCTGGCAAATTATGCATCTTCTGGAGGAGATTCATTCTTCAGGCGCCACCATGTTAGTGGCCACCCATAACCAGGAAATAATTCGGGAATTTCCTCATCGGGCAATTGTTCTTAACCGAGGAAGAACAGTACAAGAAGAGATAAAATTGGAATAATGAACAGAAATTTTTCTTACTTTTTAAAAGAAGGGCTGAGGAGTTTTAAACGCAATCTTTTTATGAATCTGGTAGGCATAAGCACCGTGGTTATTAGCTTGGCAATTGTAGGTGTTTATATGGTTGCTTCTCGCAATCTAAATTCCTTGCTAGAATTGTGGGAAGAAAGAGTAGAGGTAATAGTCTTTCTCCGGGAAGGAGGAACCAGTAAGGATCACCTACGTTTGCAACAGCGAATAGCCGCCATTCCGGGGGTGAAAGAAGTTCGATATATTTCCAAAGAAGAAGCATGGCGCAATTTTGCCCGTGATCCAAGTATCCGGGCGGAACTGGAAGATCTAGGATTTAATCCTTTACCGGCTTCTTTCCGAGTAAAGTTAGGTCGGGATATATCTTCGGCGGCGGTGATAAATGCTTCACTGGAACGCCTTAGCCGATTGGAAGGGGTAGAAGAAGTGTTGCAGCAAGAAACCGCTAAAAGACTTTTAAGGACGGTTCAGAGAATTCGGATAGGAATATTATTGCTGGGTCTAGGTTTGGCGTTGGCTTCGGTATTTATTATTTCCAATACGGTAAGGCTTACCATTTACTCTCGCCGTCATGAAATTGAAATCATGAAATTAATTGGAGCTACTAATAGTTTTATCCGCACCCCTTTCCTGATCGAAGGAGCTTTTCAGGGTTTCTCCGGGGGGGTCTTAACAATGATTTTATTTTTTCTAATAGATTGGGTCTGGAAAAATTTAACCAGCAGGTCTATATGGGGTTGGGAGAGTTTCTTCCCTTCCTGGATCAGTTTTTTCTCCCTTTATCTGGGGGTATTAATTATGGTTATTGGTACTGCAGTGGGGATGTTTGGCAGTTTTATTGCCCTGCGACGGTATCTCAAAATTTAAATCTGGTGCCATGAGAAGGAAACTTTACCCCATAGTGATGGGGTTATTTTTTATTGTGGGGAGTTTGCTTTATTCCGCTCCCGGTTTTGACGATCTTGAGAAAGAACTGCAGGAATATCAGCAACTCATTGAATCTAAACAAAAAGAACTAGAAAAATTACAGGCAGAAATCCAGCGGCAAGAGACAGCTCTCCGTAAATATAGTTTACAGGAAAGAAGTATTCTGGCCGAATTGGAAAGTCTTGACCGCCGTATATCAACTATCCAGAAGGATTGGAAAGGATTAACGGAGAAACTGAAAGATTTGAATCAGCTGGTGGATAATAGTATGCGAGAATTACAGAACCGGGAGGAGAAAATTCAGCAGTTAAAAACCTTTCTCGCTCGAAGATGGCGCTATCTCTATAAAAAAGGAAGGCTGGGCTATTTGGAAATTTTATTAGGAGCAGAAAATCCCTCTGATTTTGCTGTGCGACTCCGACTAACCCAGCTTCTAATCAGCCAGGATAAAAAACTTCTTCAGCAGTTTCGAAGCGAAAAGGAGTCTCTGCTCCGGGAACAGGAACAACTGGAAAAGAGGGAACAGAATCTTATTCTTTTAAAATCGGTTACTGAGGAGACTTATCGCACTTTACAAGGGGAGCGGAATCGTCGTCAGGAATTGCTACATCAGATTCGCGGTCGACGCAGTAATTATCAAGCAATGCTGCGAGAACAGAAAACTTCTTTTACCGCTATGCAAGATTTTATGCAGAAATTAGAACAAAAACGCCAGTCACTGGAGACCGAGATTGCTCGGCAGCGAGCAATGTTTGATCGCAAGAAAGGCAAACTAATCTGGCCGGTGCGAGGTAAAATAGGTAGCTATTTTGGAAAACAGAAGCATCCCCAATTTGACATTTATACTTATAATCAGGGAATTGAAATTCTGGTTGAGGAAGAGACTCCGGTGAAGGCGGTATCCTCGGGTCTAGTGGAATACGCGGAATGGCAGAAGGGTTATGGTAAATTGGTGATAATTTCCCATCCTGGTGGTTATTATACTCTTTACGGTCACTTATCAGAAATCCTATTGTCCGTTGGTCAGAAAGTACAAGAAGGAGAGACTATTGCTCTTTCCGGAAATACTGGAAGTGTTGAAGGCCCTTCTCTTTTCTTCGCTATCTGCAAAGGGAATCATCCCTTAAATCCTCTAGATTGGTTGGAGAAATAGTATGCATATTCGCAAGCGTTGGACACTAATCTTTTTGGTAGGATTGATTTGTTTGATTGTTCTGCCAGCAGGGTGTTTTTTCCATCGGAATAATCCCCCGCTTGAGACCAACCCACAGCTGAATTCTTTTCTAGAGATTCTTTCCTTGATTGAAAATCATTATGTGGAACCAGTGGATCCCCAGGAATTAATTTATCAGGCTATCCGCAACATGACACGTAAACTCGATCCCTATAGTTATTTTCTGGATCCCGAAAGTCAAAAAGAGGTAGAAATTGAAATTACAGGAAGTTTTTGGGGGGTAGGAATGGAAATCGGTATGCGGGATAAACAAATTACAGTTATATCTCCCCTGGAAGAAACACCAGCCTGGAGAGCAGGAATTCGCGCTGGGGATCGCCTAATTAGGATAGACGGGATTTCTACTGCCGGAATGGACGTGATGGAAGCGGTTAAGCGAATTCGTGGCCCGGAAGGTAGTTCGGTGATGATCACAATAGAAAGAGATGGGAAAGTGCTGGATTTTGTCCTTCTGCGGGAGAGAATAAAGATTATAAATGTTCGCGATAAAGTTCTTCATTCTAAAATAGGATACATTCGCATCAATTCCTTTTTAGATCAGCATACTAGTAGAGACTTAGACAAAGCGCTGGAAAAATTTTATCAGCAGGGGATTAATCGGTTAATTCTGGATCTACGAAATAATTCCGGAGGGCGGTTAGATGAGGCAATAAATGTAGCTAGCCGGTTCCTCGAGCGAGGGACGGTGGTAACTATTCAAGGTCGCTCTTCTGCCGATGTGGAAACCAAAAAAGCTAAACCAGAAGGGCGAGTTTATCCCTACCCTTTGGTGGTGCTGGTGAATAATGGCAGTGCCAGCGCCTCCGAAATTGTAGCTAGTGCTATTCAGGAGAATCGCCGCGGAATCCTGTTAGGTATCACTACCTTTGGGAAAGGGGTAGTGCAACAGGTTTTTCCCTTTGCTGATGGATCCTCCCTCTGGTTGGTAGTAGCTCGCTATTTCACTCCTGGGGGCCGTTCCATTCACCAGCAGGGTATTCGGCCGGATGTAGAAGTTGAAGATTTTGCCCTTAGTCCCGGACGCAAAAAAGTATTAGAGAATTTGTATCAAGGTGGGTATCTGGGAAAGTTTATCCGAGAACATCCCCGCTATTCTCTGGAAGATATAATTGATTTGCGTCAGGAACTATTGAAAAAAGGAATTGATTTAACCGTAGAGGAGCTGAGACGATTAATTGCTCTGGAAACGGTAGATCGCGAGGACGATTTTGCTACTGATGTTCAACTCCTCAAAGCAGTAGAGATTCTGGAAGATGAAGATAATTATCAAAAAATTTTGGAACAGAGCGGGGAATAGAGAGAAAGGTCAATTACAAGAATGGCGCGTATGAAAGATAGACATATTTATTTAGTGACTGGTATAATGGTAAGCTTCCTCTTAGTTTTACTATTTTCTTTTAATGCTTTCCCTAACCTTTATCTTTATTTGCGCATTTTCCAGGAGGCTTTTTCCCTTATTCGGCAGCAATATATTGAACCGGTATCGGAGAATAAAATCTTAGAAGGTGCTATGGAAGGAGTTATGGAGGTTCTGGATGAGAATTCTTATATTCTGGATGGTTCTGACTCCAGGAAAGAGAATCCTTTAATGTTCGAAGATATTGGAATTTTGTTAAGCCGAGGAAAGGAAGGATGGCAAGTAGTTTCTACCCTGGTGAATTCGCCTGCTTACCGAGCCGGAGTCCGCACCGGTGATTTACTGGTCAGGATCGAAGAACAGGGAATTTCGGCAATATATGCTACTCCACTAGTTAATAAGTTATCGGGACCATCATTTTCCCGGGTACGTTTGACTTTTGAGCGTAAGGGAGAAATTCAGAAATATACCCTCCGGCGAGAAGTTTTCCGGCCAAAAATTTTCCGGGAAAGACGAGAAAATATTGGCTATGTACGGATTACCGAATATCAGGATCACATTATCCGCGAACTCCAGGAAATTCTCTGGCAGTTCCGAAACGAAGGAATAAAGGGATTAATTCTTGACTTGCGAAATAATCCGGGGAATATGTACTCTCCTGCCGGAAAAATGGCTGCCCAAGTGGTTGCTTATTTTCTCCCTTCGGGTAAACTAGTATCCTATATCCGGGGTAAAAATTTGGAAAAGGACGAGCAACGATTTTTTACTCGGGGGGAGCCCATTTTTCTTAACCTGCCACTGGTAATCCTGGTAAACCAGGGAACAGCGGGAATTTCCGAAATTATCGCTGGAGCATTAAAAGATTACCAGCGGGCGACAGTAGTGGGAATGCGGACTTATGGAAACGCTTCCATAGCCCATTATTTTAACCTATCAGATGGTAGAATCTTACATCTTACTGTTGCCCAATATTATGCTCCTAAAGGAGAATGTATTGATGGTAAAGGTATTCTTCCTGATCGCGAGGTAATTGTTTCCCCAGAATTGGAATTGAAAATAATGAAAGGAGAAAAAGTTCCCGACTCCCAGCGGGAGGAAGCTTTCCGTATACTTCAGAGTCAGTTGAAAAAGGTTGCCAGTAGTGCTAATGTCGCTAATAGGTGAGGATATTTCTAATGCGGCGAATAAGAACTGCGCGATTGGTTCTGGAAATTTTGTTGATAGTAGTGATTCTTCTAGGGGTAATTTTTTACCTGGGACAAAAAAGAGAGGTGGATAATTCTATCTGGACAGGAAAACCGGATTATCAGCAACAATCGTTAGCGATCATAGAAGTCATCAATGAATTCCTGGCTAAGGCAGGATTTCAATCTTCTTTAGTGGAGGAAAGGGCGGAAAGAAGGTCGCGAGGAGAAGCGGATTATTTCCTTACCTTTAAAGTGATAAAATTATTCCCCCGACCGCGATTACGTGATTATACTGATTTACTAATAGGGAAAGTGGAGAAAGAGGGAGGGCGGATTTTCTCCCTTAATGCTTCCCGAAAAGAGCGGGAAGAGATTTTTACCTTGCGGGGCGGAATTGGGCCACTGGAAACTTTCTGGCTAATCTTCCGGCAGCCTCTCTTACCTCAGGTATCCATTATTATTGATGATCTGGGTTATGGAGGGGGGGTTACCGAACAGATTCTGGCTATGAAAGTACCCCTTACTCTTTCAGTGTTACCAAAAAAGGCTTATTCCAAATATATCGCTTCCCGAGCAAAAGAACTGGGTTTTCAGGTTTTACTCCATTTACCCATGGAACCATACGGGTATCCACAGGAAGATCCCGGTTCCGGAGCCTTATTAGTGGAAATGGAGGAAGAAAAGATCCGAGAAACCCTGATCCAAAATCTAGAAGAAGTTCCGGGAGTAGTGGGGGTTAATAATCATATGGGTTCTCGCTTTACTGCGCATGAGGAAAAAATGACCTTGGTGCTGGAAGAATTAAAAAAGCAAGGTCTATTCTTTATAGATAGTCGTACTTCTAATCATTCCGTGGCTTACCATCTGGCAAAAACTATGGGGGTTCCGGCAGCCTACCGGCATATCTTCCTGGATACTGATCAAAGAGCGGAAATGGTTAAAGTTAATATTCGGCAGCTGGCAGCCGTGGCGCTAAAGGAAGGGAAGGCAATCGCCATAGGCCATCCTTACCCTACTACCATTTCTATCCTGCAGGAAATGCTTCCGGAACTGGAAGAAGTGGTGGAAGTGGTTCCTGTCTCCCAGTTGTTAGAAACAGGAGAAGAACCCTTGTTAGAAGCGGGACAAGAATAGTTATAAGAAGCAGGGCGAGAATAAATCTATGCTGATTTTGGGTATCGAAACTTCATGTGATGAGACCTCCGCCGCAGTGGTAGAAAATGGAAGAATTATCCTTTCCAATATCGTAGCCTCTCAGGTGGATCTTCACCGAAAATATGGTGGGGTAGTGCCAGAAATAGCCTTCCGACGACATGCGGAGTTGATTTATCCGGTAATTGATGAAGCACTGGAAAATGCCGGTATTTCCTTCCGGGATATTCAGGCAGTGGCAGTAACCCAGGGGCCGGGTTTAATCGGATCACTGGTGGTGGGAGTGGCGGTAGCTAAATGCCTGGCCTATGTTCTTCGTTTGCCGTTAGTAGGACTCAATCATCTGGAAGGTCATCTCTGGGCCAATTTCCTGGAGTATCCGGATCTGAGGTTTCCGTTCATTGGCCTGGTGGTATCTGGCGGACATACCAGTTTATTTTACTTGCAATCTCCAGGAGAATATGAACTATTAGGGACTACCCGGGATGATGCCGTGGGAGAAGCATTTGATAAGGTGGCTAAGTTGCTGGGATTGGGTTATCCCGGAGGGCCTATTATTGATAATCTTTCTCGTAAGGGAAATTGCCGGGCGATTCGATTTCCTCAGGCTATGATGAAAGATAATTCTCTGGATTTCAGTTTCAGTGGTCTTAAAACAGCGGTGCTTTATTATCTAAAATCTCTGGATGCTCCTCTGGTAGTGGAAGATGTGGCTGCCAGTTTCCAGGAGGCAGTAATTGAGGTACTGTTTAAAAGAGTCATGGCTGCTGTTTATCTCAAGCAAGTAAATAAAATTTTGCTTGCTGGTGGGGTAGCCGCCAATACCCGTTTGCGGGAAGTCTTCAGCGAGAAGGCTCGACGCCGGGGTTGGCAGGTTTATTATCCCTCTCCGGCACTTTGCACTGATAATGCCGCTATGGTGGCATCACTGGGATATGATAAATTAGAGCGGGGAGAAACTGCTAATTGGGGATTGAATGCTATTCCTGATCTGAAACTGGGAATAAGAAAAAGTTTAGAACATTGGAAGTTTTAAATTATGCAAATTGGGAAAGTTACCCTGGGAAATAATGTTTTCCTTGCCCCCATGGCGGGAGTGACGGATAGTGCTTTTCGTCTCCTAGCCAAGCAAATGGGAGCAGGATTGGTATTTACGGAGATGATTAGTAGTGAGGCACTAGTCCGGGGTCAGGCTCGGGCCCAAAGTCTTATTTCCCATTCTCCGAAGGAGAAACCTCTGGCGGTCCAGATTTTTGGGAATTGTCATGAGAGTGTGGCTGAGGCTGCCCGAATAGCGGTGACCATGGGGGCGGATCTGATTGATCTTAATTTTGGCTGTCCGGTCCCTAAGGTGGTTAAGAATGGTGGTGGATCCAGTCTATTGCGTCAACCTTGGCATTTAGCGGAAATTGTAAAAGCGGTAAGAGAGGCGGTAGCTATTCCCGTCACCGTAAAAATTCGTTCCGGCTGGGATGCTAACAGTATAAATGCCGAGGAAATTGCTCTTATGGTTCAGGACCTGGGAGTGGATGCTATTACTCTTCATCCCCGCACTCAAACTCAGGGATTTAGTGGACAGGCGGACTGGGGACTTATTAAGCGAGTTAAAAAGTTGATAAAAATTCCGCTAATTGGAAATGGAGATATTCATACTCCCGAAGATAGTTGGCGAATGTTAACTTCCACCGGTTGTGATGCTGTGATGGTGGGAAGAGGGGCACTGGGTAATCCCTGGATTTTTAGAGAGATTCTTCATTTCCTTTCTATCGGTCGCAAATTCCTTCCCCCTTCGGTAGATGAAAAGATTTCTATCATCCGATATCACTTTGATTTACTGGTTAAAAATTATGGAGTAAAGGCAATCCCCCGATTTAGGAAACATGCTGGTTGGTATTTGCGTGCTTTTCCCCGGGCAGCAGAATTGAGAGAAAAAATTAATCGTCTCAACAGCCGACAGGACCTGGAATTACTGCTGGAAGCCTATCAAGCACTAGCTTCGGTAAGATCCCCAATTAAACCCCGACCTTAATTTATAGGGATTGAGTTAAATTATATAAAATTTTATTTGACGTGTGCCATTTAATTTAGTAAAATTTAGTAGTAATTTTAATCAACTTTAATTATATAATCTACTTTCTTTTATGATGAAAGTTACGATGAAAGAAATTGCCCGCCAGGCAGGAGGGACTCCTGTTAATCGCCGGCAAATTAATTCTGGAGGATACTTTCAACAGGGATATAAAGAGTTAAAAAAATAAGAAAGGAGAGTTAAGAAATGGGAAAATTTTTTAAAAAAATTACAAAAGTAATCTTATTATGTGTAATGATAGGGATACCGTTTTGTGTGTTAGTACCGGAGGTTTCAGCCGTGAAGGAGATAAGTTTTGTTTTCTGGCTATACAGTCCCGAAGTGATTGATGGTTGGAAAAAGACTTTAACAAATTTTGTGGAGGAGAACCCCGATATTACTATCAAGTATGTACCTGTATCAGGTACTACATGGGGAGAATATCTCGATAAAGTAGCTACACTAATTGCTGGGGGTGAAAAACCAGATACAATATGGGTAGCTACCGAAGGATTGCTCTTTTTGCATAGTAAAAGACTAATGCAACCACTCGATCCTTATATTGGAAAAGACAAAAAAGAATTGCAAGAATATTTAAACGATGTAGCTCCTGCTCTGCTTGAAGCGAATAAAATAGATGGTAAGATTTATGGAATGCCTTACAGTTGGAATAACATGGTCATTTGGTACAATACAAAATTGTTCAGTAAAGCAGGTGTTCCTTACCCTGATGCAGAGTGGACAAAAGATGACTTTGTGGAAGTCTGTAAAAAGCTGACGATTGACAAGGATGGTGATGGTAAGCCGGATCAATACGGTTTTGCAGTTGAACCCGGATATTTCACTAGTACTATCCCATGGATATTCTCTCGGGGGACAAATTTACTAAGTGAAGATCTGAAAAGATCTAACGCAAACGATCCTAAGGTAATTGAGGTTATGCAGTTTATGCAGGATCTTATATATAAACACAAAGTAGCACCTACACCTGGTTATGGGCCTACATTTACGTTATTCATAGCGGGGGAGATAGCGATGTTCGGTGCAGGCCGTTGGCCAATTATGACATTCGTTCCAGAAGGATTCACCGATTGTGACATTCAATACTGGCCAAAATGGACGAAAGAAACACCTCGGCTGACCTTGTTTGGTGTAGATGCATTTCCCCTTCTGAGTACATCTAAGAACCCATCAGAGACTTGGAAGTTTATAAAATACATGACTAGAAAAGACGTTATTGCCAAGTTCGTTGGTGAAAAAGGTGCTCCGATAGGTAATATTCCTACTCTAAAATCGCTAGCTACAAGTGATAAAATGGGTATATTCCCTCCGAAAAATTATAAGATTTTTTATGATTCAATTGTTAAATTCAATGCCAAGGCGGTTCCCGCCCCAATTCCATTTACTGAGGTTGAAAATATTTGGCTGCGATATGTGAGTTTGATCCTTGCCAACGAAATAACAGCCGTAGAGGGTTGTCAAAAAGCTCATAAAGAGATTGATACTTTGTTAACAAAATATAAGTAAATAAAAAATTTAGAAGCTTGGTTAAGATTTCCATGGGTCAGGGCAGAAAATGCTGCTCTGACCCAAATATTCTTATCGAGTTTCATTTTAAAGGTTAAAACAAAATGCATATAAAGACAGAAAGAAATAGGATAAGGAGAGGAGAAACCTTAACAGGTTATCTCTTTATATTACCAACAATGCTGGGATTTTCGTTATTTATTATAGGTCCCATGATTGCAGCAATAATTTTGGGTTTTTATTATTGGGATTTGTTTACTCCTCCAAAATTTGTGGGTTTAGATAACTATAAAGCGTTATTAAAAGATATACACGTATTTACAGTTTATAAAAATACCCTAATTTTTGTATCGGGTGTAGTGCCTCTTAATGTAGGTGGAGGACTATTGATTGCTCTAGCTCTTAATCGAAAATTCAATGTTATGTTTAAATATATTTTGCGAACAACCTATTTTTTCCCTATGGTCACTTCTGTTACCGCAATAGCACTTGTTTGGAATTTACTTTTAAACACAGATTTAGGTATCGTTAATTACTATTTTGGTAAAATAGGAATTCCGCGGATTAACTGGCTTCTTTCAAGCAGGCTAGCTAAAGTTTCAGTTATTCTGATAGATGTTTGGAAAAATATAGGGTTCTATATGATAGTGTGTTTAGCCGGTCTTCAAAATATTCCCCGCTTGTTTTATGAAGCAGCAGAAATTGATGGAGCTAGTGGATGGCAACGATTTCTCTATATTACTTTTCCCCTATTATCCCCTACTATCTTTTTTTTAATAATTATTGGATTGATCAATGCTTTTCAAATATTTGATATGTCTTTTGTACTTACCAGAGGTGGACCAGGTGATGCTACCCGGACTGTAGTTATGTACATCTATGAAACTGGCTTTCGTTTTTTTAACATGGGATATGCTACCACTGTGTCTTTATCTCTATTTATATTAATCGCCACACTTACATTAGTACAATTTAAAATAAGTAAAGGATGGGTATTCTACCGATGAAAGAACTTTTATTAGAGGTGTGTGAATAATTTGGAAAGAGAAAAATTACTATTTTTTTCTGGTAAATTAATATTATATTTTATACTTTTTATTGGTGTAATAATAATGGTAACACCTTTTATATGGATGTTTTCTACTTCTTTTGGAACCGTGGAAACTGCATTTGCCTTACCTCCTCGTTGGACACCAGATCTTACTAATTTAAATGCCTACCAACAATTATTAAAATCTATACCTTTTTTAAAATATATGTGGAATAGTTTCAAGATAGCATCCATTATAACCGTTGGTCAGTTATTTACATGTTCCACTGCTGCTTATGCTTTTGCTCGCATTTATTTTAAAGGACGTAATTTTCTTTTTCTTTTATTACTTTCTTCTATGATGATACCAACTCAAGTCACGGTAGTGCCTTTATTCATTCTTATGCGACGGATTAATTTATATAACACCCATTTTTCTCTTATACTTCCTGTTCTTGTTAGTGCATTCGGTGTGTTTCTCTTACGCCAATTCTTTTTAACTTTACCGGCAGAATTAGAAGACGCGGCAAAAATTGATGGAGCTAGTCACTTTATAATCTATTCTCGGATTATTTTGCCTCTTTCTGGTCCAGCACTTTCAGCTTTAGCTATTTTATGTTTCCTCTATTTCTGGAACGAATTATTTCGACCCCTTATTTTTCTGAGTTCTCTTGATAACTTTACTATTCCAGTAGGTTTAATGCTGCTTCGAGGCCAATATGATATTGGAAGTCCAACAAGATTAATGGCGGCGGTAACATTAGCAGTTATACCAGTATTGATTGTATTTCTATTCGCTCAGCGATATATCATCGAGGGTATCACTTTAACTGGTATAAAATAATAGGAAATCCTAAAAATATATATTTAGCAAGTAGTAAGAGAATGTAGCAAAGAATGCAGGAAACGGTGTTGGATGAGAAGAACTGTTTGAGAAAGTTATTGTCTGAGTTATGGGAAAATTTGCCTTTATTATTGGCCAGTGATATTTTTTTCTGTCTTTTTTGTGTACCTTCTACGATTTTATTTTTTTCTGATTTAATCTTACCTGCCATATGGCTCAGTGGTTTTACTATCATTCCAGCATTTTCTGGACTAGTATATTTGACGGGAAGGATCGCAAGTAGTAAGGAATTTAGTATAAAAGATATCATAGTTGGTATATACCATTTTTATAGACGGAGTATTATTTTAGGAAGCATAATAGCCTTATTGCTTTCTTTTATTCTTTGCACTTTAGGATTGATAAACGCTAATCCTGCTCAAGGGTGGTTGATATTTCCTCTATCCATACAATTTTCGGCGTTATTATTTATAGCTCTTCTTCTTGCATACATCTTTTCTTTAATGACTATCTACGACATTTCTCTCCAAAAAGCTTTTATATACGCTTTTTTGCTAGCATCCAATTATAAAATGCCTACCATCGGTACGTTCAGTTTGATTATCCTTTTTGTTTTTTTAATACGATGGACCAAATTTGGATTAATCTTGGTTTGTCCTGCCCTATGGGCTATTTTTGTTACCAATATCACCTTATTGTTGGTCCAAAAACAACTATCTTATTGAGAAAGAGATAAAAAATCACATATAAAAGGGGCGATAAAGTTTTTTAAGAGATTCTTTTAGTAATTGTAAGATTTGAACTTAAATTGAAGCGAGAAAGAATTGGTCGGAAATTTATTATTTATTAGAAGAAAAGGTGGAGAGGTAAATTCTTACATTATGTTTTTTTAGGGATGAAATAATGAGGAAGACTCAACGGTTAATTTACTCAATATTAATTGCAAATGTTATTTTATTATGTATAAGTGAAGGTACTTTAGCTGAGGAAAAGGAATCTATTATTGATGTTAGCTTAACTAATTCCATAGAATTAAGTGGTGAATGGAAATTTCAAAAAATTGAGTTTATAGATGAAAATATGGTTCAACCTGATTATAATGATAACAACTGGTCAGTAGTATATGCTCCTGCTACTTGGGAAGAACAAGGTATTGAATGGAAAACAGGGGAAACTCAACTCATTTTATATCGTCGAACTGTTTCTATACCAGCAGAATGGAAAGGAAAGAGGATAGGAATCAATTGCTGGTTTTCAAAACAATCCGGAGTCTATGTAAATGGGATAAGAGTTGAGCCCAAGGGACCTCTATTTGCCCGGTATAGTGATGTAACTAATATTCTTCAATACGGAAAAATCAACTATATAGCAGTAACTGCTTTAAATGAAGGAAAACTTGTATTAAAAGAAAGTCGACCACCTCGCCTGGGTGTCCTTGAGGAACGCTTGGTTACGAAAGTTTTGCAAAAAGATATTATTATCCCTTTTGATGGCGGAAAAATAAATGGCATCCTTTTTCATCCTGCTGGCCTCACGAATTTGCCAAGTCTTATCTTAGTGGCTACAGCTCATCATGGATGGGGAGTGACAGAGCCATGGTTTGATTTTGCTGACGAACTTGCTAGAGAAGGATATTTATCTCTAATTGTAGCTTCTAATAATCCTCGCTTAGAGCATATGCTTTCCGCCATTAATTTTCTTTCAATGCTTGGTTTTACCGATCCAATACGTATTGGAATAATAGGAGCCGATATGGCTGCTAAGTTCGCCATAATTGCTGCTACCAGGGATCCAAGAATTAAAACCATCATTAGTATCTCCAGCCCCATGGTAACGTTTGATGAAAAAATTAGTCTCTGTCCGGCATTATTTATAGCTAGTGAAGATGATACTATCGCCGCACTAGCTGCAAGGAAAATGAGTAAGCTCCTCCTTGGGCGCTCAGAGTCCTTAATATTTAAGGGCAAAATTCATGGAATTACATTTATCGAAGAAAGATGGACCGCAACTAGACAAGCAATCTTGGATTGGCTAAAGAAAAATCTTTAACGCAGAATAACTTTTCGTTTTCATTTCAGGATGAAATTATTACGTTCATAGACTTTAAAAGAAAGTTTGGAGAAAGGATTGCTACGTTTGGGGGTGTTGATTTAGACAAGCTTTGCAATATGGATGAGCAGAATCTCAGAAATTGTGTAAAGAATATTTTAAATGAATGTATGCCTTACAGATTCGCTTTAGGCTCCGGAAATTCAATCGCAAATTACATTCCAATAAAAAACTGCCTAATCATGTTAGATGAAGGATTAAAATGGAAATTTTAGTAAGTTCTGTTAATCTTGAAATTTAAATTGTTAATAAATCGTATTATGTTAATAGATCATATTACATGTGGTGCACAAATTTATAAAGATGGTTATTTTGTTAGCTCTTTTTGCTTATGGTTGCTCTTTATTCTCTTTGTCTGGTAATACTATCCTCTTTTAAAGACCTAGTAGAGATATTTAGCATACCTCCTACTCGGATTGCGGGCCATGGAATTGAGAGAAAAAATTAATCGTCTCAACAGCCGACAGGACCTGGAATTACTGCTGGAAGCCTATCAAGCACTACCTTCGGTAAGACCCTCAATTAAACCCCGACCTTAATTTATAGGGATTGAGTTTCTTTCCTTTAACTGTTTCACCTACCCCGGACAAATAATGCGTTCAACTACCTAAAAATACCTCTTATAGGATGATAATTTAATTTAATGTAAAATTTTACTTGACATATTCTTTTTAAATTTAGTAAAATTTAGCAGTAATTTTAATAAACATTAATTCAATAAGCCACTCTATTTAACGATGAAAGTTACTATGAAAGAAATTGCCCGCCAGGTAGGAGTCTCTCCTTCTACCGTTTCTCTCGCTTTTCAGAATAGTTCCCGAATTCCAGTAGAAACAAAACATAAGATTCTAAAGATTGCCAGCAAACTCAATTATGTATATCCCCGGAAGGTAGGCCGCAAGGTTCATGGTGTAATATCTTTAATCATAGAACAATTACCTATTCCAGCGATATCGGATAGTTTTTGCGGGGAAATCATTCAGGGAATGGAAGCAGCGGTTCGAGAATACGGTTATCACCTCTCTCTACATACGCTACATTTTGAAAACGAGAAAGCTGTAATTCCTCCTACCATTACAGGAGGAACGGTGGATGGAATACTAATTCTGGGTGGGGGAGATATAAGCGATGATTTTGTTCGGGAACTTCTGAAAATAGGGCTTCCTACTGTATTGGTAGATAACTACGTAATTGGTGAAAGAATAGATTGTGTAATCCCGGATAATATTACCGGCGCGGAAATGGCCACTGAGTATCTGATAAAACTCGGTCATCGTCGAATTGGCATTATCAAAGGTCCCAAGAAATATAAAACCCTTACTGACCGTTTCCTGGGTTATATTGAAGCATTGGAAGCTCATAATATTGAAATCGATTCCCAACTTATTCCGGAGAAGATTTCTCACGGTCCCGCCAAAGGATATCTAGAAACGAAATATCTGTTGAAGCTTCCAAATCCCCCTACCGCCCTTTTTGCCATTAGTGATAAAACGGCTATAGGAGCGTTGCAAGCTATCCGGGAGGCAAACTTAAGAGTTCCGGAAGATATTTCTCTCATCGGTTTTGATGACATCGTAGAAGCTGCCCATCTTAATCCTCCCTTAACTACTGTGAAAGTTCCTAAAAAGGAGATGGGAGAAATAGCGGTGGTAAAACTGCTCAGTGCTATCAATCGCGAAAACTATTATCCCAGCAAAACTGTTCTTTATACCGAATTGGTGGAAAGAGAGTCTTGTCAGTCACTGGTAGATTAATTCTCAACTAGAATAATTTCAGCTTTAATATTGACGAGGGAGGTGAAAAGTGCCCGGGAAGTTTGGCAAACTGACCAAGGGAAAATGCAGTCCCCAATAATTTCAAGGAGGGTAAAAAAAATGCGGAAATTCGTTATTGCCATTTCTTCAATTAGTTTAATGTTAATGCTCATATTCAATTACGCTTATGGTGTAAAAGTGATTAGATTTGTTACCTGGGGCGATACCGCAATGTTTGATGAACTGGGGGGACTTTTTACTAAGAAGCGTCCCGATATTAAGCTTGAGGTAATAGGAGTTCCTGCGATCAGCTGGGGGGAATTATTTGATAAGATGAAAATAATGGTTGCCGGTGGAGACCCTCCTGACATAGCTTACATTGCTATCGAAGGGACTCAATTGTTTGCTGAGGGTGGTCTAATTATTCCGCTGGACAAGTACATCGAACGTGATAAAGAAGAACTTAAAGATTTCTTTAGTGATGCGCATCCTAAATTAATTGAGGTTTTTAAATACAAGGGTTACCAGTACTCCCTACCTTTTGAATGGAATAACATGGTAATTTTTTATAACCAGAATGTACTGGATGATGCCGGAGTAGCTTATCCGGTCAAGGACTGGACGGTGGACGATTTTATTAAGGTAGGCCAGAAAGTATCTAAAGATATTGATGGCGACGGGAAGACCGATATCTGGGGATATCATTTTAGTGTTCAGTATTTTGCCTGTCTGGTGCCCTGGATGTTCCTGGCAGGAGGCAATGTTCTCAATGATGACTGGACTCAATCCCGACTCGATGATTCAAAAACTATTGATGCGGTTAAATTGTTGACTGATTTTGTCTGGAAATATAAAATATCTCCTTTACCCGAACCTGGTCAGGGATGGGGAGCCTGCGTTGCACCTTTTGTTAATAATCGAGCCGCTTTTTTTGGGGGAGGAAGATGGCCGGTAGCCTCTCTGCGAGATGCAAATTTTACTCGTTATGATGTTCAGTATATGCCTAAATGGAGAACCCAGAATGTAATTTACGGCGTCGGTGGATATCCAATCTTTAAAGCGAGTAAAAACCCTGATGAAGCCTGGGAATTTGCTAAATTTCTTACAACTTATGAAGCCCAAGCTTACGCTACTAAACGCGGATATTCCATCCCGGGAAGGAGAAGTGTGGCTTACAGTGATTCCATGTTTTATCTGCCTCCCAAAAACGCTCGTATTTACTACGAATCGCTTGATTTAGCCATACCGGTACCTTCTCCTCCAGAATATGGTAGAGTGGAATCGGTACTTATGCGAGAGTTCAGTTCGGCAGTTCTTCGTGAAAAAACTCCTGAAGCTGCTATGGCTGCTGCTCATCGGGAAATAAGTGACCTTTTGAAAGCAAGGCGTAAATAGTTATTATTCATTGCCGGAAAGGGATTTCCCTTTCCGGCAATGAATAATAAAGAAGGGGAATTTAAATTGTCCAGGGCGGTGAGTCTTCAAAGGATAAGAAAAAAAGAGATCGCTCAAGCCTATCTTTTTTTAGCACCTACTCTGGCCGGGTTTTTTATTTTTATTCTCGGACCGATGGCAGCAGCGATGGGGTTAGCTTTTTTTGATTGGAACCTGATTTCTCCTCCAACATTTGCAGCTTTACATAATTACTATGTAATTTTCTCTGATCCCCGGGTTCTTAAAATTATTTGGAACACACTCTTTTTTACCATAGTAAGTGTAGGCGTAAAATTAGTATTAGCATTGCTTCTTGCGTTAGGAGTCCATAGTCAGATAAGTCGTTTTTCTAATTATTTTTTGAGGACTACTATTTTTTCTCCGGTAGTTATTTCTATGGCGGCAGCATCTGTCATGCTAGGCTGGATGTTAAATACCGATTTTGGAATTGTTAATCATTTCGTTAGAAAATTAGGTATAATGCCTATAAAATGGTTAACTTCCTCTACCTGGTCTATGAGGTCAATTATTTTGATCGATATCTGGAAAACAATCGGATTCTACTTCATTGTCTTTCTCGCCGGTTTGCATAATATCCCCAAAGAATTTTATGAGGCGGCAAAAGTGGATGGAGCAAACGCTTGGCACCAATTCTGGTACGTAAGCCTTCCAGGACTCACTCCCACCTTATTTTTCTTACTGGTTATAGGTCTGAGTTCTGCTTTACAAGTTTTTGATCAAGCGTATATTCTTACCCGGGGAGGACCAGGAGATTCGACCCGAGTTTTGGTTTACTACCTTTACGAACACGGATTTCAATACTTGAATATGGGTTATGCTTCGACATTGGCAGTAGTCCTCTTCTTATTTGTATTAATTCTAACAATATTTCAGTTCCGATTGGGACGGTTCTGGGTTTTTTATCAATAGAAAGTCGGAGAGAAAAGAGTGAGGAGCAGGGAGGTTATAGGGCACAAATTTGTAAAAATTACTATTTTGTTATCCCTTTTTGCATGCGGGACATTGATCTTTATCCCCTTTATCTGGGTAATGGTTTCCTCTTTTAAAGACGCGGTAGAAATATTTAGCATACCTCCCACCTTGATTCCGAGAAAACCTACCCTGATAAATTTTCGAAGAATAATGCATGAAATACCTTTCCATCTTTTTTTCATTAATACTTTCAAAATTTCTATATTGATAACTATTGGACAACTATTTACCTGTTCACTTTCGGCTTACGCTTTTGCCCGCATGGAATTTCCTGGTAGGGATTTTCTTTTTTTACTCTTTTTAACTTCTATCATGCTTCCTCCCCAAGTAACCATTATTCCTACCTTTGTCTTAATGCGCTATTTCGGTCTGTTAAACACCCATGCTTCTCTTATCTGGCCCGCTTTAGTGAGTGCTTTCGGAACGTTTTTACTTCGGCAATATTTTTTAACTATCCCAAAGGATTTAGAAGATGCTGCAAAAATGGATGGTGCTTCTCCTTTCAGGATATATTATTCTATATTTCTCCCGCTCTCCTCAGCAGCCTTAGCTATGCTGGCTATTTTCTGTTTTAACTATTTCTGGAACGAGTTTTTCCGACCTCTGGTTTTTATTAATACATTAAGAAAGATGACTTTACCTTTGGGAATTTTTATGGTGCAGGGAAGATACGGGGCTGCTAGTCCAGGACTACTTTTAGCAGGAGCGACAATTGCGGTTTTTCCGGTTTTAATTATATTTATCTTCGGTCAGCGTTATATTGTGGAAGGTATCACTCTTACGGGATTGAAAGGGTAATCTCTCTTCTCTGCGAAATGCAAGTTAAAATCTGCGAATCGTGCAGTAAGGAAGGAGATGGTGAGGGTGAAATACTGGAAATCAATTTCGCTTAAAGGGAAATGGAAGTTTAAACTGGATCCGGAAGGAATGGGAGATTGCCACCGGGATGGGGACATCAGTATGGGTTCCACCCAGGCTACCGCTTTTTTTCTGGAAGATGTGGAATTTTATTCTCCTACTTATGACGATAGCGAATGGGAGGAGATCAGAGTGCCCGCTGCCTGGCAGGAGGAAGGCTACCGGTACAATGGAATTGCCTGGTACCGTCGAACCTTCAACTATCAATCAGAAGCAGGACTGGACATTGTTCGCTTGCTTTTTAAAGGCGTGGATTATTATGCCGATGTTTGGCTTAATGGTTACTACCTTGGTTCTCATGAAGGCTATTTCAACCATTTCTTCTTCGACGTTAGTAAATATATTCGCCCGGGAGAAAATTTACTGGTAGTTAGAGTAGATTCTCCCAACGACATTAATCCCAGAGTAAGACCTTACGAAAAGAAATTGATAAAAGGAGCATTACAAGATTGGGATGTTAACGATCTCAGTACCAATCAGGGAGGAATTTTTGATGACGTGGAGTTATTACGATCGCGTAAACTTTATATTGAAAGGGTAAAGATAGATGTTCTTATTAATTATGTTAAAAATACAGCGGAGGTTTATGTCAAGGGGAAAATTTATAATTCCCAGCAGGAAAGAATAACCGCTAATCTGCAAGCTACCGTGAATCCGGCAAATTTTTCCGGTAAGGCAATTTCCTGTCGCCAGCTTGTAGACCTACTTCCCGGCGCTAACGAGGTATCAATTAAACTGGAAGTGGAGGAACCCCATCTCTGGTGGACCTGGGACCTGGGTAAGCCCAATTTATACCATCTAAATCTTTCCTTGAACCAAAATGGTATAGAATTAGATCAGATCCAGGAGAGATTCGGTATCCGGGAAATCAAAAAGTTAAAAGGTTGGGAAAGTTATCTCAACAATAAAAGAGTCTTTTACCGAGGGACTAATTATCTTTCGGATATTCTTCAATCTCGGATAGATCGCCCCGGTTACGAACGGGATGTAGATTTAATGATAAAAGCGAATATGAATATGGTGAGACTTTTCTGTGTAGTGGAGAAGGAAGAATTTTACGAAGTTTGTGACGAGAAGGGAATTCTCATTTATCAGGACTTTCCTATTCAATGGCGAATGAGCGAATCCAGCGACCTTGTTGGCCGGGCAATTTTACAAGTGTCAGATATGGTTAATCAACTTTATAATCATCCTTCAATTGTTATCTGGTGCTATGGCAGCGAACCAGGGCGGCACAATTTTGAAAAATTAGGGATGGCCTTGACAAATTGTTCGGTCCGAGAAGATCCTTTTCGACTGGTGCAACCGGGAAATAGTCCGACCTTCCAATTGGAAGAAATTGATTACTATGTGGAAAAGTATGACTGGCCCATTGATTGTCATTTTTATCATGGTTGGTATGGAACAGAACCAGTAACAGGATTAGAAAAATTGCCCATCAAAGCATTGGAGTTTGTTACCGAATATGGCTCTCAATCTTTACCAAAACTGGGTTTGCTCAAACAATTTATTCCTCCCACCGAGCTCTGGCCTCCAAAATGGCGCCATTTTCGTAATCATTGTCTGCAGGTAGAAATTATGCAGAAATGGATAGGGCTGGCAAAAGACTGTAAGAATCTGGAAGAATTTATTGATAAAAGCCAGGAATATCAGTCCTTGCAGTTGAAATATCATACTGAGTTCTATCGCCGACATAAATTTCGTCCCGCCAATGGTGCTCTGCAGTTTGTTTTTAATGATTGTTGGCCGGCCATTACCTGGTCAGTGGTTGACTACGAACGAACACCTAAGAAGGGGTATTATGCTTTAGCCAAAGCCTTTTCCCCGGTTCATGTAATGATGGAATGGTTAGTAGGAATTAAAGTGAGGGAAGATTTCCAACGTAAAATTTATCTAGTCAACGATCTCTACCGAGAATTATCTGATCTTTTATTAGAGTGGGAAATGCTCGATAATGAGGGGAAAGTGCTGGAAAAGGGGGAATTTGAGACTGGCATCAGTGAAAATACCATAGTGGAAGTGGGTATCCTGCAGGCAAAGAGATTACCCTCCTCCTATAAAATTACTCTGGTGGTCCGAGATAAGAAGTCTACCAAACTAGCAGATAATGAGTATCTTTTTGAATACCCTTTCCCTTTAGGGTAACGGGTATCAATTGACAAATTTGAAGTTTTGGGATTCTCACTGTATGATGTATTATCTTCGCCAGACTAAATAATTTCTTTAGCTATAGGGACAGCTGAAGTGGGGATATAAGATTACGGGATTATCCAGTCCCTCAGTCTGCATTCTAAATTCAGATTGACAATTCTGGTTTATCCATGGTATAGTCACGCCGAGGGATAATTATGAGTTCATTACGAGTGGGGAAAATTTTAGGAGTTCCTTTAGTTATTGATTATACTTGGTTTATTGCTATTGGGTTAATGGCCTGGTGGCTGGCTACTTCTTTTTTCCCCCGGTATTATTTGGGATTGAGTTTCCCCTATTACTGGGTACTGGGTATAGTAGCAGCCATTCTTCTTTTCGGTTCTGTTTTGCTGCACGAACTTTCTCATTCCTTGATGGCTATAAAGAGAGGACTGACTATTCGCCGGATAAATCTTTTTATCTTCGGAGGAGTGGCAGAGATTACTGCTGAGCCGCCAAGCGCCCGGGCAGAACTAAGGATTGCTATTGTCGGTCCCCTGACTAGTATCGGATTGGCCACTTTTTTCTGGCTTTTTAACCAGGGAGTTAAGTACTGGAGTCCCAATATTACTGCTCATGCCCTTTCTTTTTATCTTTACAGTGCCAATATTACCCTGGCTATTTTCAATCTGATCCCTGCTTTTCCTCTGGACGGAGGACGGATATTACGAGCAGGCTTATGGGCTCGTATGCAGAACATCAGGAAAGCTACGCGAATTGCCAGCACTATTGGTAGCATATTTGCTTTCTTTTTGATGTTTATTGGTTTTATGAATTTTCTTTTCGGAATGTTAATTAACGGGATATGGCTGATAATTATTGGTTGGTTCCTTGATCGAGCTTCCCGAGCTAGTTATCAACAGTTAATTTTACGGGAATCTCTAACTGGGGTTCTGGTTCGTGAGATTATGTCCCCGGACCTTCATACTGTTTCCGGTTCTATTACTTTGCAAGAATTGGTAGGGGAGTATTTTCTGAAGCATCGCTATACTTGTTTTCCGGTTCGGGGAAATGGAGAGGTAGTGGGCTTCATAACCTTGCACGATGTGAAAAGGATTCCCCAGGAAGATTGGTCCTATACCCGGGTGTCAGAAGTGATGACCGTTTTAAATGACAAAGTTACTATCGGTCCTGATGAGGAAGCGGTAAATGCTTTCTCCCGGATGATTAAAAACGCAGTGAGTAGATTGATGGTGGTAGAAGGTAACCGCTTGGTGGGAATTATTACCCTTAAAGATATTACTAATCTCTTCAAAATTCGTACCGACCTCGGACTATAAGAAAAATCGCCTTCACTAGAATCCTCTTGTAATTCCGCACCTTGACACTCCGGCAGGCTTAGTTTATAATTTTCCCAATCTATTACACTATTTTACAGGGGGTGAGATTTTGTCAGCCGACAATAAAATTTACATTATTGATGTTACCAATCGGGATGGGGTGCAAACCTCCCGGTTATGCCTGGCCAAGCTGGAAAAAACTATTATCAATCTATTGCTTAATGAGACAGGAATTTTCCAGAGCGAGTTTGGTTTTCCCTTTACCCGGCACGAAATTAATTATCTTAATGGCAATCTGGATTTGGCAGAAATGGGGGTTCTTTCCCCTATTCGCCTTGCTGGATGGTGTACTGCCGAGCCTGTCCGAGTAAAGGAATCCTTTATCAATGTTCCCAAACTAAAGCACATCAATCTCTCCATTTCTACTTCTGATCAGATGATTAAAGGTAAGTGGCAGGGGAAAAGAGCCCGCGAGGATATTCTTTCGATGATGATGGAGTCAGTAGAGGTGGCCAAATCCTATAAACCAGAGACTATTGCTGTTAATGCCGAGGATGCCTCCCGAACTGATATTCACTTTCTGGTTAAATTTGCCACCAAGGCCAAGGAATTGGGAGCAGTGAGATTCCGTTATTGTGATACTCTTGGATATGATGATCCCTTCGCTATCTATGAACGGGTAAAATTTATTGCCCAGGAAGTTCAGATTCCCATAGAACTTCACTGTCATAATGATCTGGGAATGGCGGTAGCTACTTCCATTGCTGGCGCAAAAGGAGCTATTGATGCGGGAGTGGATGCCTATATCAACACCTGTATTAACGGTATGGGGGAAAGAGCAGGGAATGCCGATTTGATGTCCTGTATTATTGCCATTAAAAAATCAAGTGGTTTTCAGGATTGCTATAAGCTCGATGAACGCGTTAAACTTTCGCTGGCTTGGAAAATTGCTAAATTTACTTCCTATGCTTTTGGAGTCCCGATTCCCATTAATCAACCAGCGGTAGGAGCAAATGCTTTTGCTCATGAATCAGGTATTCACGCTGACGGCGCTTTAAAAGACAGGCGCAATTACGAACTCTATGATTTTGAGGAACTGGGAAGGGGTGAACCGGAAATAGTAGAAACAGGTCGAATGATCACTTTCGGAGAATACGGGGGAATTAAAGGATTCCGCAATGTTTACGAAAAATTGGAAATTGAATTTCATAACGAAGAGGATGCCCGTAAGGTATTGGAACTGGCCCGTTATGCCAATGTGCATACTCAGAAACCCCTGGTGGATTATGAATTGCGCTTTATCGCCAAGTATCCGGAGATTGCTCGTAAAATTATGACCGTGGTTCCCTAGGGTAAAATATGGGGAATACTAAGGATAAAATATGGGGAAAACTATCAGTGAGAAGATATTTAGTAACCACTGCCGACGTCCGGTAAAGGCGGGAGATTTTGTAGTAGCGGAAGTAGATTTTGCTATGGGTCAGGACGGCACTTCTGCCTTGGCAATCCAGGCTTTCCAGGCCATGGGTGGTAAAAAAATATTCCATTCCCAGAATGTGGGTCTGGTGGTAGATCATAATTCTCCCAGTCCCCAAGAAGGGGTTTCTAATATCCATGCTCGAATGCGGGAATTTGCTCGTGACCAGGATTGCTATCTTTATGATGTAGGAGAAGGTATCTGTCACCAGGTAATAATGGAGAAAGGACATGTTTTTCCAGGTGATTTAGTAGTAGGTGCAGATTCTCATACCTGTACTTATGGGGCATTAAATGCCTTCGCTACTGGTGTTGGTTCCACTGATCTGGCAGCAGTATGGATTTCGGGTAAACTTTGGTTCCGGGTTCCAGAAACCATAAGGATTGTTCTGGAGGGAGAACTGCCCTCCGGGGTCTATGCTAAGGATTTGATTCTTTACCTGATTGGTAAATTTACTTCTAAAGGGGCCAATTACCAGGCAGTGGAGTTTACTGGCTCCACCATCTCTTCGCTTAGCATGGAGGCTCGTTTTACGGTGGCCAACATGGTGGTAGAAATGGGAGCTAAGACCGGGATCATGCCGGCGGATAATAAACTTCTTCAGTGGTTGAAGTCTTTCTCCCGTCACCCTTTTTCTCCGGTGGAGCCCGATCCGCAAGCGGTTTACGAAAAGGTAGTGGAATTTGATATTTCCCGCCTTGATCCCCGGGTAGCTAGGCCGCACGCAGTAGATAATGTCTGTTCTGTGGAAGAAGTCGCTGGAACACCAATCCAGCAGGCAGTCTTAGGAACCTGCACTAATGGACGCCTGGAAGATCTACGGATTGCAGCCAGAATTTTACAAGGGAGAAGAGTAGCTTCCGGAGTGAGATTTATTGTAGCTCCGGCGTCGCGAGGTATTCTACTTCAGGCTATCCAGGAAGGAATCATTTCTACCCTTATCGAAGCGGGAGCGGCGGTAGTTACTCCGGGATGTGGGCCCTGTGTAGGAACTCATAATGGAATTCCTGCCGACGGAGACAATGTTATTTCTTCGGCTAATCGCAATTTTAAAGGGAGGATGGGTAATGCACGAGCATTCATTTATTTGGCTTCTCCGGCTACCGTGGCCGCTAGTGCTATCACTGGAGAGATAACCAATCCCAGAAAATTTCTTTAAAAATTGGAGGTTGTATGATCCTCAGAGGAAAGGCTTATAAATTTGGCGATGACATTAATACTGATTATATTATTTCGGGAAAGTATAAATTCAAGACGCTGGACATAAATGAGTTGACCCGCCATCTAATGGAAGATCTGGATCCCGAATTTTTTCTAAAAGTTAAGCCCGGCGATTTCATTGTAGCGGGAAGCAATTTTGGATGTGGGTCTTCAAGGGAACAAGCTCCCCTGGTAGTCAAACAGTCAAAGATTGGGGCGGTACTGGCCAAATCTTTTGCCCGCATTTTTTATCGTAACAGTATCAACATTGGTTTACCAGTGCTGGAGTGCGATACTGATCAGATTAGTGCCGGGGATGAATTAGAAGTGGATTTAGGAAAGGGTATGATTCGAAATTTATCCCAAAGTCAGGAATTTCCTTTTAATCCTTTTCCACCGTTTTTGCTAAGAATTCTTGATGATGGAGGCTTGGTGGAGCATATCCGTAAACACGGTAAATTCTTTTTGGAAGAGTGAGAAATGCACACTATAACCCTAATACCGGGCGATGGTACCGGACCAGAAATTGTAGAAGCGGCTAAAATGGCTATCGAGGCCACGGGAGTAGATATCCACTGGGAAATAGCCGAGGCGGGGGAAGAGGTAATGAAAAAATATGGCACCCCACTGCCATCCACAGTTATAGAGTCTATTCGTAAAAATAGAGTGGCTCTTAAAGGACCGGTTACTACTCCCGTAGGTACCGGTTATCGGAGTGTGAACGTGGCTCTGCGACAGGAACTGGATCTTTTTGCTTGTGTCCGGCCCTGCAAGCTTTATCCGGGAGTGAAATCATTTTTTCAGAGAACTAATGTTGATCTGGTGATCATCCGGGAGAATACAGAAGACCTTTATTGTGGAGTGGAACACTGGGTTGGTAAAGATGCTGCCGAAAGTATTAAAATCATTACTAGGAGGGCTTCGGAAAGAATTGCTCGGTTTGCTTTTGATTATGCGCTGCGAGAAAAAAGGAGGAAAGTAACTGCGGTCACTAAAGCAAATATTTTAAAATATACTGATGGATTATTTTTGGAATGTGCCAGAAAAGTAGCCACTTCCTATCCTCAGATCGAATATGAAGAAAGATTGGTGGATAATATGTGTATGCAACTGGTGCAAAAGCCCTCTCTCTATGATGTTCTGGTACTTCCTAATCTTTACGGAGATATTATATCTGACCTCGGTGCCGGTTTAATTGGTGGTCTGGGGATGGCTCCGGGGGCAAATTTCGGAGACCAAATAGCGGTTTTTGAAGCAGTTCATGGTAGTGCTCCCCGATATAAAGGGTTGAATAAAGTAAATCCGGCAGCAGTTATTTTTTCAGCAATTATGATGCTTAAACATATTGGAGAAAAGCAAGCTGCTGACCGACTGCTACAGGCCGCCACGGAAGTAATCCGGGAAGGCAAGAAGGTAACCTACGATCTGGGCGGTAATGCTACTACTTTCCAGATGGCAGAAGCAATAGCTGCCAGAGTGCGAGGGCTTTAAATGATTCGCCGACGTCGTCGTAGTGAAGACATAAAGTTGGACACTATTCTTGACCAGGATGTAAGGTTCAGAGGAGAATTAACCGGAAAGGCTAATGTGATAATAAGGGGTAGAATGAAAGGAAATGTTACGGTGGAGGGGAGTTTGCTCATCGCTCCGTCTGCCCGTATAAAAGGTGATGTGCGAGCGAAAGTGATTATTGTAGCGGGAGTATTAAATGGAAACTTGCATGCCATTAAAAAATTGGAATTACGAACTACCGGAAAGATTCAAGGAGACGTGAGGACCCCCTTAGCAGCCCTTGCTTATGGAAGTCTTCTGCGAGGAGAAATTAAATCACGGGAGGGATTCTCTTCCCGAATATTACATTTTAGGGAAAAGAGAAAGTTTTCTCCTTTGTTCCATTCTAGTGCCGCTTGATAATAATTATAATAGGCAAATGGATTGGGATTTGCTAAAATATAAAAAGGAGGGTGCTTATGAAAGCGGTTGTTTGCTGGGGAGCGGGTGATTATCGTTATCAAGACGTTCCGGAACCAGTTCCTGCTGACAACGAAGTGGTGGTAAAAGTTAAAGCTTGTGGAGTCTGTGCCAGCGATGGCAAGTGTTTTGTAGGGGCCAGCGCTTACTGGGGAGGTTCTCCTCCCTATGTAAAAGCCCCGGTTATCCCGGGACACGAGTTTATCGGTGAGGTGATAGCTTTAGGCCCCGGAGCTGGAGAATATTACCAGTTAAAAATTGGTGATAAAGCAGTGGCCGAGCAGATCCTCCCTTGCTGGAAGTGCCGTTATTGCCTCAGTGGTAAATACTGGATGTGCGAAAAGAATTATGTATTTGGATTTCAAGGTGGAATAGATGATGGCGGGATGGCCGAGTATCTGAAATATCCCAGGGGGTCTCTGGTGCACCGGGTACCGTCGGATATGCCGGATAAAGTGGCAGCAATGATTGAACCCCTTTCCTGTGCTATTCATGCCGTTCAGAGGGGGAAGATTGAATTAGGGGATACCGTAGTTATTGCTGGAATGGGGCCCCTGGGACTCGGTATGTTGCAGGTAGCAAAATTGAAGAGTCCCGGTCAGTTAATTGCCCTGGATGCCCGGGAATCGCGCTTGGAAGTAGCCCGTAAACTAGGAGCTGATATAACCATCAATGTTGCTCGGGAAGAGGCGGTGAAAAAGGTATTGCAGCTTACTGGTGGTTACGGTTGTGATGTTTATCTGGAAGCCACCGGGGTTCCTGCTGGTGTAATCCAGGGATTGCGGATGATTCGCAAACTGGGTAACTTTGTAGAATTCAGTGTTATGGCCGAAGAAACTCAAGTGGACTGGACAATTATAGGGGATCGAAAAGAACTCAATATTTATGGCTCCCATTTGGGTCCTTATTGCTATCCTCTGGCTATTGATTACCTTTACCGCGGGGTAGTGAAGGTAGACAATATTGTGACTCACGTTCTCCCATTGGAAGAATTCCGCCGGGCTTTTGAAATAGCCCATCAGGGCCTGGACAATGCTATTAAAGTGCTACTAATTCCCTGAAAATAGGAGGGATATTCTAAGTTATAGATTATGAGTGTAGAATTACCGGAAAGATTAAGCCCTGCATTTCTTTGGGGGAAGGAATTACCAGTTAGAAAGATCGATGCTTACGTAATTCCCACTATGGGCTCCGACTGGGATGCTCGCGGAGCATGGACTACCTACGTAGATATGGATATTAAAAACTTTGCCCATACTCTCCCTGCTGGAAAAAGATTTGATCTGGTAATGCAAATTTACAGTCCTCATTTTACGGGAAGCCTATCTCCGGGAGAGCAGGAGAAGATTCTTTTGGAAACTAGAAAAATGCTGGCTAAATACTGCTACCAGTTGCGGGAATGGGAGGCCATAGGAGGCAATTTAAGGAAAATGTTTAGTTTTGAACTGGCCGCTTATATCTTTGGACTGCTCACCGTGGAAACCTGGTGGTTTATCTGGTTTACCCGACCATATCTGGCAGCAATCGGAATGGATAACTGGCTTAAATACCGGCATGCTCGCAGACTGGGAGAATATTATCATTTTCTATTAACGCCAGGGAAGGAAGAAGAAAAGATTGCGGCGGTTAACGAACTTGCCCGATACTATCAGAATCTTGATGGGCGTTACCTGGAGGTGTGTACCAAATTACGGGATTATTGCCGCGAGAAGATGCCTCGCCATAAGGTTTTTCGCACTCTTTATCAAGCTTACCAGCGAGTGTTGAGAGCGGAGTTTGACGATAGTTTTATAGTTAAACTTATCCCCACGGGAGCACGGAAAGTCTCGCGATTTTTTTTAGGGCCTTTCCGGGTAGAGGTGCCAGCAATAATGGTTCCCACCCGAAATCTGAATTTTAAAATTTAATCGGAGTGTGGCCTAATGGAACTCGATGCTTACCAAGTTTTGAAAAAAGATGGGACTTACACTTTGATCATCCCTACTGATCAATTTTTCCTCTGGGAGATTTTTGTGAGAAACTACGAAACTTCCTATCGGGGAGAGCCATTTGATCTACGTCTCCATACCGCCAGTATTGAGAGAACTCTTTCCTTGTTTAGGCAGAAGAGAGAAGAAAAAGTTTCTCCCGCAGCAGAGATTGCAGCTGCTCCTATTATAATGGAAGATACCATTAAGAAAGGGTTGATGGATACTCTCTACCGGGATGAAAGTATGACGGTAAAAGCGGTTGGTTACCAGATGATTCAAAATTATACTCTCCCTCGAGGATTCTATGGGTTTTTACATAAATTGTTTCCGATAGTTTTTATCATGCACGGAGTGATCGGATATCTTCCTATGGCATTTCAGTTGATGGCCGTGCAGCCTCATTACTTCTACCAGATCCGGGAACATCTTAACCAGCATTACCAGGTTATAGAAATGGGTGTGCGGAGGGCGTTCCAGAATTTAAGAAAAGTGGTCCTGGTAGAAAATCGGGCTCTATTGATGCTGGAAGAAATAATTCGTAAGAATTCTAAAGGACAGGGTTATAATCAGGCTGCTCTTAGTTGTGGTATGCTGGGACTGGGATTTCTGCATGATTATTTCTGGGCAGCCGCTCAAAGCACAGAGATGGGGGAGTGGCAGACTAAGTTATCTCGAGAGCCGGTAATGTTTTTTGAACTGAAACCGACTAAAGAAAAACTTGCTCCTGAGAGAAAGAAAAAATGAAAACTTTGCCTCCAAAATCTTTATACCATTTCCGGCATAAGAAAGATCAACAATGGGATATAAAGCGCGGCCTTCATATTAAATTATCCCTGATGGATGGTGGACTGCTCAATTTTCAACTGGTGAAGGAGAAAGAACTCCATCGGGTGCTGAATTATCAGCAGGCTCTGGATTGGGCACTGGATCTAATTTCTCGTGCGGGGGCAAAAATTGTTCCTATTACCCGCCCTCAAAGCCGGGAGTTTTTCCGTTCTGACCGTGGTTACCGAATTTATACCGTAGAACTTGGTAGTCCACAATCTTCCCATAAAATTGTTTGTGAAGCCGGAACTCATGGTGGAGAAGCTCGGGCTCATTTTTATACCAGTGTTTATTCTATCCTTGGTCTAACTCAATCAGGAGAACTGAGAGAAAAGATTCTGGATTCAGCCCATTTTTCTTTTTTACTGGCTAATGATCCTGATGGTTTTGAGACCGAGACGCGAGCTTATGCTGATATGAGCGGAACCGAAATGCGCACCCCTCCGGTAGTAAGGCTTCAGCATATCCCTCAGGTATTTAACTGGGACGATATTAATCTTGTGCACGGGCGGGCACTGGAAGAAGCCAAGCCAGAACGTATCCGGGCCATCCAGCAACACTATACCCGACGTTTCGGTCCCCCCACCCTTTATTTAAGCCTTCATGAAACAGTGATGCCTGGCTCGCATCTTTTTTACCGTAATGCTGGAATTATGATCATTGTCCACGATTACTTTCCCTCTTATCTAAGAGAACATCTTTCCCGATTGATTTATCCTCTTAGCTGGAAAGAAAGACTGAGCCGCTGGGTTACTAAAATATTGCCTGCCAGGGATTCGGTCTATATTGAAGACTATCTCCGCGGGTATCCCTTATATGAGGAATTAAAAATAATTCGTCAGTATTTAGAGCATCTAGGTTTGAGAACTTATGAAGATAAATTTCTGAGAGTATTGCAGGAAATTCCCCGACCTTATCCGGAGGATATGATTCCTATTTCCCGCAGCATCTTTATCCCCAGTCCTTTTTACGTAGATAGCGGAATAGTGCTGGCTCCCGATTATTATGTTAATAATTTTGGATCCAAAGCCCGCACTATTGAAACTTTTTCCCAGTCGTTAAGTGAAAGAGTTATTCAAGGAATGGCCTTTCTGGACGCCTCCTTTCGGGTGGAAACAGATGTTGGTCGGGAAGCGTTGTTAAAATAAAATACCGGGGGAGGAAAATGAATAATCATTTGATTCGCCCTTTAGAGTATTGGTGGATTAATCACCCTCTTACCGGTGAAGATACGGTGATTGGGGACGACCATCATTCCCGGAAAATTATAAACGAAATTTATCAGACCTATCGCTTTGCCCCGGTAAGGTTTCGAAGGGAAATAGTGCTACCCATTCCAGTGGATGCCAATCGGGTAAAATTGCTGGTTAAAAAATATGAATTTGGTTTATGGAAAAAGTGGCATCAAATTGCAGATCAACGCCGTTTTCGGGAATTTTTTTGGTTGGGAATTGCTTTCTGCCTCTCCTATCTGATCTGGAATATCCCCTGGCTTTATGCAGGAATTGACCAGATTTTCAGTATTCTGGGAGACTATCTGAAATTGCCGGCCAAAATAATTATCACTCTTGCTCCGGTGGCTATTAGTCTCTATCATCGAATTCTTTCGCTGGGAAAACTGGAAAAACTATCACGCCCTCTTGACTTTTATCCTCATTTGGATGATTCTCTTCAGACCCATTTTTATAAAAATCTCCAGAAACTGAAAAGTAAAGTTATTCGACGATTAGGTCTTTCCCATCCCGTTTCCGATATCTTTTCTTCCCTAGTCCAGGCATTAGAAAAGCAAGAAAGTTCTGAGAATTGGAGGGAATATTTCCAGAAATTAGAAAAACTTGCCATGGATTTGCCTCCCGACCTGGCTCTGGATGTGACTGCAATGTTGGATGACTTGCGCTTTTATGGGGAGTATAATTTTGCATTCGCACCGCTAGTGATAATTTCTCCCGAAAGTGAACGTGGTCAGAAATGGAATCAATTTTTAAAGAAAACTCAGAATTTAAGGGAAGAATTCCAACAGAGATTCCGTCTTCTCCGAAAAGCAGCCACCGGTCAGGAAAGAATTTTGTTGGTTAACCAACTGAAAAATATCTCTATTAAGTTATTCCGTCAGGCAAGCGAAGATCAATTTGAGACTCTACGAGGTCTTTACTACTGTTTAGAAACCGGTCTAGGGAAACTAGCTCACCAGTTAAGGAAAAAAAGAATAATTTTTAAGAATTTCCGGGAAAAGAGATTAATTCTGCGATGGGAGAAAGATGTCAATCGTTTTCTTAATGTAGAAACCAGAAAAATAAGAACTTCCTCACCCGCTAAGAGTTCCTTTCTTTCGTTTACCCGGGAGTCTGTATTTCGGGAATGGGGATCCTGGCCGGCAGGAATTGTCCTGGCTCTTTCCCTTTTGGCGTTAGTTATGTTGCTCACTGGCTTTTATTTTCTGGATCATGATGAGTTTTCTGTAATTAATCACTACCGATTTGGTTATCGGGGATTAGTCGGCCGTCGGGTGGAGGTGGTAGAGTATAATCGCCGGCCTTTAATCAACTTCCCAGTGATTCAGGAAAAACTCTTTTGGGGTCCACCCAAACCTTTAGCTTTTATTCATCAAGTTTCTCCCATTAATCAGGAATTGAGATTTTTCTTCCCCTTACAAGAGGAAGAACCAGATACCCGGTGGAAAAAAATTCTCCACAGCCTTAAACCCGAATGGGGTCGAGGTATTGTTGGAATAGAAGTTATTTTAAAATATGAAATTCAGAACAAACTGCAGTGGGCACAATTAGATTATGATAGTTTGGGAAAAATTCGGTTGAAACATGAACTTTACCGTAAACTTTCGGAACATGTAGATTATAATCGTAGTTTACTCAGGGAACAGATCTATGAAGAAGCTAGAGAAGACTTGGGAGAACATTTTCGGAAACTGCGGCAGGAAGGGCAACTGGAAAAAATGATTAAAAACGCCTTGCGTTTTTCAGTGCCTTTAGGTTCTACTAAATATGCCCTTCAGCTTCTTAAGGATGAGCCGACTATCGCTTCTAATCCAGCTTTTAAGAAGGAATTGGAAGACGAAATTAAGAAAACATCTCTAAAGTTGAAAACCTACTATGAAGAAATTAATTTGCAGCCAGAACTTTTGAAAGCAATTCTGGAAAATACTGAGGGAGAGTTAGCTAAATATCCTGAGCTTTTCCGATCGTTATTTTATCTGATTAGTGAAAGTATGATAACTCAGCGAACTTTGCAAATGGTAAGGGAAAGTCTGCAAAAAGAGAAGGAAGACCCCCTTACTCAAGGATTCCTGGATTACTTGCGTAAGGAATCCCGGCTGGAAGAGGTAGCGGGAATTAAAATACTGGAGATGCAGCGAGAAGTTCGTGATATAAGTGCTCGAGTCTATTATACCGAGGTGCAGAAAGAACGCGATATTTACTGATAAAGGGAAAGCTATGAAAATTTTATTTCGTATTTTCCGTATTATTACTTGTGGTTTTCTAAAACCGTCATTGCGGGGAATTTGGACCCTCTTTCTTGCGTTATTACTTCTAATTGCAATTGATTTTCTCCTCACCTCCCGGCATCAACTTTCTCCCGGAGAATCGGCTATAATCCGGGAGGTATGGCATAGGAAAAAAGATCTTATTGGTCCGGTAGCTTATCCTTTTCGGATCAGGAGCGTAGAGAATAAAACTGACCGAGTCTTGAATTTCTTTATCCAGCCTTTCCCCTTCGGAGTGGTGGAGGAGGTATTAAAAACAGCGGAGTTACGTGGTTTTAACGGTAAATTGCCTCTTTGGACTAAGGATACCATTACTGGCAAGTCGCTTGACCGGGATATTGCTCGCGTCTGCGTCTTTAACGGAAAATTTCATATAAGCCAGCTGGATGTTTATGCGCGCACTCTAGATCATGAAGCTGCTACCTATGCTACCGGAGGAAGAATTACCTATCGAAGCCGTGAAGAAACTCTGGCAGACAAATTGCAGGATAATTTTGAAGAATATCTTACCAACACCGTAAACGATATAGGTTCTGATCTGCGACTAAAATATTTATATTTGATTCAAATCTTTCAGCCTCTTCAAAAGTTGGATCCCGCATTTAAAAGGGAATTTTTCTTTAATAATCCCTGGTTAATTTTTGATTTCAAACTGCGTATTCAAGATTTTGAAGCTGTGCGAGGAATTGCTACTGCAAATCCCGAGGTTTTCCAGAAACTTCGAGAATTGCAGGTGCAAGCGGAGGAGGAAGGGCAACTTCCTTTATTAGCTCCAAAACTGGCAGAGGAAATAAATAGCTTCTTAAGCGAATATTTACGCAAAAATCCCCAGATTTATGAAAAAGAAAGATGGGAACATGCTTTAAATTATGCTATCCGAGAAGAAATAAAATCCTCCTTCGAATTACAAAAGTACATCCATACTTTTGTGGAGAGGAATTTTACCTCATTAGAAAAGGAATATCAGGAGACCATACAAAAAAATACTTTTGCTCTCCAACTGGGAATTGAAATAACGAAACTGAATTTCGAAATAGTTAACGAACCAGCAGCTAATTATCCCTCTCTACCTATCTTTCATTGACAGAAAACATATTTTAAAATTTATTGATTCCGGGATGGAAAGTCATTCCAGCCGAATAGCCTCGGAAGGACAACTCTCTTCACAATGTCCGCAGCTCGTGCAATCATCGGGTCTGGCTAGCACAGCAGTGTCATTCCCCATTTCTAAGGCTTTGGATTCGCATTCGTCCACACATAAACCACATCCTGTACACATGGTAGGATCAATTACCGGTTTTTTGTCATCCTTTGCCATTTATTCCACCTCCTGAGGGTTCGCATTCACGGTTAGAAATAGGTAGTAACTCTTTTAAATACAGCGGGTATAACCACAAACCCGGCAAACGGCACAACCACCTTCATGTTCGATAACTCCGCCACATTCAGGACAAGCCCCAATTGGGTTTTCATGGGACTCACGATAGATATTTTTATTTAACTCTTGGGGAGGGGTGACTTCCCCGGAAATGGTAGCTTCCTCACCGGATTTAGGTAGTGATTTTTGGGAATTTTTCCACTGCACATACCTCTCTAAAGAAATTCCCAGAGCATCAGGACAGGAAAGAACAGGACCTCCGTCTTGCCAGGAAGGGGAATGACAGCGGATTCCCCGAAGATGTTTAATAATGGATTCGGTTTTTACTCCTGCGCGCAAGGCTAGAGAAATCAAACGACTGATAGCTTCCAACTGAGCAGAGGCGCAACCTCCCGATTTACCCAGATGCGAAAAAACTTCACAGAGGCCTTCTTTGTCTTCATTGATAGTAATATAAAGATTCCCACAACCGGTGCGAATTTTTTCTGTTCGTCCAGAAATTACTGCCGGACGTCTGCGCGGTTCAATTTTTCCGCGGCGGGGGATACTGAGAACCTGGTTTTCACGGCTTCCATGGCGATAAATAGTTACCCCTTTACATCCTTCTTCATAAGCAAGCATAAATACTTTTCTCACATCTTCCTTGCTCACTTCTGGTCTTAGGTTGACAGTTTTGGAAACCGCATTATCGGTATATTTCTGGAATGCCGCCTGCATTCTCACATGCCATTCCGGAGCTATATCGTGAGCGGTAACAAAAAGACGGCGAACAGATTCCGGAATTTCTTCCAACTTCTGTATACTGCCCTTCTGGGCTACCGTTTCTATTAATTGGGGAGAATAAAATTCTTCCTTACGGGCAATTTCTTCAAAAATAGGATGGACTTCGATCAAACGGGTATTTTCCAGGACCTGTCGGACATAAGAAACTGCAAAAATAGGTTCGATACCACTGGAACAGCCGGCAATAATAGAAAGAGTCCCGGTAGGAGCGATAGTAGTTACCGTAGCATTACGTAACTGTGGGCTACCTTTACTATGATAAACACTATCCTTGAAATTGAGGAATGGTCCCCTTTCTTCCGCTAATTTTTCGGAAGCGTGGTAGCCTTCTTTCTGAATGAAACTCATTACTTTTTCGGCTATCTGGAGGGCTTCCAGAGTGTCATAAGGTATCCCTAAGAGAATCAGAAGATCGGCAAATCCCATCACCCCAAGACCAATCTTACGGTTACTTTTGGAAATAGTTTCTATCATGGCCAGTGGGTAACGATTCATGTCAATTACGTTATCTAGAAAACGGACTGCTTGAAAGATAATCTCTTGTAAATGGTCAAAGTCAATCTCCGCTTTTCCATTTTCGTATTTAACCATTTTCGAAAGATTGATAGACCCGAGAACACAGGATTCGTAGGGGAGAAGTGGCTGTTCCCCGCAGGGGTTAGTACTTTCAATTTTCCCTAATTTTGGTAATGGATTGTTTTGATTGATGCGATCAATGAAGACTATTCCTGGTTCTCCAGTTTTCCAGGCAGATTCTACTATCAGATCAAAAACCATTGGCGCAGGTAATTTTTTTACTACTGACCCCGTGCGGGGATTGATCAGACTGTAGTCTTCGTCTTTTTTAACTCCTTCCAAGAAAGCATCGGTAGTCGCCACGGAAATATTAAAATTAGTGAGATTTTGAGGATCTTGTTTAGAAGTAATAAATTCCAGAATATCAGGATGATCTACCTGTAGAATCCCCATATTGGCTCCTCGCCGGGTTCCCCCCTGTTTCACAGCTTCGGTAGCGGCATTGAATACCTTTATAAATGAAACCGGACCGCTAGCCACTCCCCCAGTAGAGAGGACTTTATCACTTTTGGGACGTAGCCGAGAAAAGGAGAATCCAGTTCCGCCGCCACTTTTGTGAATGAGAGCAGCATTTTTTATAGTTTCAAAAATGCTTTCTAGAGAATCCTCAATTGGTAAAACAAAGCAGGCCGCTAACTGTTGCAATTCTCGGCCCGCATTCATTAGAGTAGGAGAATTAGGAAGAAATTCTAGTTTGGCCATCATTTCATAAAATTTTTCCGCTACCTCTTCCATTTGCCGAAGGCTAATTTTCGGATGGTAAACTTTCTCGGCTTCCGCGATGTTTCGAGCTACTCGCCAAAGCATTTCTTCCGGAGTTTCCACCACTTTCCCGTTTTCTGTCCGGAGATATCTCTTTTTCAGTACGGTAAGAGCATTATCGGTTAATTTTACGGGCACCGAGAATTTTTTCTTGTTTCTCATATTTTTCCCTTTCCCTCTTAATAGTTTTATTTTTTTTCCATTTATGATTATACCATCTTCATTAATTTATTTTCAACAAAAAGCAAATTATTGACAGAAAATTCGAAATATATTATGATAAAAGTATGGATCAAAAAATGGAAACAAATTTAATTCCAACGAGGGGAAAAGGGCATTCCAAAAGTGTATTGCTAACTGTGCGAGCTACCTATCCTTCGTTGTATAGTGCGGAACAGAAAGTGGCAGACATGGTTCTTAATCACCCTGAGAAAGTGCTTGATTCTTCTATTACTCGAATTGCAGAAGAAGCGGGAGTGGCGGAGTCGACTATTGTTCGCTTCTGTCAGTCGATAGGTTTAGAGGGATTTCGTGAATTTCGAATTGCTCTGGCCCAGGATCTGGCTCCTTCGGTTCAATTAATTCACAAAGATATTCTACCTGGTGATGATGCCAACGCTATAACCGAAAAAGTTTTCTATGCCGATATCCAGGGACTTCAGGATACTCTTAAAATACTTGACAAAGATGAAATGCAAAAGGCGATTAACGCTATTTTGAGTGCTCGTAGAATCGAATTTTTTGGGGTGGGCGGCTCGTCCCCTATTGCCGATGAAGCATATCATCGCTTCATCCGCATTGGATTGCCCAGTAGATTCGTTGGTGATTCTCATGCCCAGATAGTAGT
>Ga0315312_1000358_pt1 | contig 60660 bp, 77 predicted proteins | sample TDP7_MG_FD_203629 | JGI IMG/M metagenome (GOLD analysis project Ga0315312, IMG submission 203629) | Freshwater sediment microbial communities from Lake Towuti, South Sulawesi, Indonesia - TDP7 | ecosystem: Environmental > Aquatic > Freshwater > Lake > Sediment | place: Indonesia: South Sulawesi... | reverse complement strand
GCTTTCGTTTCTTGGCTGCAGTATTCTCCATTGCGATGGCTCCTCCTACTTTAGATTTGGTGTTAAGCTGTACACCTTCTTCCTATTGTAGCCGGAGCCATCTCCGTTAATTATTCTATATACTAATTCATCGTTTCGTTTAGGTCGTAGTATCTTCAACTTTACTTGACAAGTGGGGCAAAATCGTTCATACTTTGGTATGAACGATTGGAGGAGAACTATTATGGGTAAGAGTGCCAAGGTTGCTATAAGTCTGCCTGAGGATATCTTAGAGGTAGTAGAAAGGGAACGCAGAGCCAAGGGAGAAAGCCGCAGCGAGTTCTTTCGACGGGCTATCGAGAGGCTTCTAAAGTATGAACGGGAGTCCTCGGCTATAAAAGACTATGTGCGTGGCTATCAACAGGTTCCAGAGTCAGCTGAGGAGGTTGAAGTAGCTCACCTGTCGGGTAGTGCTGTCCTCGGTGAGGAGCCTTGGGCATGAGGCGAGGCGAGATATGGTGGGCAGAGTTGGCACCGCCTGCCGGGAGGCGTCCTGTGTTGCTCTTATCCCGGAATGAAGCTTACGCGGTTAGGGAACTGGTAACGGTAGCACCGGTGACCACGCGAATGCGCCATATTCCATCAGAGGTCCCTTTAGGACCAGAATATAGTCTTCCCCGGCCATGCGTGGTCAATCTGGATACCATTACTACTATTGCCAAAAGAAGCCTTCAGGAGAGGCTGGCTACTCTAACTTCTGAGAAGCTTAAAGAAGTAGAGGTTGCTCTTCACTTTGCGCTTGGTTTGGAAGAATAGATAGAAGAATAGCCCTACCTATCTCAGTAGCAAATTTTTGCCGACATTTTGCCGACAAACTGTTTGGCACTTGCTGGGACAGGATGGTATACCCAGATACAAACCGTAGCTTACCACCAGACAAGACGGGAGTCCATGCTATCTGATGTCATCAAGTGGGACATCGGGCTCTGAATTCGTAAACCGCCGGTCGTCAGTTCGAACCTGACCGCTGGCTGTATCTACACCAACGTTCCTTCTTATAGTTGCCTGCAATGGCGATACTCCTTCAGCCATGAGCAGGGGTTCTTGCTCAGTCCTTCTTCCTGAACTTTGCCAGTCTCTCGTTAGTATCTCTAATATTAAACTCGCTCTTAGCTTCCAGTTCTAAGCCTTCTTTTAATGTCTTGCCCATACCCTTATAGTAAAGATACTTATAAGCAGCCAGAGTTTCCAGGCTGTTGGCTGTTATCTTGTTTATGAGCTCTTGAACAGCCTCTTCCAGTTTCTCTGCGGAGACTGCCATGTTTACCAGACCAATTCGCTCTGCCTCCCGTCCACTAATCATGTCAGCGGTGAAGGACAGTTCTCTGGCTTTTAATATACCGACGGTACGAGGCAAGCGCTGGCTCATTCCCCAGCTTGGTCGAATCCCCCAGCGAGTATGGGTGTCGCCAAGCCTTGCCTCTTCAGAGGCTATGATGAGGTCGCAGGCTAAAACAATTTCCAACGCCCCAGTGAAACAATATCCGTTGACCACAGCTATCACAACCTTGGGAACAGTCTGGATAGTATCGATAAGGTCTCTGGCTGGGTCATCAAATATGGGTCCTACTCTTCCCTTCTCCAGCTTGCGTTCTCCCAAAACGGTTAGGTCTATGCCAGCGGAAAAGGCACGTCCGGCTCCAGTGAGTACTATTACCTTCACCTCGTTATCCTTCCCTGCATGCTGTACGGCTGACTTAATTTCGGATAGCAGTGCCGGCGTTAAAGCATTCATTACGCTGGGACGATTGAGGGTTATCCTCGCTACCCCTTCCTTTTTTTCGTATATCAGATTCTCATACACCATTGGTTGCTCCTTTTTAACTCTCGCTAAATTCAGTTCTTAAAACAGCCAAGCCAGCAACTATCGAACCAACGAACTGCCTATTATTGACTTGTTGATTTCAAGGCTGGTTGCAATACCTAAACCGCCCAGGACTGCCTGGTGCAGCCTTCCTATCTTGAAGTCCTTGATATACCCGTAGGCTGAATGGATTTGCATGCCTAATAGTGTCACACTAATAGTGGCGGGAATAGCGAAGTTTTTGTTTAGCGCTGCCATCGTCATCCAGTTTGGTGCTTGTTCTTCCCGCAAACAGGCACATTTGTAGGTCAGCCACCTGATTGCCTCTATTTGTGTTTGCATCTCCGCCAGCGTCCATTGGATACCTTGTAACTGCGACATAGGTCCGGCTCTCAGTGTCCTTTCCTTGCTATACTTTATCGATTCCTCTAAGGCAGCTTCGGCTATTCCCAGCGATGCAGCAGATTGTTGTATTTTCTCAGCGGCTATCCACCAGAGAAGTACATCGAAGCCCTTACCTTTCTCGCCAATCAGGTTCTCCTTTGGCACTTTTATATTTTCAAAGTACACATCTACCGATTCTTGCGCATGTCCACCTATTTTCCTATATGGCGGGTCTGTGGTATATCCGTCCACATTCTTCTTGATGATGAAGCAGCTGATTCTTTCTGTCTCATCCTTAGCATAAAGAGTGCCATGACCGTCCCAGGCTGCCCAGCTGATGAACCGCTTCTGACCATTTACGACATAGTTGTTCCCATCTGGCAAAGCTGTGGTGGTTATCATTCTTGGGTCTGAACCTGTACCGGGCTCAGTAAACAATATGGAGAGACAGTCCTCTCCCTTGCAGACTGGTTCAAGGTGTTCCTTCTTTATTACCTCGGACCCAAAATGGTTAATTGTGTCAGCAATGCTATTGTTCATGGAAAGTAACCACTCAGCCCCCACCCCTGCCTTGGCTATCTCTTCAATTGCCACGGCATCGCTCAAGACGCTGGCTTCGGCTCCCCCATATTTCTTCGGCAGGGTCATTCCCAAGAGCCCAATGCCAGCGAATTTCTTAAGGAGTTCACGGGGCATTTTGTTCTCCCGCTCAATCTGCTCTGCTAAAGGTTCGATTTCACGGTTGGTGAAATCTCTGGCTGTCTTCTGGACCATCAACTCTTCCTCAGTTAGGTTGAATCTCATCGTACCCTCCTTTTCGCTTTTCTACCTTTGTGGTCTGTCTGTTGACCCTCTCCCTAAGTCGAATCCCCCTCGCCTTCTTAGCCTCCGAGTATGATATGGCGAAGCTATGGGAATAACGGATGAAACTTCTGAACTATCCTTCAATCTGGCGGGTTAGCTTATCGCTTCTGTCCGAGATGGCAATTGTAACAGTAAAGTATAGAGCACGCAACGGTACGATAATGTCTCGGATTCATGGTCTTTAAGTGCCTGTGTTCTGTAAAGTGGTAAATACAAATTCATATTTGATTTTATAGATGAATTATGTTAAAACTGTCTTAAGACAAAATTAGTGTGATCCAGGGAAGACGAATTCTTGACAGGGAGGTGAGGATGATGGCGGAGCCGAGGAAGTGTCCCAGATGTGAGGGCAAGGGGACTATCGGCACTGTTACCTGCCCAGTCTGCCGCGGAACTGGCAGATTAAAGATTTGACGGTAGGAGTTGCCCGCAAGTCTTGCTCGCCTCTAGGCAGGGTAATTGCGTTTGACAAGGTACTGCCGGTCTTAAGAGCTTGTCTTCCCATCACTAACCTCCCTGAGGCTGACATGAAGCAAAAGCCCTTGACGCTGTGCATGGCTTGTTCATACATCCGCCCTCGTCTGCCATTCGCTCTCTTATCTACTCTCGGTGCTCTTTCTGTTTTGTTGGCAGCTTGATTGTGTGCCGGTTCTGTGGGGAGCATTTTGCTCAGCCACCTCATAGTTGCTAATTGTATAGCGGTCACGAGCCTTTTCTTTCAGCGCCCCATGTTTATGTTATGGAGTTAAGTCTCCCTGGATCTAAGTAGGGCAGAAACTGTAATAAGCACAACTCCGAGCGCTAACAATGCGATGCCGTAAATCTGTAATGGAGATAGAAAGTCACCAATTAGTTGAGGTAGTTTTGCCTTCTTTGAGATAAGCGTAACCATTATGGATAACGGCAGAAGCTTGCTCTTTTAACTAGGGCTTAAGGTCAGCGGGTGGCTTATCAATAAGTTGGGTTAGATAAGCATCTTCTATTGGTAGTTCAGCTGTTGGTAATTGAGCTTTCATTTGATTCGTGGCGAGATAATAGACATCCAGCTTGTCCATTTCTGAGACAACAAAGTCAGGGTTAAGTGCTGTGGAGTTTACGGCGATGGCGATACCAAGAAAGACAAGGTTAATGGTCAAGAGAAAAGCGAAAATGGCGGAGAAAAAGCCTCTAACAATGCTCATGAATTGGGCCTCCCTATCTGTTTTGGGCAATTATACACTCTGCCGAGTCGGATTGGAATAAAGGAAATTGATCCCTCAGGTATGTTATCAAACAAATTGTTTCTCTTGACGTAACCTCAGAATTCTGCTCTAATTGAGCCGATACAATTAACAGGAAAGGAAGTTTGGTAAATGAAGAGCAAAAGGTTCTCAATTCTAATAACGGCTGTGGTGGTTTTGGTGGCAATGTTGATAATTCCTTTAGCTGGCTGTGAAGGCGAAGTTAGTGTTACCACGGCTTCTCTGAGCGAAGCTACTGTGTGTAAAAGCGTGAATCCCCAAACTCAAGAACCGGGTGAGAAGACCGATGTATTCCCACCTAACGCTGAGGTGTTTTACTGCTCGGTCAAACTTTCTAATGCTCCAGCCAACACCGAGGTTTCGGCACAGTGGATTTTTGTTCAGGGTGAAATAGAGGAAAAGAATGTACTAATTGACGAGACATCCATCACTACTGATGGCACACGCTATGTTGGTTTCAGCTTGACACACGACCCCAGCGCTCTATGGCCAAAAGGGGACTATATTGTTAAACTCTTTTTGGACGGCAAAGAGAAGATTACCATGCCTTTCAGGGTGCAATAGAAGAAGATAGAAGAAAGGTTTTTGTTTCACTCACTAGTTTGAAGCACGATGAGTAAACTTGTGGATAAATTGAGGCAGCTCTCCCGAGAAGCGGTGCCGTCTTTGGGCTTTAGACCTGCGTCAAACTTGGCACAAAGCCCGCAGATTTTGCTTATTGCTGGTCTGAGTGAGGTAAGCACTGAAGCTTCCAAGACTTTAGTTGGTAGCGGAATTGATGCGGGGCTGCTTCGTGGCGGAAGCCTTGAAACAAAAAGCTTGAAAAGGCTGATTTCTACCTTTGGTGATATTCCTCTTGGAGTTGCTTTAAGTGAAAGTGGTTCTGAGTCCATAGCCAAGATAATTGATTCAGGTTGTGATTTTGTAGTTTTTAGCCCGAAAGCGCCAGCAGGAATATTGGAGACAGAAGGCATAGGCAAAATTCTGGAAGTTAAACCAAATTTAGACCCCAGTTTAATCAGGGCTATTGATGACCTGGCATTGTCTGTAGACGGAGTGCTTATTGCTCAGGATGAAGAAATGCCTCATCTTACTGTAGAACAGCTACTGGTTTGCCAGCGTTTTGCCGGGCTTCTGGATAAGCCGTTGTTAATAAGTCTGCCCTCATCCGTGTCTGCTGAACAGATTCATAGTTTATGGCGAGCCGGGATTGACGGAGTGGTTATATTCGCAGAACGGTCAGAAGTATTCAGTGAATTGAGAAAATCCATTGGCAATCTGCCACGAAGAGCAAAGCAGCACCCCACCAAGACTACTGCAGTATTGCCCAGAGTGGTGGGAGAGATAGTTTCTGAAGCTGGAGAGGAGGAAGAGGGGGTTTAACCTGACGGTGCCTTCTATCCTAAAGACCTCATCTCCGACCGCGTTAGCCATGATTTCAGACGCAGAATTTTCCTTTAGCCTCTAAAAGAGTTCTTATAGATATGACAGCGAATCTCGGTTTATTTTTACTCTCGGTAGTTGGTATATCTTTGTCTGGTGTTATGATGCCGGGACCACTTACTGCAGCTACGATAGCCAAGGGGTACAGAGACAAGAATGCTGGTGCTCAAATTGCTGTGGGACATGCTGTTATTGAACTACCCCTGATAGCGCTCATTTATTTGGGCTTTGCTCATTATTTTATTTTTCCAGAAGTTAAAAGGGTTGTAGGTCTGGTTGGTGGCTTGATGCTTATCTTTATGGGTGTGGGACTTTTATGGACGATGAGGAAAGCGGTGGGGGAGAAGGTTGATCTGCCTTATAATTCAGTGACTACAGGCATCATAATGACCGGAGCTAATCCTTATTTCTTCCTGTGGTGGGCAACTATAGGGGCGGCTCTCGTAGTTAATGCCTCTAACTTTGGAATTCTTAGTCTTGTCCTTTTGGGCTTAGTCCACTGGGTGTGTGATTTGGGGTGGTACCAATTTATTTCGGTCAGTGTCTTTAAATCAAGGCATTTGTGGACATCCAAGGTCCAGAGAATTGTCTTTGGTATTTGTGCGCTCGTTTTGGTTGGGTTTGGGGTCTGGTTTTGTGTTTCGGCACTCTCCTAAATTGGCTTGTTTGCGGTTGCAGACCGCTGCCTTGGGTTTTCCAATAGCTCTATAAGCCAAGAATTAAGTTTCTTACCCCACTGTGTGTTCGAAGCGCTCCAGCAGTGCTTTTCAAAATTCACGTAATGGCAATTAGGCATAATATTTTTAATGGCAAGTGCTGAGGTTCTGTAATCATCTCCAACCATAACGGTCAGACCTTCGAAAGCAATGAGAAATTGCTGCAAGTCTTTGCCTGAAAGGTTTTTAATCCACCCTGGCCACATTTTACCTAGTTTATTAGTCTTCCATTTATCATCCATTGTTAGGTCATAATAAGGTAAATAATCAGAAGGGTGAGTAGGGCCATGTAAAGCTGAAATTATTAAGACATTGTTCAGAGTTCCTTCAGCAAGAGCTTGCTTGACTTGTGGTGACAATTGCTGATAAAGGTTTCCCTCATATCGATAAACTGCACGGCAAACTCCTGAAGAGTACAGACCTTTATTTGTTTCAAACACCTCTCGGGGTTCCCGGTTTGGGTATTTCTTACTGTATATTAAGTTTGCTTTTTCAATTGGTAATGTAGCAAGGTAAGCCGTTAATTCCTTTCGTTTTCCTGTAAACTCGGAGAACTTTGAAAATCTGTGAATGTAGGCATTACTTAAGATGTCACTCCATTTGTCCTGTATCTCAGTTGTAGGACATTTGCGATGACTACAGGCAATTACGAATAAGGTTTTGGCTATTTTGTCTTTGTCCATTAAGCTTATCGTTCTTACTGCGCGCACTGGATGGCTTGGAAATACTTACCTTCGGTCTTGATAGCCGGGGCGATTACCATTTTTACTTTGTGCATATCTTTGACAGTGGGAGCACCACACACCCCCATAGCAGTACGCAAGGCACCAACGAAGTTTTCTGTTCCATCAGTGACGGAAGTAGGACCGAAGAGAAGTTTTTCTAAGGTTACGGTAGCTCCTACTTTTATTCGAGTGCCTCGGGGAAGGGTTGGGTGGGGATGAGACATTCCCCAGTGGTAACCTTTGCCGGGAGCTTCTTTAGCCCGGGCAAAGGTGGAGCCAAGCATAACCGCATCAGCTCCTGAAGCGAAAGCTTTACACAGGTCACTGCCGGTGCGAATACCCCCATCGGTGATTACAGCTACATATTTACCGGTTTCTTTGTGATGAGTGTCCCGGGCAGCAGCGCAGTCCATAGTAGCTGTTACCTGGGGGACACCAATACCAAGGACTTCTCTGGTGGTGCAGGCGGCTCCCGGGCCAACACCGACTAAGATGCCATCAATTCCAGTCCTCATTACTTCTAAAGCAGCACTGTAAGTGACACAGTTACCGACAAGGATGGGTAGAGATAACGTCTGACGGAGTTCGGAAAAGATAAGACCACGGTAACTCTTAGAAATATGGCGGGCGGTGGTGACAGTAGATTGAACTACCAGAATGTCCAGCCCGGCTTCCTTGGCTATTGGGGACAGCCGCTTGGTATTTGCAGGGGTTACGGAAACGGCACAAGGGACACCGGCTCGTTTTATGGTCTGAATACGTTGCCCGATAAGATTTTCTTTGATGGGTTGGGAATAAACCTTTTGAAGTAATTGGGTGACTTCAGTATCAGGAGTTTGGGTAATCTCGGCAAGGATGTCTTCAGGTTTTTCATATCTGGTCTGTACTCCTTCTAAGTTTAAGACAGCCAGCCCACCTAATTTGCCGAAGAGGATAGCAAAGTTGGGGTCAACCACACCATCCATAGCCGCGGCTAATATAGGGAAAGCGAAAGTATTGCCTCCCAATTTGAAGTCTATGTTTGTCTGGTCAGGGTTTATGGTCACGTCTCCGGGGACGATAGCAACTTCATCAAATCCATAAGCTCGTTCTATAGTTCTCGGCGATGGGGTGGTCATCTCTGTCTCCTCTGGCTAATTAGCCCAGAATATAACAAAGGCGACAGCTTAAAGTCAAGGAAAGGAGTAGACGGGTTTAAGGCTGTAGGCTATAATATGCTAATTGTGCCCGCCCTGTATCTCATAGCTACCCCGATTGGCAATCTGGAAGATATTTCTCTGCGTGCCTTGCGCTTACTTAGTGAAGTGAAGTTAATTGCGGCTGAAGATACTCGGACTACTCGTCAACTTCTTAATGCTTACAAGATAAACATACCAGTTACCAGCTACCACGAACATAACAAGCGACGAAAAATTGGTTACCTCCTGAATTTTCTTAAAGAAAAAGATGTAGCTCTGGTTTCAGAAGCAGGGATGCCTGGGCTCAGTGACCCTGGCTATGAACTGGTTGTGGCGGCTATCCAGCAGGGAATTCAGGTAATCCCTGTTCCTGGGGCTACGGCAATAGTTACTGCCCTGGTAATATCAGGGCTGCCAAGCAACCAGTTCCTTTATCTGGGTTTTCTCCCTCGACGCCCTGAGCAAAAACGTCGCCTTCTTCAATCCGTAGCAAGTGAGCCGTGTACCTTAGTTGTTTTTGAGGCACCTCACCGTCTTCAAGAAACCTTAGGCGACATGATAGAAATTCTGGGAGACAGGAAGGTAGCTGTCTGCCGGGAGTTGACCAAACTTCATGAAGAAGTCTTCAGGGGTAGACTCAGGCAGGCTCTGGAATATTTCTCCGAGCCCCGAGGCGAATTCACCTTAGTCATTGAAGGTAAGGAAAAAGAAAGCCCCAAGTCCATTGTCGAAGTTGAAAAGGGACTGAAAGTGCTTTATGAGTGGGGTTTCAGTGCCAAAGAAGCGATAAGTTTATTATCGCAAATAACTAATCTCCCCCGGAAAAATTTGTATCAAGCCTGGCTAAAGTTGGTTAAGGAAGGCTAAGGATGCGACGAGGTTGCATTGCCGTATGCGAAATCCAGTGTGATGGCTGTCAGTGTCTCATTGAACATGGTGAGCGGTATTTATTGATGGAAGAAGACGAGGGCAATTCAATGCGTCTTTGTGCTGATTGTTGTTTGGCTAAGGGCTATGCTGAGTACAGAACGGAAAAAGGGGAGCGAGTGATTACCTTTTTGGGATAGGCTCTGAATGTGATAGAATTTGACATTAACTTTGTTATGGAGATAATTCTTGGCTGAGCGTATTCTTATCGGAGTTGCTTGGCCCTATGCTAATGGTCCGCTCCATTTGGGGCATATTGCCGGGTGTTACCTACCGGCTGATATTTTTGCCCGCTACCATCGGCTGAAAGGGAATGAAGTGTTAATGGTCTCAGGTAGTGATCAACACGGCACTCCCATAACTTTGCGTGCAGAACAGGAAGGCAAGTCCCCTCAAGAAGTAGTCTCTTGCTACCATAGCCAATTCCTTGACTGTTGGCAGAAACTGGGCATTTCTTTTGACCTGTTCACCACTACTGGTACTCAAAACCACGCTCAGGTCACCCATGACATCTTTTTAACATTATTTGGGAAAGGCTACATTTATAAAGATAGCATGCCTCAAGCTTACTGCCCTCAATGTCGACGTTTCTTACCTGACCGTTATCTTGAGGGCACCTGCCCTTATTGTGACTTCCCTGAAGCTCGGGGTGACCAGTGTGATGAGTGTGGCAAACCGCTAAATCCCGCAGACCTTATCGGACTACGCTGTCGGCTATGCCTAACACCACCTCGCTTTGAAGCTTCGGAGCATTACTTCCTTCGGCTCAGTGCTTTTGAAGACAGACTCAAATCTTGGGTAAAAGAGCAGAAACATTGGCGACCAAATGTGCTCAACTTTACTCAGCGCTTTTTGGAGGAGGGCTTGAAGGACCGAGCCATAACTCGCGACATAGAGTGGGGGGTAACAGTACCTCAGCCTGGTTTTGAGAACAAGCGCATCTATGTCTGGTTTGAAGCGGTTATTGGTTATCTTTCAGCAAGTAAAGAGTGGGCAAAGATGCGTGGTGATGAGACTGGCTGGCAACCTTTCTGGCAGGATAATTGCAAGAATTATTATTTTATTGGTAAAGATAATATCCCGTTTCATACCATCATCTGGCCAGCAATGCTTATGGGCTATGCGAATCTTAATCTCCCCTACGATGTCCCGGCTAACGAATTTCTGACCATAGAAGGCAGGAGGCTTTCTACCAGTCGCAATTGGGCAGTCTGGGTTCCTGACTACCTGGAGCGTTATGAAGTTGACCCATTACGTTATCTATTATCGGTAAATATGCCTGAAACGGGGGATGCTGATTTTTCCTGGCGAGAGTTCCTGCGCCGTAATAACGATGAACTGCTGGCTACCTATGGTAATTTGGCTCATAGGGTTCTGACTTTTATTCAGCGGAACTTCAGTGAACTTGTCCCCTCACCAAGTGAACTGGATGGGGAGAGCCAGGAGATTTTAGCGAAAGCCGAGAAGACCTTGAACGATGTTGATAATCTTCTCTACCAGTGCCATTTTAAAGAAGCCGTACGGATGGCTATGTCTTTAGCGCAGGAAGGAAATCGCTATCTTGACAATAAGGCTCCGTGGAAGAAGATTAAAGAAGATAGGCAAGCTGCGGCTTCAGCTATTTATGTAGCTTTATTGGTTCTCTCGGCTCTAAAGACCGTCCTATATCCTTTCTTGCCCTTTAGCTCTGAAAAACTTCATGTTTTTCTCGGTCTTAAAGGTACTGTGAATGGAGGAGGCTGGCAGCTTCAGGTGCCATCTGTAGGACAGAAGTTACGAGCCCCACAGCCTTTATTCACTAAACTTGAAGGCAGCATTGTGGATGAAGAAACCAGTCGCTTGGGGAAATAGGTGAACCTAAATAATATCTATGCACCTATCCGAGAAGGCTTAGCTGAAGTTGAAGAAAACTTAGCTGTTACTGCTAATGTGGACAATCCTTTTTTAGCCCGGTTGCTTAAGCATGTGCTCCAGAATGGTGGCAAGCGAATTCGTCCTGCCCTTACCTTATTAGCAGGGAAGTTTTACGAATTTGATCTCAAACTGCTTGTCCCTATGGCAACAGCTGTAGAACTGTTGCATACAGCGACTTTAGTTCATGATGATACTGTGGACAAGTCGCTAACCAGAAGAGGTAAGCCAACAATTAATTCACTCTGGGGTGGGGGTAAAGCTGTACTTCTGGGAGATTACCTTTTTGCTAAAGCAGCTACCTTTGTTGCCAGTACTGAGCATATACGTGCTATAAAGCTTTTTGCCCGGACTTTGACTACTATTTCTAGTGGTGAATTACATGAAACGATGGCTACATTAGACTTGAGACAAATGCGAGAACATTATTACCAGTGGATTGGCGCCAAGACTGCCTGCCTTTTTGCTGCGGCTGCTGAGTCAGGGGCTATCGTGAGCCAATCTCCAGAAGAGGCATTATCAGCTTTGAGGAACTACGGCTATAATTTGGGCATGGCTTTCCAGCTTATAGATGATATTTTAGACTTCACTGGTGAAGAGACGGAAATGGGGAAGCCCGTCGGTGCCGATCTTAGTCAAGGGACGCTAACTCTGCCAACAATACTCTTCTTGGAACGCTATCCTGATGACTCATTGGTCAAGGATACTATTAGCAAAGTCAATGTGAAGAATCTCAAGTTAGCTATAGACAGAATCCGGAAACCGTCTATTCTTAGAGAATGCTTGAATATTACCTCAGACTTCCGCAAGAGAGCAGTAGAGAGCCTGGAAAGGCTTCCTGACAGTGGTCCTCGCCAGGCTTTGATTGACCTCGTTGACTATGCTGTCGAGCGCAGAAAATAGTGCTCAGCACGCAAAGGATACAACACCACAGGCTCTATTGTCTATTTACATGATACCTGGGATTACAATAACCACCAGATGACCTGGGGTGGAACTTATTCAGGTCTGCAGCATTTTGCGGTTACCGTTATTCAGCTGCAACCAGTAACTCCTTCCTTGCCTGCTGCTCCATCCAATTTAGCTGCGACAGCAGTATCATCAAGCGAGATAGAACTTTCCTGGCAGGACAAATCTGATAATGAGAATTGGTTTGAGATAGAGAAGAAGACAGGTGCTGGTGGTACATGTAGACGGGTAGCGAGAGTAGGAACCAATGTCACCAGTTACAGCAATACGCGTCTTAATGCTGACACTACTTATTATTATCGGGTGACGGCATACAATAGTGTTGGGAATTCTGAATATTCCAATGAAGCTGGAGCGACGACGCTACCGCCGCTACCACCGAAGCCGGCATTAAAGTCACTGGCGAAAGAGGCAGTGGTAGGCAGTTTAACGCCGAGGCTGGAGTGGTATGCATCTACTGGGGCACAAGATTATGGATTACAGGTAGCGACTGATTCTGGTTTTACTAACTTAGTCGTCGATGAGAGTGGGATAGCTGAGCTTTATTATGATGTACCGGATGGTTTACTTAATTTGGAACACCAAATATTACTGGCGGGTAAATGCCCGGAACAGTTTTGGGAGCACATCAGCTTGGTCGAAGTCATGGTATTTCAAGACGGCGGTAGGACCGTGAAATTGGGCAACAATCATTGGTATCAGCAACTATGGCTACATAAATGACCTGAACTACTGTGATGATGACGCCCAAAACCCGCAGCTACGGGGTGGCATAGATGGTGAAGTTATGTTTACTCCTCCGTAAGCGAGTCATTGAGTTGTGCAAGGGGCTTTACTGGGTTAACCTCTAATATTCCACCCAGCTTTCGCCATCTTGATAGACTTCTTTTTTCCAGACAGGGGCAATCTGCTTGAGGCGGTCGATGGCATACTGGCAAGCCTGAAAAGCTTCCTGGCGGTGGGAGGCAGCAACGGCGATAACCAATGATGTTTCACCTACCTGCAACCTGCCAATCCGATGACAGATAGCTACATCCTGAAGCTGCCATCGTTGCTTAATTTCATCTACTATTTGCTGTAGTTTTTTGTATGCCATCTCGGGATAAGCTTCATATTCTATGAAGAGTACTTCCTTACCCTGAGAAGGGCTGCGGACGGTGCCCACAAAGGTAACCACGGCTCCGTGATTATCTTTCCTCACCTTATTGATTATGGTTTCAGGAGATACAGGGTCAGAGGTAATCTCAACCATATTAGCCACCACTGAAGGGTGGGAGCAGAGCCACTTCGTCACCCTTTTTCAGTACTGAATCACTATCGGCAAATTCACCGTTGAGAGCCACAAGCAGATTATTAGCGTAGCTTTTCAACTGAGGGAATTGCCTTTCGATTTGACTTTTGAGGGTGCCAACAGTAGTTCCTGGCTGGATTTGTAGATTTGTTTCCGTGTTGCCCACAAGCTCACGGTAGCGGGCAAAAAGTCTAACTTTGATTTTCATCCAGTTTTATTAATTGGTTTCTCAGGAGGCTGGGATTGCCTCGGGTTGGGGTGCGGGCGCTGATTCTTTGAATAAAGCCTCGAGTTCAGTCTCCTCTAAGGTTTCTTTGGCAATGAGGCGTTGAGCAATTTGCTCCAGCTTTTCCTTGTTCCCAGTCAAAATCTTCTTAGCTGTGGTGTAAGCCTGGTCAATAAGATTACGGACTTCCTTATCGATTTCTTCAGCTACTTTTTCGCTGTAGTTTCGCTGTTCGGTAATTTCACGACCGAGAAAGATGAGTTCTTCTCTTCGTCCAAAGGTGCGGGGTCCCAAACTGTCGCTCATGCCGTATTCGGTTATCATCTTTCGCGCCAGTTTAGTAGCCTGCTCCAGGTCATTCTGGGCTCCAGTGGTGGCTTCGTTAAAGACAATTTCCTCGGCAGCTCGCCCAGCTAAACTCACGGCTAACCTATCATCGAACTGGGAGCGCGTCCACAAGTGGCGGTCTTCAGTGGGCAGGAAACGAGTCCAGCCACCCATAATTCCTCGGGCAACGATAGAAATTTTGTGGACCGGGTCAGCATTGGGCAGCTTTCTAGCCACTAAGGCGTGTCCAGCTTCGTGGTAAGCGATGATTTCCTTTTCTTTGGGACTGATGAGGCGGCTTTTCTTTTCTGGACCAGCAATGACTCGGTCAATAGCCTCTTCCATCTCCTTCGTGCTGATATCTCTACGGTCACTTCTGGCAGCCAAGATAGCAGCCTCGTTGATTAGATTAGCTAAGTCAGCACCACTAAAACCTGGCGTCTGTTTAGCTATCACCTCGAGGTTAACATCTTTGGCTAAAGGTTTACCTTTGGCGTGAACCTCCAGGATAGCTTTGCGTCCGTTGATATCAGGTTGGTCAATGATGACATGGCGGTCGAAACGACCTGGACGGAGCAGAGCCGGGTCGAGGATATCAGGGCGGTTAGTTGCCGAGAGTACGATAACATTAGTGTTAGTGTCAAAGCCGTCCATTTCGACAAGGATTTGGTTCAGAGTTTGTTCTCGTTCGTCGTGACCACCGCCTAAGCCAGCCCCCCGATGACGACCGACAGCATCAATTTCGTCTACGAAAACAATACATGGTGCATTACGTTTAGCTTGCTCGAAGAGGTCTCTGACTCGGGCGGCACCAACGCCAACAAACATTTCCACGAATTCACTACCGCTGATGGAGAAGAAGGGCACACCAGCTTCCCCAGCGATGGCTTTAGCCAGTAATGTCTTGCCTGAGCCTGGAGGTCCGACTAAGAGTATGCCTCGAGGAATGCGGGCACCCAGAGCCTGGAATTTTTGTGGTGACTTGAGAAACTCAACCACCTCTCGGAGTTCTTGCTTGGCTTCATCAACACCGGCAACATCAGCAAAGGTGACAGTGGGCTTATTGGCATCAACTAAACGTGCCCGGCTTCGCCCGAAGTTGAAGGCTTGAGTATTGGCACCTCGGGCAGAGCGGAAAAGGAAGAAAAGTAGAGCACCAAAAAGGATGAGAGGCAGAAAATTAAGTAGGATGCCTCCCCAGCTTGAGCTGGGTTTAACATCAATTCTTATGCCACCTTCTCCGACGGTCACCCCTTCTTCTTTAAGCATGGTGACTAAGTCAGTAGTCCCACCGACGAAGGAGGCTTTGAACAAAGCCTCCTCGTCTTTCAGACCAACCAGCTTGTCACCTTCTTGTCTTATAGTGTCAATTTGGTTTTGCTTAGCCTGGTCAATGAGGGTATAAAGAGCTACTTCTTCGGGACCACGACCCAGAGGCAGGAATGTGGAGGCAAAAATAAGTAGCCCTAACAAGAGCAATAAATAAAATAAACTACTTTGCCACCTTATCTTATTCATGCTTTACCTAACCAAAACGTTTCCAATTTCCAGTAGGTTTATTATAGCAGAAATTAGCTAAATAAGAAAAAAGCAAGCTATAATCACAACGTAAAGGTTTTCGGAAACAGGGGTCTGGTGTTATGGAAGCCTTGCTTTATGAGAGACTGGAGGATGACAAAGTCAGGTGTGCTGCCTGCCCCCGTCGCTGTGTCATTGAGAATGGCAAGCGGGGCTATTGCTTCACACGGGAAAACAGGGCAGGAAAGCTCTATTCTCTTATCTACGGTCAAGTTGCCTCCATATCTGTGAATCCGATAGAAAAAAAGCCAGTTTTCCATTTCTATCCGGGGAGCCACTGGCTATCTTTGGGTAGTTTAGGCTGTAATTTCCGCTGTCCCGGCTGCCAGAACTGGGAGATTTCCCATGCTAAGCCTGGAGAAGATACGAAACAGACCAGTTACATATCGCCGGAAGATTTGGTGAGTTTGGCAAAAAGATATGATTGCTTGGGTATCTGCTGGACTTTTAATGAACCAGCTTTATGGCTGGAGTATGCTTTGGCTGGAGCCAAACTGGCTAAGGAACAGCGTCTCTATACCAACTATGTCACTAACGGGTATATGACTCAGGAAGCCTTAGATATTATTGGTCCTTATCTGGATGTCTTTCGAGTTGACCTGAAAGGCTTTTCAGGAACTTCTTATAACAGAATCGGGCATATTACTGATTTTTCTCCTATTCTTGACGCTACCAAGAGGGCTAAGGACAGGTGGGGAATGCATGTAGAAATGGTCACCAATGTCATTCCCGGTTTCAATGATGATGAAACTGAGTTGGAAGGGGTTGCCAACTGGATATGTACGGAATTAGGCTGCTACACCCCCTGGCACTTAACCCGCTTTTACCCTCATCTGGAGCTTTCTCGAGTTAGTCCCACTCCCACAATTACCTTGGAGAAAGCCCGCAAAAGGGCTTATGAAAGGGGACTTAAATACGTCTATATTGGCAATGTTCCCGGTCATCTGGCAGAGAATACTTATTGCCATCAATGTCAGCAGCTTCTTATTGAGAGGCATGTTTTTGATGTCGTTAAATATCGAATAAAGGATGGCTGTTGTCCTGGCTGTGGAGCACGGATACCGGGCAAGTTTGCTTAGTGACCTGATATCATAGACTGGTAGATTTCCTGAAGGTGAAGAGCGTCCCCCTCCAGATTGGGGCTTTCAGCGACTACCAAGCCTTTGACTCTATAATCGATTAAGGCTTTAACAAAATCAGTATAATTGAAGTCGGACTCTTTGAAATTCAGGTGCTTGCTCTCCCCTTGCTTGCCATAGGCTATTCCAGAGACATGGATATGCATATCATCCAGGGCTTGTCTGCCCAATTCCCATTGTACTTTCTGCAGGATAGTCATGAATTCACTGTAGGAGTTGAACTTGCCGGTGCGAGCATGCCAGTGGGCGAAGTCTATACATGGTGCTACTCCTTCTATTTCAGTGCTAAGTCTAATCACCTCGTCTAAAGTGCCAAACTGGCTACCTTTACCGGTAACTTCAGGTCGTATCCAGACACGGTTGTTCTCACTCCTGAGCTCGGTGACTATTTCGGTGAGGCGTTTTTTAACAATGTTGTAAACGGTCTCTGGTGAATCACCAAGATAGAAGGCGGCGTGGAAAACAATGCTCCTGGCGCCACAGAGGTGGGCTATGCGAGCAGTTTGCAAAATTCGTTGCTTGCTGGCAATTATTTTTTCAGGTTCTTTAGCGTTGAGGTTTATGAAGTAAGGACCGTGGGCGCTTAGGGCTATCCCTTTGCTCTTAGCCAGTTTTCCAACACTTATGGCACTGGCTTCGCCCATTTTGACACCCTGGACAAATTCCAGCTCCATGCAGCCCAGTCCCAACTCAGCCACACGCTCAATGCCAGCAGTAGTAGAGCGGTCTATCGCGCTATTAGGGACTCCCGCCGGTCCAAAAACCAGTTTTTCCATAGCTCTTAAGCTAAATTATACATAAGATAAAGCTAAAGAGCTACACTCAGGCGATTGAAGAATATAAGCTGTATGTGGACATCATAGATAACTGTTAATCGCTTTTTGTCACTTATTGTTGTTCAGGCACAGGCATTGCACACTGTTACGAGTAATGAAATACTTTCTGTTCGACAATGCGTATATGCCATCGTATAAGAACCAAGGCAACATGATCATTTATCCTGCCCTTGGCTAGCTTTTGCAGCATGTTCGTCTAGGGTTGGCATTGTTTCTTTTCTCCTTTTTTCATCACCCTGCCGTCTTACTTCAATTAAACTTGGTTGGTTGAGAACTTCAAGTATTTTCTTTGCTGGTATTACTATGGCGATGCCTACATTAATTGGGGCAATGGAATCTATATCTTCTATATCAGACTTAGTGTCAATGGGAATATCCCAATGACCATGCATTAATCCCAAAAGATAGAATGAACCAAGTCCGAGTCCCACTGTTTCACGGACAAAAGCTGGTGACCCACTTAATCCCCCTATTGACCTAGCCTCGATTAGATAAGCTTCGATGTCCCCCAGGCTTGTAGGTACTAACTCCTCAGGCATCATTGCAATGTTACCCATACGGACTACGGGAAGGTTTCTCGCCATTCCACTAAGATGAGCAAAGAGCCCTGTTATGAACACCTCATCACCAGTACCGATACTTTTTTGTCGTATTATGTCATCGGTAAGAAACATGTTGACTGGGATTGTTCTGTAATCAAATTCCTCCACTGGTGGTGCATAGGGAATAACAGCTACGTCTACTAAATCATCAGTGGGGTGATACCACCAACGAACGCCCTCACCCACTATTAGTTTGGACCTACCATCCTTCGTATTTATTCTTACCAAGAATCTTTTCCCTTCGAGCTCAGTCGCCACATGTTTTGCTGTTACTAAATACACATACCATATGCCCTGTAGACTTTCAGACTGGATACTCACGAAAAACGCAGTACCTTTAAATCTAAGTCGCTCTTGACCAACTGGAAATGCGAAAGGTAAACCCACAAATACAACACATTTTCGAATTTCATCTGGAACACGCATGTCAATATCCTCCCTTGGGCTAAGATACCATTGTACTGTATTGCCCAATCTGGTATCGACGAGTTTACTGCCATGCATATCTATTGTCAACGGTTATCACCTCATACAACCGAAGCACTCGGACTTTCGCAACAAGCTCAAATGAACAGGTGAAAGTCAATATGTGCTATAATTTACTTTAGAGTAAGTTGAAGAGGAGTGAGTTCTGGAGGCAGTAGAAGTAGCACGGAAAGCCGCGGAAGCGGCTTCAGATAAGCAAGCTATTGATATTGTCATGCTGGATGTGAGGCAGGTTTGTTCCTTTGCCGATTATTTTGTGGTTTGTACGGGAGATAGCAACCGACAGATTGAGGCTGTCTGGCAGGGGATTAATAAAGTATTAAAAGAGCAGGGTATCGCCTCTCACCATAGCGAAGGTACCGCTGAATCAGGTTGGGTGCTCCTTGATTTTGGTGATGTTGTTGTCCATATCTTTGGCGTCGCTGAAAGAGGCTACTACCAACTGGACAGACTGTGGGAGAAGGCTGTCCCCATAGTCAGGATTCAGTAGCCAAGCCATTTCTCGATTGACCGCTCATAAGGGAAGATTTCCTCTGGTGTGAAGAACAGGCTTATTTCCTGTTTAGCTGTTTCCAAAGAATCTGAACCGTGTATTAGGTTGTGCTGGATGTTAAGCCCAAAGTCACCCCTGATAGTGCCTGGGTTGGCTTTGGCTGGGTCGGTGGCTCCCATAGTCTGACGGACTATTTCAACAGCCTTATTACCTTCAAAGACCATAGCCACGATGGGGCTGGAAGTAATGAACTCTACCAGGTCATTAAAGAAAGGCTTGTCCTGATGGATAGCATAATGTCGCTCGGCTAAGGCTCTGTCCATATGTATCATCTTCATGGCTACAACTTTCAAGCCCCGCCTTTCCAGACGGGAAATAATAGTGCCTATAAGTCCTCTCTGCACTGCATCAGGTTTAATCAATACTAAACTCTGTTCCATGTCTAAACTCCTTCTTGAATTTTCTGGTTCTGAATAAGGTTCTCTATGGTACTTAGCTCCACCTGTTCCAGACTATCTATCACAAGGTCAGCCTGGCTTAAGCTTTCTCTGGAATGGGTATTGGTGACGGCAATACATTTCATACGGGCAGCCTTAGTGGCTTGGACACCGGCTATAGCATCCTCAATGACTACGCAGTTCGAAGGAGGCACTCTTAACCTCTCAGCAGCTAAGAGGAAAGGTTGCGGACTTGGCTTTCCTTCAGTGACATCTTCTTCAGAGACTACAGCATCAAAATACTTGTCTATGCCTAAATTGCGGGTAAGTAAGTTCAGGTTTTCTTTGGGTGTTGAGGAAGCTAAGGCTATTTTGAATCCGGCTTCTTTAAGACTCTTTAGCAGTCCAGTAACTCCGGGCAAGGGTGATATATGACGTGGGAGTTGGCGGCGGAAATTGGCTTCTTTGCCTTGGGCAATAGTCTTAATGTCTTCGTCGGATACTTTACTTCCCATTATGCTTCTGATAATAGAGTCATTCCTCAAACCAAAACTATGCTTAAAGTCTTCTTCTGTGAATTCGATGCCTTTCTGGCGGAAAGTCTCCCGCCAGGCTTGAAAGTGGAAAGGGGCTGTATTGGCGATAATGCCGTCCATGTCCCAGATGACAGCGTGGGGTGATGGGTCTTGATGAAACACATACAGTATAGCATTACCTTCAGCTACCTCTGTGCCATCTTTAAGACTGAGAGTAGCTCTGGTTTCCAATAGTTTTCGTGTCCTCTTAGCGGTGGTGGCTGAAATCAGCAAAGGCTTCTGAGTGGGAACAGGCTGCTTGAATCTTACTTCACTCTTGGCGGTTATTGTATCTATTCCTTGAAAATAAGCGACATAGCTCATTGCTTCATCAAGGATGGTGGAAATGATGCCTCCGTGAAGGACTCCCTGCCATCCCTGATGGAACTCGGTAGGAGTAAACTCAGCCGTAGCAGTTTTGCCATCCCAGCTAAACTTCAATTTCAGCCCTATGGGGTTGTCTTGACCACAGGCGAAACATTGGTTGAGACTTTTAGAATTAATAGCTGGTAGATTCTTAGGTAGCATTATGGTCTCCTTCACTTTTGTTTAGGTTGGGTAATAGATGGTCGGCGTAAATATAAAGGCTGGAGTGTGGCTAAATCATCATAATTTCCCTTTTGGAATCGTTGCCAGCCTAAGGCTGATAAGTAGCTGGCACGACGCTGTCGGACTGCTGCTTCAGGGATTATAGCTTTCTTGCCCAGTGTCTGTCGCAGTTGAAGAATTACTGCCGATGGAATTTCACCACAGAAGAGAGTCTGCTCCCGGATTTGATTGAGTAAAACTTCTAAAGTAGTAATGTACGCTTCTTGCAGACAGCGCCATTCGCCCATTTGTTGGTAGAGGGCAACGGTGATTTCACCTCGACCGGCATCATGGATGGGGCAGAGGGGAAGTTCCGTATAAGCAAAGGGATAAGCTTCTATCTCCAGTGTGCTGATACCGATAAGGGGAACATTCAGGGCGAAAGCTAAACCTTTGGCTGTGCTCATACCTACCCGCAGCCCGTTGAAGCTCCCTGGACCTTTGGCAATAAAGATTGTGGAAAGGTCAGGAAGGTTAATCTTAGCCTGATTGAGTAGTGAAATTAAGCCCGGCAGTAGTTCCACAGTGTGGTTCTGTCCTGAATGCCAGGTCAGCTCGGCTACTGTCTTACCCTGGTAAGATAAAGCCAGATTGATCGTGTTAGAAGAAGTATCTATTGCCAGTTCCATTTCTTATCTTTTTGCAGGTCTGGGGCAAGTTGCTTCAGTATTTGTGAGTAGCGCTTAGCTTTTGGTTCCAAATAAAGGGAGCGCTTTCTCCCGGAAATGTAGGTCAAAGTAATAAACAGGTTTTCGGTCGGCAATGCCTTTAATCCTTTCTCTGCCCATTCCACAACACAGACACCGCTACCGTAAAAATACTCATCAAGTCCCAGGTCTACTATCTCCTCCAGATGCTCCAAGCGATAAAGGTCTATGTGATATAACGGTAACCTGCCGTGGTATTCACGGACAATAACGAAGGAAGGGCTGAAAGCATATTCTTTGACGCCGAGCCCCCAGGCAATACCTTGAGTGAGGCAGGTCTTACCAGTGCCTAAATCACCTATTAGAAGAAAGATATCGCCAGCTTGAGCCAATTTACCCAAGCAAGTTCCGAGATATTGTGTTTGCTCTGGGCTATGGGAGATGAGCTTTAGTGGTTCCATTTCAGTAGTGTAATGGTGAGGATTTAAAGTGCTCCCATCCCTTTTGGCTCCAGGGGACAATCTTGCCTGATTTGTCTATTACGGTTACCTGTCCCGGCTGGTCTTTAGTAATCTCGCCAATAACTGTTACCGGGCAGGATAGGGATTGTGTTACCCTATCCATAACCTCACGGTTAGCTGTAAACAATAATTCGTAGTCCTCACCACCAGACAGGGCTAACTCTGTACATTCCGTTTCAAAAGTAGTTCGAACTGAAGGGTGGATGGGCAGCCAGTCGAGTCTTATCTGGGCACCGACTTGACTCAGTTCACAAATGTGACTGAGGTCACTGAGCAACCCGTCACTGACATCTATAGCTGTCTTTACCCCTAACTGAAGCAGCTGTTGTCCTTCTTTAACTTTGGGTATAGGGCGGAAGTGAGCTTGTCTCAATAATGCTCTTGTGTCCTCATTTACGTTTAGTCCTTGGCTCAATATTCTTAAACCTGCCGCTGAGGTCCCTAAATAGCCAGTGATAGCTATCCGGTCACCGGGGATAGCCGAGGAACGAGTCAGAGGAAACCTTTCCCCTCCCTTCAAGCTGCCGAGTACGGTAATAGTGATAACAACATTAGGGGCACTGGTGACATCGCCGCCAGAAATGGCAACTCCGAACTCCTGGGCTAATTCAATCATGCCTTGATAGAGGTCGGAAATATTGGCTACTTCTAATTCACCGGGGACAGCCAGAGACACCAAGGCATATTGAGGAATACCTCCCATAGCGGCAATGTCACTTAAGTTTATAGCTAAGGCTTTCCATCCCAGTTCCTTCCAGGTGGTGACCTTCAAGTTAAAATGTACATCCTGGACTAAAGTATCCGTGGTGGCTAACTGAACAGTATGGTTTCCTTGCCAGGCTGCGGTATCATCACCAATACCAATGAATAGGTTTTGCCATGAGGCATCTTGGGGGTTTTTTGTCTTATTAATTAATTTGGCTAAGAGCTCTATTAAGCCGAATTCACCTAATTCGGAGACTTTCATTTGGTCGAATTATAGCATAAAGAGCCAAATTTGATTGGACACGGATACCTATTGTTTATGCTAAGGACAAGTTATATAATCTGTCAAAAATGGAAAGAGAGGTGACCCAGAGATGAAATCCTTTGGTATTGGTCTTGCCCTACTCGTGGCTGGTTTTGCTTCTTATGCGCTTAGCTCTTTTCTCAAAAGCATGGCTTCTGTCTTAAAGAATATGGCTGATTTCTTAAAGCAATTAGAAGAAGCTGGAGCCTTTCCCCAGGGTGTAACGCTACCACAAAATTTGGGGACACTGTCGATAGGCATCCCCCAAGATATCTTAAATATCCTCCCCTATGTGTCTATAGGTATTATGGCTTTTGGAGTAGGCTGGTTCTGGATAATAGAACCGATGCTTCTTTTAGCCACACCGTCTAAGAAAACAACTCCGCCGCCTGCTGCTCCCGGGGCAAGAGAACCTGAGATGCCTCCGCTGCGAGGCAAAAGTATGGAGCAATGGATGCAGGAAGCTATCCAGGAGAAAATGGACAGAGAAAGGGGTAGGTAAGAAGCTTTATCAGACCAGCGTGTCTCTGGACTAAACCCTCTTTTGGCACCCCATTCTAGACACTGCTTTCTACGAATATGCTTTTTTGCCTTTTGCACTTTGAGCCTGATTTCTCTTCATAGAGAATAGAGGGCAGAACACTGTTGAAATCAAGACGACGCAACACAACGAAATTTGTGTCGAAATTTACAGAGCTACTTGGAAGGAAACTGCTGTGAGAAGACTTTGGACCCGTTCTTTTCTCTTAGGATTGTTGCCTCTCTTCGTGTTAGCCCATTTTGGACATCATCTGGTATCTGGGATGCTAACACCACTTCTACCATTCATTCGGGATGACCTTGTCCTTGATTACACTCAGTCAGGATGGTTGGTCTCAGCATATACCATAGCCTATGGCGTCAGCCAACTACCTGCGGGGTGGTTAGCTGACCGCATTGGCTACAGAATGGTGGTTGCCATAGGTGTCTCAGGTGTAGCACTGTTTGGACTTTTGTTTGGCGTTTCCACAACCTTTATCATGATGGTTGCTTTCTTAGTTCTACTGGGGGTGATGGGAGGCGGTTACCACCCAGCCGCCGCTCCTCTGGTTTCGGCAGGAGTCGAACCGAAGAACCGTGGCTCAGCGTTAGGGCTCCACCAGATAGGTGGGTCTGTTAGTTTTTTCTTGGCGCCATTGATTGCTGTCGGCATTGCGGCTGCTTTAGGTTGGCGTGGCTCATTCATAACGGTAGCTATCCCAACTATTATACTCGGAATCGTATTCTATGTACTCCTGGGTCGGTTGGGCTACACCAGAAAGGCTGAGCAAAGAATACTTAGTGAGTGCACCGAGGTACACGCCGCTCCAGGTCATTTGCGTCGGCTGACAGCGTTTGTTGCTCTTGGTATAGCCGGTCAGACTTTCATCGTCTCTATAATGTCATTCATACCGCTGTTCTTCGTTGGGCGTTTAGGTGTCAGTAGGGAAGCCGCTGGTGCCTTATTAGCTGTTGTCTACTCTGGAGGGTTATGGGCTGGACCTTTGGGTGGTTTTCTCTCTGATCGGATAGGAAAGACGCCGGTGATGCTGGTGTTTAGTCTTATTGCCGCCCCTGTCGTTTATCTGATGAATTCAACGCCTTTCGGCTGGAGCATGTCTGCTGTACTAATTGTTATCGGTATGTCTGCATTTTTAGTTATACCAGTGACAGAATCTTTCATCATCAGCCAGACCTCAGAACGTAACCGCTCAACGGTGCTTGGTATTTACTATGCAGGGAGTAGGGGAGGTGCCGGTGTCATAACGCCGGTGTTAGGCTATCTCATTGACCACCAAGGTTTCTATAGTAGTTTTACAATTATGAGTGTCGCCTTCTTTGTAATCACCCTTGTTTGCGCCATATTTTTGTGGAGAAGCCGAGACTAATCCTTTTTGATTCAACAAGTACAAACAGTTGACTGTTACTCGTACCTTGTATAGAATGAAATACGGAATAAGTCAGAGTGATTACTTAGGCAGAGTAGCGCCTTTTGTTTTACAAATGTAGGTATTTGCTAAAAACCTGTAGTTCCGTGATTCACCCCCTGAGTCTTAGTGATGAACAGGGTGGCTTCTCCCTTTCTTTAGAGTTATTAAGTCTTATCACCTTTCATTCTCGCCTCTCATTCTATTGCCAATGGAGGCTTCTCATTGCCTAAGTTTTCACTTGTGCCTCGGGAAGCAAAATTCTTTGTCCTCTTCAAACAGAGTGCCCAGGCAGCAGTAAAAGTAGCTCAGCAGTTAAGGGATATGCTGTATCTATGGGAAGATATCGAAGAAAGAGTAGAGTTAATAACCGAGTTGGAACATCAAGGTGATGCTGCTACTCATGAAATTATTGCCCAATTACACCGTACCTTTGTTACTCCTTTTGACCGAGAGGACATTGCCCTTTTGGCTCATTCTTTGGATGATATAACTGACTTTATGGAAGCGGCAGCTTACGACATGCTCCTTTATAAAGTAGAGCGCCCTACTGATAGAGCCAAGGAGTTAGCTGATATTATAGTGCAAGTAGTGGCGGAGGTAGAAAAGGCGGTGTCCGAAATACATAACCGCGTTGACCTGAGGCGGATTCTTAGGCGATGTGTAGAGATTAATCGCCTGGAGAACATGGCGGATAGGGTATATCGCTCAGCCATGGCTGAACTTTTTGATGATTCAAAAGACATTGCCTATGTTATCAAATGGCGTGAGATTTACGAACATATGGAGAGTGCCACAGATAGGTGTGAGGACGTAGCCAGTGCCCTTGAAGGCGTGGCTTTGAAGTATGCCTAGTCTCCAATGCCGAAGTGACTTATAGCTCAATTCAGCAGGACAAACGAATGTGGATATAACCTTGGTAGTGGTGTTGCTGTTGGTTCTAGCCGCCGAATTTACTAATGGTCTGACGGATGCTCCTAATGCTATTGCCACAGTAGTCTCCACTCGTGTTCTTTCCCCCTACCGAGCCGTCATTATGGCTGCAGCACTCAACATATTAGGAGTAATACTCACAGGTACTGCTGTGGCAACTACTATTGGTAAGGATATTGTCAAACCGGAAGTAATAGGGCTGCACACTGTGGCGGCAGCCCTGCTAACTGTAGTTGTTTGGACCATGGTAGCTTGGCGCTTTGGAATTCCCACCAGCGAGACTCATGAACTACTTGCAGGATTAGCTGGAGCTGGATTAGCCACTGCCGGACCTTTGGTGTTACTATGGACAGGGTGGCAGAAGGTATTGATAGGTTTAGGGTTATCCACCGCCCTTGGTTTCTTTTTTAGCTTTGTTTTTATGGTCATTATCTATCGTTTGTTCCGTCGTACCAGCCCTGCTTTTGTCAAGAATCTTTTTGGTCGTCTTCAGATACTTTCGGCAGCTTTTATGGCGTTCAGCCATGGGAGCAACGATGGACAGAAGTTTATGGGAGTCTTTGCCTTGGCGTTATTGCTGGGAGGCGTGCTGCCGCAATTTCAGGTGCCTTTGTGGGTTATACTCCTCTGTGGGATTGTCATGGGATTGGGCACTATGCTGGGAGGTTGGCGCATTATTAAGACCATGGGTTTCCGGCTTACCCGACTTGAACCAGTTCATGGTTTTGTTGCTGAAACCTCAGCCAGCGTCGCTATCATGTTAGCTTCTTCTATGGGCGTGCCCCTGAGCACTACTCATGCCATTAATACTGCCATTATGGGTGTTGGCAGTACCCGTAGGTTCTCCGCAGTTAGGTGGGGAGTTACCAGGCAGATTGTTCTGACCTGGCTTCTTACCTTTCCTGTCTGTGGTGGACTCGGTTTTCTGTTTGCCTGGCTGTTCAAACCAATATTCTAACCATGCCTGTGAAGTCTTTCTCTTCTATTTGTATTGTAGATTGGCTCTCTGTTCAACTGGTTGTTCTTCAGGTCAGACGGTCAACTTCTGAAAGTTTGCCATAGCAAAGCAAATAATCTCCTACGAATAGCTTTTCTTCTGGTTTGGGTTGGGGAAGGAGATTATTTCCATGCTCGATAGCCAGGATAATGATGCCTCGTTCCTAACTTAACAAATTGACTAATAACATGGTATAGTTACCCGAAGTATGCGTTATGCTGTTTTAGCCGATATCCACAGTAATTTGGCTGCCTTTGAGGCTGTACTTCAAGATATAGAGGCTAAGGGTGGCTGTGAACAGATATGGTGTCTCGGGGATGTGGTGGGCTATGGTCCTGACCCTGTGGAGTGCATTGAACTACTGCAAAGGCAGAAACATCTATGCATTGCTGGCAACCATGATTGGGCAGCTATAGATAAGATTGATACCTCAGATTTCAATCCAATAGCTGCTCAGGCTTGCCAGTGGACAGCTCAGCAATTGACTGGTGACGACATAAGTTATCTTGAGAATCTACCTTTAAACCTTTGTCAGGATGATTTTACTCTCGTCCATGGTAGCCCAAGAGAACCTATCTGGGAGTATCTCTTGTCTACAAGAGCTGCTTGGGACAATTTTAGCTATTTTGAAACTAACTTCTGTTTTATAGGACATTCTCATGTGCCTCTGGTATTTGAGTATATTGACCAATCTGGTAAATGTACTATAAGACAATTGGAGGCTGGAGATATACTGGAGCTGGGAGAACGCCGACTGGTTATCAATCCTGGTGGAGTAGGGCAGCCAAGAGACGGTGACCCCAGAGCCAGCTACGGTATCTATGATATTGATGCCAAGCTCTTTCATCTTTACCGAGTCGAATATGATATAGAAGTTACTCAGAAACGAATGGTGGAGGCTGCCTTGCCTTTGCCACTAATTTTGCGTTTGAGCCAGGGGGTATAGCTTGAAAAGTTTAATTGCTTATAATAGTATAGTTTCGGGTCGTGCTAAGCGGGGAACTAGCGGTGCCCTGTACCCGAGAGCCGCTATAGCGGGGCTGAAGTCCGACTCGAGGTTTTGTTTTTTTTGGGACTGTCCCTGTTAAAGTGGTGATGAAGGCTGGGTCTTGCGCGGCGGAGGGCTACAAACCCCGTCAGGTCCGGAAGGAAGCAGCGGTAAGTAGTTGTCTCCGGGTGCCGTAAGGTTACCTGGTTGGAGCTAACTTGACAAGGGGTAAGCTAAAGGACAAAATCGACAGTTTGGTGCACGACCCTTGAAGCACTAAAATGAAAGGAGAAGTATGGCAGAAAAGAAACGGTATGGCCTATTAGAAATGGATGATGAAACAAAACGAAAGCTGGATACGGATATAAAGCGACAACCTTTCCATCGAGCACATCCTGAGATAAAGGAGATAGTGAAAGAAGCCAGAAAAGGTATGCCCAGAATTATTGATGTCCACTGTCATCCCTATACCAAAGAAGGCTGGAGGAGCCTGGGGAAGTTTCGCACTTATCTTGAAGCTTATCTTTATGGGAAGAAAAACGTCACGCCAGAATTGGTAACCCAGGAATCACCTACAGATGAAGAGTGGGTTTTGCCTTTTAGAGAACTCGGTGTCGTCTGTATACCGACTGCCTGGTCTGCTGAGACTATGATGGCACCTGGTGACCCTCTTTATATGGACAACACCAATGACTTTGTGGTGAGCTTGAGGGATAGATTTCCAGATGTGGTCATAGCTGCTTGGGGCTCTGTTGACCCCTGGAAGGGTAAGAAAGCTTTGGAGGAAGTAGAAAGGTGTGCCAAAAAACTAAAACTCTTGGGGATGAAGTTTCAGCAGGTTGGTCAGGGATTTTCGGTGGCGGATAAGAAGATAGCTTATCCTATCTGGGACCTGTGCCAGAATCTGGGAATGCCAGTGAAATTCCATGTAGGCTTTACTGGTTTAGCAAGTGGTTCCCCCGGTGGCATGGGGCTGAAATTGAAGTACACTATGACTATCATCCCTGATGTAGATGATGTGGCTGCTGATTTTCCCAAGCTCAAAATAATCATGCTTCACCACGCCGAAGGACGAGATGAGGATGCTGTCTTGGTGTGCCGGCACAAAGGCAATGTTTATCGGGAAGTCTCTGGCATGTGGCCAGAATATTATGAGGTCAATGTGCCTCGCATGTGGTACGAGATGAACCGACGTCAGCAAGATAAGTATATGTTTGGTTCAGAATACAATCTGTTCCCGCTTGATGGGATACTTTATCAGCATTTACAGAGGGATTATAGGGAAGGTGTTTTGGAGAAGCTCTTCTGGAAGAATACTATACGTATATTAGGCGAAGACTTTGAGAGAGTCGGAGTCAACTTCAAAGAGTGGAAACAAAATTTGGCAGAAGTATAAGAACCAGAGCAACTGTGGAGATGGACATGGGAGAAGAGTTACAAAAACTTGAAGAATTAGAGAGAATAGCCAAAACTGGTGAGTCCCAGGAAGCTGTTGATAAGCAGCATGACGCTGGTAAGCTGACGGCACGGGAAAGAATTAACTTACTCCTTGACGAAGGGACCTTTGTTGAGTTAGGTCTATTTACGCAACACCAGTGCTATGACTTTGGCATGGAGAAACGGCGACCTCATGGAGATGGAGTGATAACTGGTTATGGAAAAGTGGATGGGAGGATAGTTTATGTTTATGCTCAAGACTTCACTGTATTGGGTGGCACGGTAGGGCATACTCACGCCGACAAGATTTGCAATGTTATGAGACTGGCAAGAAGAGGTATGGCGCCTATTGTTGCTCTGGTGGACACAGGTGGTGCTCGAATCCAGGAAGGTGTCAGTACCTACGGTCCCATTTTTGCCGAAAATATATTAGCCTCGGGAGTAGTCCCTCAGATATCAGCCATTATGGGAAACTGCGCTGGCGGTGGGGTCTATTCGCCTGCGCTCACCGACTTCACTTTCATGGTGGAAGGTACCAGTTATATGTTTATTACTGGTCCAGAGGTAATCAAGCGGGTAACTGGTGAGGAAATTACTATGGAAGATTTGGGCGGTGCTAAGACTCAGAGTGAAGTTTCAGGGAATGCTGATTTTACTGCTAAAGATGATAAGGATTGCCTGCAACAGATTAGAAGATTACTGAGCTTCTTACCCTCAAACTACACCGAACCACCCCCTGTTGCTGACACTAATGACGACCCCAACCGTTGCGATGAAGAGTTAGATAATATTGTCCCCACTGACCCCCGGCGCCCCTTTGATATGCATCAGGTAATCTCCAAGATAGTGGACAATGGTGACTTTATGGAGGTGAAGGCTAAGTTTGCCCGGAATATCATTGCCGGGTTTGGTCGGTTGGGTGGCTACTCAATAGGTATCGTGGCTAACCAGCCGTCAGTGGCTGCTGGCTCATTAGACTCGGATGCCTGTGATAAGGCAGCTCGATTCTATCGAGTTTGCGATTGCTTCAACATCCCCATAATTTGTCTGGTAGATGTCCCCGGCTATTTACCCGGTGTAGCCGAGGAACGTAAGGGCATTATCAGGCACGGTGCCAAAATGCTTTATGGTCTTCGAGAAGCCACTGTCCCTAAAATAAGTGTTGTTATTCGTAAAGCCTATGGTGGTGCTTATGTGGCTATGGGCTCCAAGTCTATTGGCATGGATATGGCTTTTGCCTGGCCCACAGCTGAGATTGCCATAATGGGGGCTGAAGGTGCCGTAGCTATCCTCTACCGGAAGGAAATTGAACAAGCCGAAGACAAAGAAAAGGTTAGAAAAGAAAAGATTGAAGAATATAAAGAGAAGTTCGGCACTCCTTATCATGCGGCTTCCAAACAATATGTGGATGCTGTTATCAGACCTCGAGAAACCAGACCACAACTTGTGAGAGCTCTGGAAGTACTGAGAAATAAATGCGAGCCACCGGTCTCAAGGAAGCACGGGAATATTCCTCTCTGAAGTAGCTAAATTAGGATAGGTAAACACTAATTTTCCCCTCCCTCACTGAGGTTTGATTGAAAGATGTTGTTTCATATCTCTCAATTGGCAACAAGTTATGGCTGAGAATGCCCAAGGAGTCTTTAGGATTAGGTCTTAAAAGGCGAAAATGTGAAGGACTCGAGAAAAAATCTCTTAGCCCAGGTCAAAGGACTACTTCGTCAATTTGACCTTAAAACTAAGAAGAGGCTGGGTCAACATTTCCTTGTTGACGAAAGTGTGCTGGAGCAGATAGTCTCAGCAGCTGGGCTTGCTCCCGAAGATGTGGTAATCGAAGTAGGTCCAGGACTGGGACTTTTGACTAGGGAGTTAGCCAAAAGAGCAGGTAGAGTTATCGCGGTGGAGCTGGACGCCCAACTTGTACCTGTACTGAAGAAGACCCTGTCTCCCTTTGGTAATGTGTTTATTGTCTATGCTGACATATTGAAAGTACCCCCGTTGGAGTTGATAAAAAGATATTCTGCTGGCAGCACTCGTTACAAATTGGTGGCTAATCTACCCTACTATATTACCTCACCAGTTCTGCGTCATTTTCTGGAATCTTCCTTTAAGCCGCAGCTAATGGTAGTCATGGTGCAGAAGGAAGTGGGTGAAACCATAGTGGCTTCTTCAGGGAAAATGAGTCTGCTCAGTATCAGTGTGCAATTATACGCTAAACCAGTCGTAGTAACTTTTGCACCAGCGAATAGCTTTTATCCAAAACCAAAGGTGGACTCCATGGTCTTGCGGCTTGACCTCTTGCCGGAACCGGCAGTAGCCGTGTCTGATGTGGCTGGCTTCTTTGATGTGGTCAGGGGTGGTTTTAGTTCTCCCCGGAAGCAATTGCGCAACTCTCTGGCTCAAGGGCTGCAACTGATGCCAGCACAAGCAGCTTTGCTTTTGGAAAAAGCAGGGATAGAGCCACAACGTCGTGCCGAGACGCTTGGATTGGAGGAGTGGGCACGAATATGGGAAGCTTGGAACTCTGAACAAATGGATAAGAAATGCTGACTGTTTTGGCACCGGCTAAACTTAACCTTGTTCTGGAAGTTTTAGGCAAGCGCCGTGATGGCTATCACGAAGTCCGCAATCTCATCCAGACTATCAACTTGTGTGACAGATTTACCTTTGAACCTGCCAGCGAAACTTCTTTAGAGTGCGATGAGCTGAGCCTACAGGGAACTGACAATCTGGTGTTGAGAGCTGCTTTGCTTTTGAAGGAAGTTACGGGTTTTGCTAAGGGGGTGAAGATAAAATTGGAAAAGCAGACACCTTGGGGAGTAGGGCTGGGTGGCGGTAGCAGTGACGCTGCGGTCACCTTATTGGCTCTTAACCAACTTTGGGGTCTGAACTTAAGTATGACGAAATTGACGAGAATAGCAGCTCAGCTCGGCTCTGACGTGCCTTTTTTCTTGTATCAAGGTACGGCAGTGGTCTCAGGAAGAGGAGAAAAAGTGAGACCCCTCGCCAATTTAGCTCCATATTGGTTTGTAGTCTTAGTGCCACCATTGCCTCGGATACCCCAGAAGACAAAGCACCTCTACAACTCGCTTACCCCTGAACATTTCACAAGAGGCGAATTTACCAGGAAGGCAGTAAAGTCTCATTCACAGGGCAAAAGCTTTAGCCAGTCTCTTTTGTTCAATGTTTTTGAAAAAGTTGCCTTTGATGTCTTCCCTGGTCTTCGGGACTACAAAGAGCACTTCATAAAGGCTGGTGCCAGCAATGTTTGCCTGGCGGGCTCCGGTCCGGCTTTGTTTAGTCTGGTGAAAACTGAAGCGGTGGGAAAAGAATTGTATAGTCATCTTTACAGCGATGGACTGGAATGCTATCTTGTGTCTACTTTTATCCCTGAGGTTTAGGTATGGAGCAAAAGTCTGAGGCAGGCAAAAAAGTACGGACACGTTCCATAATAATATGGGTAGCAAGTCTTCTGGTCTTTAGTGGTGTCCTTGTTTACTTGCTGCGTTTTGTTGAGGGCTTCTTTGAGACCTCATTGGCTGGATTTGCTCTTTATGCCTATGGAATTGTCTTTGTTATCGCCTTACTGAGCGCTGCGACTATCATTTTCCCGATACCGGCAACGGCGCTGGTAGCAGCCGCCGCGGCGAGATGGGATCCTCTTGCGGTGGCTTTGGTTGCCGGTACTGGAGCAGCCTTGGGTGAGCTGGTGGGCTACTATGCCGGTGTTTTAGGAGGCAAAGTAATCCTCAAAGAGCGTCGAGGGGGGTTTGACAGAGCCGTAACTTTGATGAACCGGTACGGAGTCTGGGCAGTTACCCTTGTAGCCCTAGTTCCCATAATTCTTTTTGATGTAATAGGGCTGGTTGCTGGGGCTTTAAGGCTGCCAGTATGGAAATTCTTACCAGCTTGCTGGGTGGGGAGGGTCGGAAGGGCTTTGTTTGAAGCCTATGTTGGGGTTGGGCTTTTCCGCTTTATTTTGCCGGGATAGTTCTATTGCTTACTCTTCAAGCTGTAAACTAACTTCTCCTCGTCCCTCCTCGTTCTCACTTCACCGTTGAGCTTTGCTTCATGGAGAGCTTTTAAAATTGTCCCCAGTTGCGGTCCCTCAGGAATCCCCATTGCCTTTAAGTTGTCTCCATCCAGAAATGGCTTAACATAACGCAACCGGCGCAAAAACAACTCTAAACGCTCTCGCACCGCAGGGGAGTCTGTGGCTATGACATTAGCTTGAATAGCGATAGGCTGACAGCCGTGCAGGAGTGAATAAATTTGGCTTGGCTTTAGGGATGGCTTGGACAGGTCGGAGAGGCGTTTCTTAACTTCCAGAGTATCACGCATTATCTGGACCAATTTCTTAGGCGGGTTGATACGAGACAGAAATTGTTCATTTTCTGTCTCGGTTAGGGAGTAAATCAAGAGCGAGAAGTAGAGGGGTAAAGGTGCACTCTTCTTACTTAGGAGGCGGGCTTGCTCAAACTTCTGGGCTAACCAGCCGTTCCCTTTAAGGGAAGGATGTAATTTCTTGAGAATTCCTAAGAAGTAAGCACGTTTCAGGATTAGCTCCGGCATCTCTTCCTTTAGAATTAACTCTAAGTCATACCGTATCCGTTCGCTGCTTATGGTGTCCAGCATCGGTATGTCTCTAAGTAATAGTTGAAGGGTCTGAAGTTCAATCTGGAAGCCAAGGCGTTGTTCGTAGCGGATAGCTCGTAAGATTCTGGTCGCATCGTCAGTGAAGCTCTGTTTGTGGAGGATGCGGATGAGACCACCGTCAAGGTCCTGCTTCCCATTATAGGGGTCAATAAGTTCTCCATAATTCTCTCTGTTAAGAGATATAGCCATAGCATTGATGGTGAAATCGCGGCGGAAGAGGTCGTCCTTAATCGTGCCTGGTGTCACAGTAGGTAAAGCTCCCGGCTTGGCATAAGTTTCCCGCCGAGCCGTGGTAATATCGAGACTGAAGTCTTTATAGTCCAGTTTAGCCGTGCCAAAGCCTCGGTGGGTGGTTAATCTAGCCTGAGTAACTTTGGCTAATTCCTGAGCTAATGCGAGAGCATTACCTTCAACCACCAGGTCAAGGTCAAAGTTAGGGCGACTCAAAAGAATGTCCCGTACTATACCCCCCACAAGATAGAGTCGCTGCCCTAACTCATCAGCCTTCTCCTGGGCTAACTTTACCAGTTGCCGAAATTGCTCTGGCAGATATTCCTCAAGGTGTGAAGAAAGATTGATTCTTTGGCTCATTTTCTGAATTATAGCATGCCTTAGCCGATGGGAGTATGCTGTGATACTCTTCCTAATGAATGCAGGTGATGGTAGAATTTACTATTATGATTAATTAGATGAGCCTATAACCCATTGTATTATTGCTATAGTAATCGGTTTTAAAATAGGAGAGGAAATAAGCTATGAAAGATAATAAATTTGAAACTACCCAGAGAAAGCTGGAGAGGATAACTGGTAGATGGTGGTTTTATCTGGTGTTTGTTGTGGTGCAGTTTATGATTCCGCCTTATGTGGCTAAGGGCTATGACTGGACAAAAGGCGGAGAGATTTTAGGCAGTATCTTTTCGCAGGCAATAATAGAGTCCTGGAAACCGGTGTACCCGCTTTTCAAGATAATTCCTGTTGTTTTGGTTCTTCTCATAATCTTTATTAAGAACAAAGTTACACGCTTCTTTAGTATATATGTGGCTATCAGCTACATCCTTTTTGCAGTCCTTCAGAACATTGCTATTACGGAAGAATATGGACTGGCAATTGTCACCGGGAATGTGGTCATGTTTCTTATTGTGGCTGTTTCTTGGGCATGGGAAGCAATTGCCAAAGAAAATGATTTTACACCAGAGAAACAGCCAGTATGGAAATACTGGGTGACCCCTCTGGCATTCTTAGCCTTCTGGTATCCTCTCAATCCCCAAACAATGCAGCCTGACTTTAATCCTCTCTATTTATTGACATCGTCGGCTGGTTTAGCCTTTTGCTTGATGACACCGGTGTATCTTACGATGCTCACTTTCTATTATCCGAGAGTCAACCTAGTAACACTAAGAATAACGAGTCTTGTAGGTGCCATTATTGTTTTCTACAATATGTGGGTAAATTTTCTTTTCAAGCCTGAGCTTCTCTGGTGGAATGGGGTATTGCATATCCCATTGTTAACCATATCTATATACGGTTTAGTAATCTCGCTTAGAAAGAGGACCGTATAGAGAGGCATAGAAGTGAGGAGGAATTTGCTTTCAGTTACTCTATTCTGCTCTTTAATCTCCTTTGCTTGAAACCGTCTATCTGTGGCTTATATCGTCTCATAAGCAGAGAGTTGGTGGCTACACTTACAGAGCTTAAAGCCATAGCGGCGCCGGCAATTATGGGGTTTAACAAAAAGCCAGTAAAGGGATAGAGGATGCCGGCAGCTATGGGGATACCGAGAGAATTGTAGAAGAAAGCCCAGAAGAGGTTTTGCTTAATCTTGCTCATAGTGTAACTGCTTAGTTCTATGGCTGTGACTACATCTCTTAAGTCTTCTTTTACTAACACAATGTCTCCCGATTCTATAGCTACATCGGTACCTGAGCCAATAGCAATGCCAACATCAGCTTGGACTAAAGCTGGGGCATCATTGATACCGTCACCTACCATGGCTACCTTCTTGCCTTTTCCTTGCAATGCCTTTATCTCTCTGGCTTTGTCCTGAGGCAAGACTTCAGCCAATACCCTGTTTATGCCAAGCTGGGAAGCAATGGCTTGAGCACTTTTTCGGTTGTCTCCGGTAATCATTATTACCTCTCTGCCCCTCTCCCGGAGTCTATGCACTGCTTCTGAAGCGAATTCCTTAACGGTGTCAGCTACGGCAATGATGCCTTTGAACTCTCCGTCTACTACCAGGATAACCACGGTTTTCCCTTGCTCCTCGAGTTTACCTATTTCCAGCTCTAAACTTTGGAGTCCTTTTAGTCCTTTATCAGCAATAAGCTTTCTATTCCCTAAGAGAATGTTACTGCCATCATATTTAGCTATTATCCCTTTCCCTGGAATGGCTTCAAAACTTTCAGCATCAGGAACAGGGATGTCTTTGCTTTTAGCTTCATTAATTATGGCTTCACCTAAGGGGTGCTCTGACCTTTTTTCAGCTATAGCAGCTAACTTTAAGAGGATAGCGGCATCCCCATTGAAAGAGAGGACATCGGTCACTCGTGGCTTGCCTTCAGTGAGGGTGCCGGTCTTATCAAAAACAACAGTGTCTGTCTCATGGACGCGTTCTAAGGTCTCGGCGCTTTTAATCAATATGCCACGCTCGGCTCCAAGACCAGTGCCGACGATGATGGCTGTGGGTGTGGCTAAACCCAGGGCGCAGGGACAGGCAATAATAATTACGGCAATGAACACCGTCAGGGCAAAAGATAGCCCTAAGCCCTGAAAATACCAGACGAGGAAAGCCACAATTCCGATGCCCAGTACGGTCGGGACGAAGTAGGCTGATATTCGGTCAGCTATCCTCTGGATAGGAGCCTTACTCCCTTGGGCTTCCTCCACCAGCCTGACAATTTGAGCCAGGACAGTGTCCTTACCCACTTTGGTAGCTTTGAATTTGAAGCTACCGGTCTTATTCATGGTGGCTCCAATGACCTCATCCCCCAGCGTTTTTTCCACGGGTATGCTCTCCCCGGTGAGCATGGATTCGTCAACGGACGAATGCCCTTCTATTAAGAGACCGTCTACGGGGATTTTTTCTCCGGGCTTGACGATGATGATGTCACCAACCTGTACCAGCTCCGCAGGAATTTGTTGCTCTTGGCTATCTCTGATTACAGTAGCTGTCTTAGCTTGAAGCCCGAGCAGTCTGCGGATGGACTGGGAAGTCCTGCCCTTGGTTACAGCTTCCAGCATCCTGCCCAGGAGGATAAACAGGATAAGTAAAGCGGCAACTTCATAGTAGAGGTTGCCCATGCTGTAATTGGGATTGCCCGTCCAGATTAATGCCGAGATGGCTAAGCTGTAAACATAAGCTGTGCCTGTCCCTAAGGCTACTAAGGTATCCATGGTGGCAGCCATGCTTCTGATTACAGCCTTGATGCCAAGGGTGAAGAACTGATAGCCAGCGACCATAATAGGTGTGGTCAGTAGAAATTGGACGAGGGCCATGTTATGCTCAATGAGATTGGGGATGGGTAGACCAATATGGTGCCCCATAGCAAAATAAGTCAGTGGTACGGCAAAGGCTAAAGATAGGAAAAACTTGACTCTTAAAGTCCTGATTTCTTTTTCTCTGGCTTCGGCTTCACGGTCAATAGGGGCACTTTCCTCAATGGGAGTGTAGCCGGCTTCTGTGATGGTCTTTTTGATGGTATCAGCGTTAGTTATGGCTGGGTCAAAGACTATCTTGGCTCGCTCGTTAACAAAAAGCTCTTTGGAGACTATACCCTTGACAGTTTTGAGAGCTGCGTCTACTGTGCCCAAGCAGTGGGGGTTATCCATGCCGATGACTTTCAATTGAAGGAGCTGGAGCTGTCCCGGGATTTCTTCTTTTAAGACATCGTAGCCTGCCTTCTGGATAGCCTTTTCTAAGTCTTTGGTTGATGTTTTGCTGAGGTCATATTCAACATAGGCTTTTTCAGTAGCGAAGTTTACCACAGCTTTGGAAACCCCTTTAACTTTTTTCAAAGACTCTTCTATGGTCACAGCACAGGAAGCACAGTGCATTCCGGTAATGCGGATGGTCTGTTTGTTTGTTGGCTGTTGAGTTTTGTCGGACATTAACTTTTCGGCACAAACAAGAAGCCAGACTCTTACTGCAGGACAGTTCTTCCGTTCATTTTTTCATGCTCTTTTTTCATACACTTGTCCATAATTACAGTAAGACCGGCTTGTTGGGCATTAGTAGCTGCCTTCTCGTTAATTATTCCTTCCTGCATCCAGACAACCTTCGCGCCTATCTTTATGGCTTGGTCAACAATGGGGGGTACATCTTCAGACCGGCGGAATATGTCCACTACATCTACTGGACGAGGTATGGACAGTAAGTCTGGATAACTGGTTTCACCGAGCACCTGTTCAACTTGTGGGTTTACCGGGATGATGTGGTAGCCATGCTCTTTCAGATACTTAGCTACTACGTAGCTGGGGCGGTCTGGCTTATCCGAAAGTCCAACTATAGCTACAGTATGATTTTGCCTTAGTATCTCTTCGGTGGTCATTGCTTTTTTAGTCTTCTATCTTCTCAAAAGCTGATTTGGGTGCTCCGCACACCGGGCATTCATCAGGTGGCTCCTCTCCTACATGAATATAACCACAAACAGTACATCTCCACTTAGCTGGCAAGGTTTACCTCCTTATCCTGACTTTTTCACGAAGCCCCGGTAGACGCCATTTTCTTCCTGGATGCCTAAGAATTCGTTGCCGGTCATTTTGCACCAGTTGGGCAGGTCTTCCTTTATACCCTTATCGTCAGAAAGGACTTCCAGTACCTCCCCTGGCTTCATTTCCTTTATTTTCTTAGCAGTGTGGACAATTGGCATAGGGCAATAAAGCCCCACGCAGTCCAAAGTCTCGTCTGCTTTCACTCGTCAGTTCCTGAAAAAAGAGATTTGTCCTGTTCTACCAGCCATTCTTTCTCCTTAATCGAGCGGCTCACCACATTTAGGGCATTTAGTGGCATCCTTATCTAATACTGTCATTTCACACTTAAGGCAATGGCGAAACACTATGCCACAAGCCTGACAAAAGGGGGCATAAGCGACAACCAGCTCCTCCTCACAGTAGGGACAAAGGCATCTTTCTTCTTTAGCTTTCTTCTCTTTCTTCATCTCCTTCTCCTTCCTTTTCTTCCAGACCTTTAATGGTTATGCCTTTCTTTTTGGTATAGTCCCGAATTGCTTTTCGCAATGCCTGGGCTCCTAAGTTAGAGCAGTGGTACTTGTTCTTAGGTAGACCTTCTAATTCTTTGGCTACAAGGCTGGGGGTAATAGTCAAGGCTTCCTCTAAAGTCTTACCTATCGCCATCTCGCTGACTATACTGGAGACAGCGATAGCGGCGCCACAGCCAAAAGTTTGGAATTTAACATCTTCCAGATGATTGTCTTTTACTTTGATGTAGAAGGTCATCATATCGCCGCAGACAGGATTGCCGACTTCGCCAATACCATCGGCGTCCTTGATTTCCCCGACATTGCGAGGATTCATAAAATGGTCCATCACCTTTTCACTATATATTGGCATTTTACTTTACTCCTTTTGTGCTTTGAGAAATTTGGCATAAAGGGGCGACATTTTGCGCAGCTTGTCAACGATAGGCGGCAATTTCTCTAAGACATAGTTTATGTCTTCTTCATTATTACTTAAGCCGAGGGTGAGCATCAGAGACCCTTGAGCGACTTCATGAGGGATACCCATGGCGATAAGGACATGGGAAGCTTTTAGAGCCCGGGAAGTACAGGCTGAGCCACTTGAGGCAGCAATGCCTTGGCTATTGAGCAGCATGAGCATGGCTTCACCTTCAATAAACTCTACGCAGAAGCTGGCGTGATGAGGTAAGCGTTGGGTAGGATGCCCCGTAAGCAAAGTGTGGTCAATCCTGCTCAATACGCCGTTGCTCAACTTATCTCTGAGATTGGACATTTTTTCTACCCGGGAAAGCATGTCTCTCTTGGCTAACTCGGCAGCTTTGCCTAAACCGACGATGGCTGGTACATTTTCTGTCCCTGGTCTTCGACCTCCTTCCTGTACGCCCCCATCCATCAGGGGAATAAGGCGTAGACCCTTGCGTACCCATAGAGCGCCTGAACCCTTGGGACCGTAAAACTGGTTTGCAGCTAAGCTCAGTGCATCTACTGCTAACTCTTTAACAGCCACTGGTACGTTGCCGGCGCTGGCAACAGCATCAGTATGGAAAAATACCCCAGCTTCTTTTGTCCTTTTGCCTATTTCGGCGATAGGTTCTATGGTACCTACTTCTCCGTTGGCATGCATAATAGATACCAGTACAGTGTCCTTTCTGACATTCCTGACTACTTCATCAGGGTCAACAAGCCCATATTTATCCACGGGTATTACAGTGAGTTCAAAGCCAGCCTTTGCCAAAGTCCGGGCAGCGTTAAGTACTGAGAAATGCTCGATAGCAGAGACAATCATGTGTTTGCCTTTGCTAATTTGGGCGTGAGCCAGTCCTTTAATAGCTAAGTTATTAGCTTCGCTGCCACTGGAAGTAAAGATTATCTCTTCAGGGTTGCCTCCAATGAGAGCAGCCACTTGCTCTCGTGCTTTTTCTATGCCTTCTCTGGCTTTGTCTCCCCAGTAATGTAGCGATTGGGGATTGCCATAAGCATCAGTAAAGTAAGGTAATATAGCCTCCAGTACCTCAGGCAGTACTGGAGTTGTGGCTCCATAGTCAAGATATACTCGTCTCTCCAAAAACTTTGCCTCTTTCTTAGTTAGTCACCTTTTCTTCTTTTTCTGTGGTTTCTCAACTACCTTGCAGCAGCCGCACTCACAAGGACTGCCAGTAGCGCACGGCTCACAGCAATAAATAACACCCTTTTTCTCATAACCAGCGCCTACAATGGTGCAACCGCATGCTGGACATAGCTGTTTTGCCATCTTGAGATCACCCCCCTTACCTGCTTGGCATTAGTATACACTACTTTAATACCTCATCCAGCCTTTTGTTTACTTCTTCCCAGTTGATGATATTCCAGAAGGCATCAACGAATTTAGCCCTTTCGTTTTTGTAATCAAGATAGTAGGCGTGCTCCCAGACATCAAGAACCATGAGAATTCTGAACATTGGGTAGACATTGACGTTATGTTTCTCTATCTGCATTATTATCGGTCTGTTAGTTTGCCGGCAGAAAGCAAGTGCAGCCCATCCCGAGCCTTCCACACTAACAGCAGTTTGGGTGAATTCCTTCTTGAATCTTTCAAAACTCCCGAATTCTTTATCTAAGGTGCTGCCTAAAGTCCCGCCTGGCTTTCCACCACCTTTGCCCGAAGGCGCTAAATTCCCCCAGAATAATGAATGAAGCAGGTGTCCTCCGATGTGGAATGACAACTCCTTCAATGTAGCTTTAACGTCAAAATCAGTACCCTCTTTTCGGGCTTTGTCTAAGCGTTCAAGGATAGCATTGGCACCATTAACATAGGCTTGGTGATGTTTTTGATGATGTAGTGTCAATTGTTGTTCAGATATGTAGGGCTCTAAGCCTTTGTATCCAAAGCGTAATTGGGGCAAAGCGTAAAACTTGGCTCCTTCCATGATTACTCCTCCTTTCTACTAAGCTTATTTACATTCTCTTAACTTATCTATGTCACAACAGGTCGTCTGGGTGGCTCTTACCTTTTCCCTTATTTCAGCTAATAGTTTCAAGGCTCCTTCTTTATCTTGGTCGATAACAACCTGCTCCAGTCTCATTACTTGTTGCTCATCTAAAGTAATAACTGCTTTAGCCATAATTTATCTTCTCAGTCTTTAGCTTTTTTATCTTTATCTTGACGTAAGCGGAAAGAAGCCGCTAATTTGGGGTCGATATTCTGCTCTGTGCCACATTCTGGTGTGTAACAGGTTATATCACGGAATTCGCAAGTTTTGTGGCAACTGGGGCATCTCTCTGGTGGTGTTTCAGCTTCCAATTGATAGCCACATTCGTTGCACATCCACTTAGTCATTTTCTTGCCTCCTTCTCTTCTTCAATACGAACGCCGAAGCAAATACCCCTTCCAGCCCTTTTGAGGTTGCTCAATGTGTTGTCAAACTTTTCCTTGCAAGCCTTGGCGCAGAAGTAATAGGTCTTACCTTTGTAGGTGCTTGTAAACTTCGCCTTTTTCTCGTCTACTTCCATGCCACAGACTGGGTCCTTAGCCACTTCTTACCTCCTTCTTGGAATCTTTCATGAATTAGGTCCATCCCCTAACCCAAAACAGTATCTATTATCATCATAATACCAAAACCGACAATGCCGCCAAAAGTAGCCTCTTTCTCATGCCCTAAACGGTGGCTTTCGGGAATTATCTCATCAAAGATGACATAAAGCATAGCCCCGGCAGCAAAAGCCAGAGCGAAAGGTAAGACCGGACGGGCTAAGGCAATTATAGAGACACCCAAGAGTCCAGCCAAAGGCTCAACAAGCCCACTCAGGGTAGCATAACCGAGAGCTCGCCCCGGTGGATAACCTTCTCGTTTTAGAGGTAGAGCTACTGCTAACCCTTCAGGCATATTCTGAAGACCAATAGCCATTGCCAGCGTTACTCCGGTGTAGATATTACCGCTACCAAAGCCCACCCCTACCGAAAGACCTTCAGGGAAGTTGTGAAGCGTGATAGCGATTATAAAGAGCCATATTTTTCTTAATCGGCTAGGTGGACCTTCTGCACCTGATATGAAGTGGAAATGAGGCACCAGACGGTCCATGGAACTTAGAAAGACAGCTCCGATTATCAACCCGAGAGTAGATATCCAGACCCCACCTGCCTCTATAGCTGGAATAAGAAGAGAGAAAACTGTAGCTGCCAGCATGACTCCGGCAGCAAAGCCGAGCATGATATCCAGCCATTTCTCCGATGCTTGCTTGATAAACAAGCTGGGTAAGGCACCAACCCCAGTAGCAAGTCCAGCCGCCAAACTGGCTGTGAAGCCTAATAAAATCAGGTTGGTTTCCAAAGCTATAGCTCACCTTTAGATTTGTTATCAGTCTTCAACCAGCATCCCGACTATAGGGAATTCTTCCAGCAAATTGGCACTGTGGGGTGCTTGATTTAAACTGGTAGTTAAGTCAGCACCAGCAGTGTGCATTGCTTGATGCCGTCCGTTTTGCCATAGAAAACTGTTGGACACGTCGTACACTTTGCCATCGTAGGCAACAAATGCCCGTTTACCCTCCTTACCGTTGTATTGCTGGAGTTCTTCCTCGGTAAACCTTCGCTCTTCCATGAGACCTTTAGCATCAATTGTTTGACTTGGTGGCGTTAGAGAGTCTGCCCTTACCTAGCTCCCAGCAACCCGTTTTAGACCCTATTTTAGGAACTTGGACACGAAGGGAGAAGTCTCTCCTCGCCGTAGAAAGTGCCCAGACGGACCTTCGCCCAAGAATTCAGAGAACCACGATTCGTGTTCCACTTCCTCATTGAGAATTGCCAGAGATAGATCGTAGGTGCGATGGTCTTTACCCGCGGTCAGATTACAGATGTTAGTATATCCTCGTACCGCGCATCTCTCTGCTTCTACCAATACAGCGAGCATTGCCTTGATGTCTGTGGGGTCCGATGGCAAGTATGCAGGTGGGCACGCCGAGATATCATGGAAAGTCTTCATATCTTGGGGCAGTTTGCCACCGAGTTCATAAATGCGAGGAACCAGAGCCTCAAAGTGATTGCGGTCTTCAATACGGGCAGTCTCAGCAATCTCTTTGATCGTTTCCCCCTCCAGTCCAATTAAATTCACCCGTAGAATCGTGTAATAGTAATAGGTGGTAAGTTCAGCAGCGGCATTCTTAACCAAAAGTTCTATCAATTGGTCAAGTTTGATTCCTGCCTTCTCTACCAACTCCCGTGCTACTTTAGCCATTTTTGTACCTTCTCTTTCTTGTAGTTGCTTCTTTTGACATTTGAATCATAGTCTTGCTGTATTGTCGTTACCCATCGCCTCCTTTTTCTAACTTCCCGGTTCTGTAGGATAGCCCTTTTCGCTCCAAACTGTATGTCCGCCTTTCAATACTTCTACACCAGAAAAGCCTTGTTTGATTAATTCGCGTGCTGCCATAGTACTGGTCTCTTCGTTAGGGCAGCCACAGTACAAGACAATCTCCTTAGTGGGAGGCAGCACAAATTCCCGCGCTACTATCGTGGCATAGGGGATGGATATTGCCCCTTTGATATGGTCTGTGCCATAGTATTCTTCATGGCGAACATCAATAACTAGAACGTCAGCCTGGCTCTCTATCTTCTGCAGTAGCTCTTCAGCTGTTATATAGGAAATCTGTTCATTTACCACTGGCTCAGTCGGAGGTGCAGGGTTAGGCTCTGATGTTTCCGGTTGTTGTGGAGGTGTCGTCGGTATCTCCGGTTGTTCTAGAGTTGCTGGATTGGGTTCTGAAGTTCCCGGTTGTTCTGGGAGGTGCCTGCGGCACCCCAGCAGGTAAGGTACAGGAAGCTGAAACTGTCAAGATAGCTATTACAACCAGGAGAGGGAGGAATAGTTTATATGAATTTGGAATCGGTCTGCCTCTTTTGTCTGAGCTCTCGGTTCCGTTGCGCACCTGTGACATAATTGTACGGCAAGTCATTTGATTAGTACCCTTAATATCTTCAACTTATGTCGACCCAAACAGCTCCAGCTTCGACCTTTGTTGTGTAAGCGGTCAAGTCTTTAGCCTCAGCCTGAGTCAACATTTTAATGATTCGGCTTACATTTTTGACCACTTTTCCGGTGGTGATATCGAAGCCTGAGCCATGCACCGGGCAGTAGATAACTTTACCCTTAAGTTTGCCCTGGGACAAATCGCCCCCTTTATGGGAGCAGATGCCATCCATAGCGTAATAGCCTTCAGAGATGTGGGCTATGATCATATCTTTAGCCCCAACTTTAAACCTTTTTACTGTTCCTAAAGGGAGTTCATCAACTATGGTAACTTTTTTTAACTCTGCCATTTTGGATAAACTGCCTGTACTTAACTGATTAGCTGCATGTCTTTTCCGCAGCAGACTAAAGTGCCGCCGCCAACTTTAGTTACGGTTACCTCGTTGCCACAAACAGTGCAACGATAGTGCTCACCAATACTTTTTACTGCCATTGTTTACCTCCTTTGTCTTATCATTGCTGCCTTAAGGTCAGACAGTTGCCTTAAATGGACCTTTTCCTCATCGATTATCTTAGAGACTATTCGACGGTCAGGCTCACGGACTAATTTTTGCATTTCAGAATAATAGAGGATGGAGTCCTTTTCTGCCTCTATACCGATGTCGAGAGCATTTGTTTCATTTGGTGCTCTCTCTGCTTTTTCCTGAGCTTCTTTAACATTTGAGAACACATGGCTGTCCACCTGAGCTTTGAGATAGAGCATGTATTCACCAGCATAGCTTTCAGGAGGTTGATATTGCCCAATGGTCTTCTGCATGTTTTGAAAAGTAGTTAGATGTTTCTTCTCTTCGCCGGCTAAATAGTCGTAGATGACCTTCGCCTCTCGGTTTTTGGTCTTGTTAGCCACAGACTCGTAGAAGGCTAAGCCATTTTCTTCTATGCCTATGGCTATTTCAACAAGTTCATTCCCGGAAAAGAAGATAGACATTCTCCATTTACTCCTTAGCTGCTGAGTCTCTGTAAGTAGCGGTGAGCCTGAAGAGCTGCTTTAGCTCCTTCGCCAGCAGCTACTACTATTTGTTTCTCAGGCACATTGGTAGCGTCGCCAGCGGCGAAAAGTCCGGGGACACCGGTTTCGTTAGCACAGTTGACTTCAATTTCCCCTCGCTGGTTCAAATTAGCCAGCCCTCTAACTAAGTCAGAGTTGGGCATAAGTCCAATCTCAACAAAAACACCACCTACCGCCAGTTCTTTCACTTCTTTGGTCTTTAAGTCTCCTATTTTTATGCCAGTAACCCGAGTTTCACCTTTTATCTCTAACACCTCGTACTCAAGGAATATGGTCAAATTAGAAGCATTTTTTACCTTGTCAATGAGGATAGGGTCACCAGTCAAGGGAGTTAGTGACACTAAATAGACATGCGCGGCAATCTTTATCATATCATCGGTCGCTTCTAAGGCGGAGTTACCACCGCCGATAACGGCTACTTTGTCACCGGCGAAAAGAGGACCGTCGCAGATGGCACAATAGGTCATTCCTTTACCAATGAGTTCCTTTTCTCCGGGGACCTTTAGAGAGCGAGGACGCTTGCCAGTGGCAATGATTACTGCCTTAGCTTGGTATCTCTCTCCTTTTTCGGTGACAATCTCAAAGCCTTTGTCTATCTTGGAGATACTGTCAACCCCTTGTCCAGTCTTCAAATCAATGGGGAACTGCTTTACCTGCTCTTCAAACTTTTGCATTAATTCAGGACCTTCAATAAACTGGTAGCCCATGTAGTTTTCTACCCCTGCGGTGAGTGTGGGTTGCCCACCCATAATCTTGCTTACCAACAAGGTATTCAATTTTTTCCGAGCTGCGTAGACAGCTGCCGTTAAACCTGCAGGTCCACCACCAATAATAGCTAAATCATACATGTTGCCTCTTAGATATGTATTACTTTACCAATCCTAATTTTTGCCTAAGCCAGTTTTCATCGTAGCCGACGGTTGTCTCCCCATCAATTTCTACTACTGGCACGGCTAATTGGCCAGTTTTCTTAATCATCTCATCCCGGGCAGCCTTGTCACTGGCAACATCGAGGTTCTGGAAAGGGACATTGTTACTTTGAAGAAATTGTTTGGCTTTCTTACACCAAGGGCAGGTTGGAGTGGAGTAAACTTTAACTTGTTTTGTCATTTTACCCCTTTCAAATAAAATTAAGAATTGTTATCAATTGTAAAGCATTAATGAATTAAGTGTCAACAGGGGCAGGGCGTTAGAGGTTATTTGGCTTTAATTTTGGTTTTAGCTTCCTTCGCTTTGGCTTCTTGGGGCTTAGTCCCTTTAGATTTAACTTGGACTTTCTTGGGCTTTACCTCTACTGCTTTGGGCAGGGTAATCTCCAGGACACCGTTTTCGAAGCTGGCATCTACCTTGGCTGCATTCACTCCTGCCGGTAGAGTGATGGAGCGGGAAAAGCTGCCGTAGCATAATTCACAGCGCCGATACTCTTCGTCTTTGACTTCAGTGGACACCTTTCGTTCACCACTTATAGTAAGGGTATCGCCAACCACATGTACGTCAATTTCTTCCTTTTTCATCCCGGGCAGTTCAACTCGAACCACGAATTTGTCTGGTTTTTCATACATTTCAAGTGACGGCAGCCATGCCATTTCTACCGTCGGTGCTCGCCACCAGACTGCGGAAACGCCACGGCGCAGAGCTTCATCCATCCATCGCTCCGTCTCTTCTATTTCCCGAAAAGGTCGCAAGGCTCTCAATGCCCAGGGTCGCCATCTCTCAATAGCCATACTTACTCACCTCCTCTCCTTATTTGTTTTGAATAATAGCCCTGCCCCCTTTTTACCATAAACAAAAAGACTGTCGCAGAATTAACTCCGGGCAGTCTCATCTTATGCTTGTTAGGCAAAAGAACCCTGCTATTTCTGGCTTCAACCTCATCCTCTGCCCCTATTCTAAATCAGGTAAAGACGACGAATAAAGAATTAAGGAGAAAACTGACTACTCGGAGTATATTCAAAAAATAGCTAAATTGTCAATAGATTTCTATTTCGTTCAATTGGCTGCCGGGTCAGTGTGAATTACACAATGTTGACAACCTGTCTCTCGACTAACTTTCTCTCTTTAGGAGTTAAACTAATGTTCGTGTCCACCCATTCCTTTTTCGCCGTGTTCCCCACCACCCTTCACATATGCGTATAGATGATGTGAATATAGGACAAATCTGAGCATCGCCTGCACATATTCTCTCGCAGCACTTACATTGTTTACATCGTAGTTCTTCTTTGACATAGCATGCCTGAATCTTTCTCTCAACTCCTCAGCCACAGTGTGCAATATGAATTCTATTACTTCCTCTGCGTTTCCTTGTTCAATAGCCTTTTCTGCCTTTGGTACCACCGGACCCCAGTCGAGTCCCGCCGGTTTCAGTCCGGTATAAGGCGCCCCTTCCCCTTCTCTGTGCAGGCGTACTGCGGTCTCAAAGAACCAGTAATCAGCGAGCTCCGTGGCTTCTTTACCCTGTTTTCTGACACCAAGAGTTTTGTTAAAAGCCTTCTTTAATTCAGCTTCAGCCTTTTCTGGCACCCAAGGAAGTATAAGATTGACATTCTCCTTTTCTAAAGCTTTTTGTGCTGCCTTGACGACAGGTCCATCCATTGTATCGCAATGTGGTGGCATCTTTTCACCTCCTTCTTTAGATTTGTCTTAACCCCTTGTTACCGGCAAACGGTGGAAATAAAAATGGCTACCAAACAATAAATGCTTAGCAGCCATACTTAAATTCTTATTTTGCAGATGAACTCCCTGTTCACCCACGTGTTCTACCCCCATTCTATATCTTAGCTTTAATTATCCTTTCGCAGCAGGCTCTTGTTGCCTTGTATCAGTCTCTCGTTAGCTTCTTGATCATCTCTCCTTCACTGTTATAGATGTTTATGGTAATGGGCGCTCGTCCGAAGAGAGTGTGGGTCGCACAGCCCCAGCAGGGGTCATAAGGACGCCATGCCATTTCAATGCGGTTGAGCAGACCTTCAGTTATTTCCTTGCCTGGTTTTATGACAGCTTGAGCTGCCTTCTTGACGGACATGTTGATAGCAGCAGTATTGTTAACAGTAGCCACAATGAGATTGGCTTTCTTGATTACCCCTCTTTCGTCAGTAATATAGTGGTGAATAAGAGTCCCTCGAGGGGCTTCTACAATACCAAAGCCTTCATCAGGCACTGCTGTGGGGATAGTACGGATTTCAGGGCTGGTGATTTCTGAGTCTTGACTGAGCTCCAGCAATCTCTCTGCAGCGTAGAGAAGCTCAATGAGGCGAGCCCAGTGGGTAGCTAAGGTCTGATGTACCGGTTTGTCACCTAACGTGGAGTAGAACCTTTCATATTCTGCCTGGGCTAATGGAGTTGCCATACCATCGGCAGCGTTTAAACGGGAAAGAGGAGTTGCTCGGAAAACGCCACTGTCTTTGCCATCCGTGAACCCCTTCCAGCCAACCTTCTTAAGGAAGGGTATTTTGACATAAGTCCATGGCTCCACATGTTCAGCAACGTGGTCAAGGTATTCGCGAGGTGCATATTTGGCAAACTCTTTGCCCTCAGGGTCAACCACTCTGACTTTACCGTCATAGAAGTTGACCTTATTGTTTTCATCAACGAGCCCCATGTAATAAGTGCGGTGGGTATAAGCGTCACTCAAGACCATGTCCACATATTCTTTGTTCTTGAGGACGATATCATCAAACACCTTAAGAGAGAGCTTGGCAAATTCCACGGACTCTCTGGCGATTTGTTCTACTTCTTTTCTTTCCTCTTCATTGAGTCCTTTGCTGACACCGCCAGGAAGACCAAAGACGGGGTGCACAGCTCTGCCACCAAGCATATGGATGATATGGTGGTTTTGCATGCGGGTATTAATCACGGCTCCGCCTAATTCTAAGCCTACTTTGCCAATAACTCCGATGATGTTACGCTCAGCTACGGGAGCCTCTGGACCCATGACGAAATCGGGACCAGCGAGGATATAGAAATGGGTAGTATGGTCGGTAACATAGAAGGAACTGTAGAAAAGTTCGCGGAGTTTTTTGGCTGCACTTGGTGGGTCAGTGTGAAACAGGTCATCAAGTGTTTTGGCTGATGCCATGTGGTGAGCTTCAGGGCAGACACCACAAATTCTCTGGGTTATCTGTGGCATGTCCTCCGCCAGTCGTCCCTCGCAGAATTTCTCGAAACCCCTCAGTTCCGGTACTTGGAAATAGCTGTTTTCTACTTCGCCGGCATCATTAAGGAAGATTTCTATTTTACCGTGACCTTCCAGCCTGGTAATGGGGTCTATACTTATCTTTCTCATTTTATTCTTGCCCTCCTTAGTAATGAATCAGCCAGACTGTAACGGTAAAAAGTGCCTACCGGGTCGGGGATATCATCAATTACCTTCTGGACTTCCTCAGGGTCGTTGGAATCAATGACTGAAGCCACGGCACCTAGGAAATGAGCTCCTTGGTCGGTAGTCCCTTCTACTGGTCCGTAGCAGCCAGTACAGGGCATGTTAGCCTGGGGGCAGGGGGCACCACAGCCACCGTGGGTAGCGACACCAGCACAGAGAAGACCCTGTTCCAAAAGACATATTTCTGGTTCTGGAATAATCTGAAAGGTTCGATAAAACTTCTTAACTTTTTTCACATCCTTCTTTCGCGGGCAATCGTCGCACACTGCTTTGGCGTTATGGCTGATTACGGTTCCTTTGGGCGGCAATTTACCCGAAATTAAAGCTTCTAAGGCAAGCCAGGTAGTCCTTTCTTCAGGGGGACAGCCGGGGATGATATAGTCTACGTCTACAGTCTGGAGTAGACTAGAGACAGTGTTGTAGAACTCAGGAATGGTAAGTTCGCCCTCAGGCGCTTGGTATTTGGGTTGGGGTGTCACTTTATTGGGGTTATCTGTAGAAGGGGTTTCAAAGTAGGCTCGTTCGAAAATCAGCTCTCGGTTGAACAGATTACCCAGCCCAGGAATACCGCCCCCGGAAGCACAGGCGCCGTAAGCAATCATTACTTTTGATTTGTCGCGGAGCATTTTCGCCATATGTTCCTGTTCTGAATTTCTAATACCACCGTTGAAAAGACAGACATCTATGCTCTTATCAGGCATGGCTTCTACATCTTTGTACTTGACATCAATAGCTACGGGCCAGAAGACAATATCGGCTACTTCAACTAACTTAAGGATTTTATCGCCGATCTGAAGTTGGGCAATTTCACAACCACCGCAGCTTGCTGCCCAGTAGAGAGCCACTTTTAACTTTGCCATAACTTTCCCCTTTCAGTCCTTTCTTAGTCGCCTGTAATCTAAGAACAAACCAAGCTGAACTATATCTAAATAAGTGTTCCTATTTAGTAAGGGATGATACCTAAAATGACTGTTCATAATATATCCCATAAACCTTCGTTGTCAATAGTTACTGGCAGCAATTTTCTAAAGCATGCAGTTGGTCAGCAGCGCCGAAAACGGTTAACAGGTCCTGCTCTTCAATGGTGGTTGTGGGTGTGGGATTGAGGAGTAGACTACCGTCCTTTCTTTTTAATGCCATAATTCTAATTCCTGGGATGCGCTCTTCAATTTCTCTTACGGTGACATGGATTAACGATGAATTCTCTTTTATCCCCATCTCCTCCAGTAGTAATTGCTGTCCTCGGCTAAAAAGGACTGTCTCAACGAAGTCGACAGCTACTGGGCGCAAGGCTAACATAGCCATTCGTCGCCCACCTATAGTTTGGGGCGATATGACATGATTGGCACCAGCCCGGAGCAGCTTACCTTCAGTATCCTCACTATCAGCCCGAGCGATGATGGGCAGAGTGGGATGCAGGGCTCGTGCTGAAAGAGTGACATATGTATTATCGGCATCATTACCCAGAGCTACAACTAACCCCCGGGCACGCTCTATTCCAGCTTGTTTGAGCACTTCATCTTTAGTAGCATCATCTTGGATACACAGATAACCAACCAACTTAGCTTTATTAATAGCTTTCTCGTCTTGGTCAATAACCACGAATTTTGTCTCCTCTTGCCTAAAGATATTAGCTATCTCCTGCCCCACGCGTCCGTAGCCACATACAATGAAATGCTTATTTAATTCTTTAATCTTAGCTTCCATGCGTCGCCTCCCGAACCGAATACCGAGCTCGGCTTCGATTATTTCTAAAGTGTAGGGTACTAAAGTGCTCAAGATATATAGGGCACTGCCAACTCCGACCAGAATTAAGACAATGCTGAAAATTCGCCCGGCAGTGGAAAGGGGATGGACCTCACCATAGCCTACGGTGGTAAGGGTTATTACTGTCATGAAGAGGGAGTCTAAAAAAGACCAACCCTCGATTAACCGGTAGCCGATGATGCCGGCTAAAATGACGAAGGTGAAAATGAGGATTCCTCTGAGTAGATGTTGCCAGGGACGAACGCGCTCCATGTCCTTTGCTTAGCATCCTCCCTACAAAAATGGGCTGTTAATTGTTTTCGAGTCCCTGTCAAACACAGGGCAAACTCAGGAAATAACTTTCTTGAGTAAGTTTTCTACCTCAGCCTTGTTTTGGAAGGCACCGATTTTTACTGCCTTGATAGTGCCCTTTTTGTCGATAAAGAAAGTGGCTGGAATAGTGCGGATCTGATAGCTCTGGGCTACTTTCTTGCTCGGATAGTCTATTAACACCGGGAGGGTGAGCTGGTTTTGGGTCATAAATTCCTGAACGGTATTTCTGTCTTCCCAGCTGTTGATGGCAAGGACGATTAGCCCCTTGGCTGAATATTCTTCGAAGATTTCTTGGATAAAAGGTATCTCATAACAGCAGGGATCACACCAGCTTGCCCAAAAGTTAAGCAGTACCGGTTTGCCCTTGAGAGGGCTCAAAGATATTACTTCACCATTAAGGCTGGTTGAGGTGAAGTCAGGGGCTGTCTTACCAACCTGCGGACCAACTCCGGAACCCAGGCAACTCGCCGTGATAATTGTGAGAGCTAATACAACTGGAACTAAGAGTGGTTTAACTTTACTCATAGATCATTTCTCCTCTCGCGAGTTCGCTAAACCAGGATAGATTGTCAGTAAACATGAGTACTCCTAAGGTTATTAATAAAAGTCCACTGACTAAAGAGATAATCCCTGAATAGCGGTTAAGGTTCTTCCATAAGGGGGTAATAGCGCTGAAAACCAGTCCTACCAGAATAAAGGGTATGCCCATTCCCAGTGAATAAACGGCAAGCAGAGAAGCCCCGTACCAGACTGTTTGAGAACTCAAGGCGAGGGTCAGAATTGCTCCCAGTATTGGTCCGACGCAGGGAGTCCAGCCCAGAGAGAAGACAGCACCGATGATGAGGGAGCGAATGTAGCTGGGGTTGTTGCCCCAAAACGGTCTGAGGCGTTTCTCGTAATTTAGCCAAGGCAAGTAGAAGGCAGTGATGAGAAATAGTCCGAAGGCGGTGATAATTGCCCCGGCTATTTTGTTAAGCAAACTTGTGGGAATGACTATGCTACCGCCGAAAAGCCCAGCAGAAATACCCAAAGCAATAAAAACGATGGAGAAACCGGCTATGAAACTGAGGCTATGCCAAAGAGCAGCCGGGCGATAGCTTGTTCTAACGTTAGCATTCATAGCTGAAGCACCGGCTAAATTGGCTAAATAAGCTGGAACCAGTGGCAAAACACACGGTGAAAGGAAAGATAAGACTCCAGCGCCGAAGGCAACGAAATATGAAACTTCCAGCATTTAACTTATTTGACAAGAACAGAATCGAGGAGTTTTTTGAGCTCTGCCTTTGGTCTGTAGCCAATGACTTGTTCTGCAGGCTTACCGCCCTTGAAGACAATAAGGGTGGGAATACTCATAATACCGTAACTGGAGGCTAAAAACGGGTTCTCATCTACGTTGACTTTAGCAAAGGTGATTTTGCCTTCATATTCTTTGGCTAAATCCTCAACTATGGGAGCTACTGCCCGGCATGGTCCACACCAAGCCGCCCAGAAATCTACCAATACTGGTCCTTTGGCTTTAAGTACTTTCTCTTGAAAAGTACCTTGGTCAACTGCTATTGGTCCCGCCATTTGTCTCCTTTCGTTTGTTGGCTTATTTTACCTTCTCTCAACTTTTCTGTCATCTTAGCATGGTTCTTCCAATATGCTATTCTGTTTACGCTTGGAAGTTATATGAAGAGTGTTATCTTGGATCTAAATGCCCCTTCCAAGAAAGTAGCTACCCCGCAGGACTCCCCAACTTCATCAATAAGGGCTTCCCGGGGAATCTCCATGACTTCCATACTCATCTGGCAGGGTATTAGCTTTACACCCAAATCCAGGGCTGTCTTCCTCAATTCTGCCAAGGGTGTTATATTGTGGACTTTCATCATTTTCTTGAACATCCAGCGCCCAATACCGCCGAAGTTAAACCTGGAAAGACCAATGCGGTCAATGCCGCCTCGGTTCAGAAGCCCCATCATCCGACCGAAAAAGCTGCTTCCAGTTAGGGTACCTTTCTGGATAGCCTTTAGTCCCCAGAAGGTGAAAAACATGGATACTTCGTTGCCGGCAGCGGCGGCGCCGATGGCGATATTGAAAGCCGCCATCACCTTGTCCATATCCCCACTAAATACGACTATAGAGACCTTATTATCTTCCATTTCTTTCTCCTTTCTTTTGTTGCCCTATTTGGCTGACTTCTGCCTCTGGCATTTAGCTTAGCCCAATTTCCTGAGCCAGAGCTTGGTTCCGTTCAAGTTGCTCGACAAGAATCTGGTGAACAACGTCACAGGCTTCCATTATTCTTGGGGTTGTCAAAGAATAGTAAATATTGACACCTTCTCGGCGGTATTTCACCAGTGCTCTTTGCCTGAGTAGGGCTAAGTGCTGGGAAACATTGGCTTGGCTCAGCCCTAATTCAGTTGCCAGCTCAGTAACAGACTTCTCGCCATTACGTAACCCGTTGAGGATCAGAAGTCTCTTTGGGTCAGAAAGAGTACGGCAAATCTCAGACTGCAACTGATAAATACGCCGCTGACGTTCTCGTTCCACAGCTTTAACTCCTTGCACATATTCGTATCGATGAATATTATAATGGACATAACACCTCTTGTCAAATCTTTGAGTGGGGTTTTTGGTTGTCATTGCGAGGCATGGACTGACGAAGCAATCTCTGGGGGGAATAAGTGTGATTGCTTCGCTGCGCTGGCAATGATGGTTCGAGTTTTAGCCAGTATGTAATGATTTTCTCTTATTGTTAGGGGGGCTTATTCTGTAGTCTTATTCTAAGAGACAAGGGGAGTCCAGCGAACGACATAAAAGCTGCAAAGAGTAGAGCGGCTTGAAAGTTCATTATTTGTGCCAGAACGCCACCAAGGAAAGGACCTATACCTTCACATAGACTAGTTATGGAAAAGAGAATTCCGGCGCTGGTACCCCGTTCCTCACCACTGCGCATTAACAAAAGCAGAGCGCCGACATAGAAAGTTGACCAGCTGATTCCAAGAACTACCTGGGTGGGTATCACTTGCAGGTAGTTGGTAGCTGGGAAATAAGCCAGAAAAACGACACCCGAAAGGATGAGTCCTAAGGAAAACATCTTACCTTCGTTGAATATCTCTGTGAACCTCATGGCTATGAATTGGGAACCGAAGTTAATCATCCACAGGATACCAATCCAAGACTTGCTGGCGCCTATATCTACCAGGAAAAGAGGCAGTATAATCCAGACCCCCCTGGCTCCTATTTGACGCAAGAAGAAAGGCAGATATAACCTCCAGTTCCGCAGGGTGACCTGCCCGGGGTGAGCTATGAGAGCTTTTCGTTGTGTAGCTTGTTCCTTAAGGCGGAGGCTCAGTATAAAAGCTACCAGACACATCAGAGCACTTAGAGTGAATAAATAGCTGTACTCCTTGATGATTGCGGCAGCAGCAGAACCTGCTACCAACCCCAGAGCGCCGTAAGAAGTAAATTTACCAACGACCCCCTCTGTTTCGAAAGCGTAGGCAATCAGGGCAGCTGAGGAAACACCAAGCGAGAACCCACAGAAAGCTCTAACTACCGTGAGATATGGTAAGTTATTGGCTAAGGCTTGCAGAAAGAAAGCCACGCTGCCTATGCCGAGCCCTATTTTTATGAACTTGACCCGACCATACTTATCGGACTGCCAGCCGAAAAAGAGCGATGCCAAAAAGTAAGCCATTCCATAGCTTAAGCCGACAATGCCAACCTCCAGATATGAGGCACCCAATTCCTGGGCATAGAGGGGTATGAAAACAATAGAGGCTTCTAAAGCTGCATACACCAGTAGGGCAATTGCGCCTAAGGCTGGTTGATTTGCCTTTGCCATTTTCGGAAAATGAGTGTTTATTATAACACAGTATAGAGCCAGCTATTGCTATTTGTATGTCGCAGTTTGAGAGAGTAAATGTCAACCCTTGAGATATCGAAGGATGTGTCTGTCTTCATATAGTCTCAGGTGCGGACATTTTGGCTTACTGTCACAGATTACTTAGGAAGAAAAAAAAGTGGTAGTACTTACCAGTCCATAAGACAAATATAAACGCCGCAAGCAGAAGTAAATCAACGAAGAAGCAAGCAGATATGAACGACTGTCAGCATAGCCAGGATAATAGTCAGGGCAATCAAGACTTTTGTCAGGTAATCTAGTCTCTTGGCAAAGAACATGGTGATATGTTCCGGCACCCTGCCACCATATTTGTGCTGGATTCTGTCCATTTCTTCAATAGCTTTATGGTTGAGTCCTTTTCTTTTCATATTTCACTCCACTATCAAATTGACTATGAGTGGCGCTATGCAGTTTTTCATCTTATTGCTTGATAACTTACCTCTATTAACGATAAAATACCTCATTCTTAGGAGGGTCTAATATGGAGTATTTCTTAACTGAGCAGCAGAAAATGGTGAAACAATTAGCCCGGCGCATTGCTGAAGAGAAGATACTACCCGTACGAGCTGAACTGGATGAAAAGGAAGAATTTCCCTGGGAGATAATGAAAGAACTGGCTAATGTAGACATGTTTCGCCTCTTCATATCCCAGGAATACGAGGGGCTGGGGGGTGGCGTCCTTGAATTGTGCCTGGTTATGGAGGAGCTAAGCCGTGTCTGTAGTGGTGTTTCCGTAGGCTATGCTGCCTCAGCCTTGGGCTCATTCCTTATATCAGACTTCGGCACTGCTGCGCAGAAACAAAAATACCTCCCTGATATTGCCAGCGGAAAGAAATTAGCTGCCTTCGGTCTGACAGAAGCTACAGCCGGCAGCGATGCCGGTGGCATTAAGACAACGGCTACTCGTGATGGTGATGAGTATGTCTTTAACGGCACCAAGCAGTTTATTACCAACGGTGGCGAAGCTGAAATCTATACTATTATTGCCCTGACTGACCTTGCCAAAGGTCCTCGAGGAGCCAGTGCTTTCATTGTTGAAAAAGGCACCCCGGGGTTCACTTTCGGCAAAAAGGAGAAGAAATTAGGCATACGAGCTTCAGCAACTCGAGAGTTAGTCTTTAACAACTGCCGAATACCTAAAGAGAACCTTCTCTCCCGAGAAGGAATGGGGTTCATTATGGTAATGAAAACCGTTGACAAAACTCGCCCCGGTGTCGGTGCTCAAGCTGTGGGTGTTGCTCAAGGGGCTTTAGAAGCGGCTGTAGCCTATGCTCAGGAACGCGTACAGTTCGGGCATCCTATTTCATCTTTCCAAGCCGTCCAACACATGTTAGCCAATATGGCTACAGAAATAGAGGCAGCCAGATGCCTGGTCTATACTGTAGCCAGGACTATTGATAGCGGCGCCAAGGACTATACTGAAGAAGCAGCTATGGCTAAAATTTTTGCCTCCGACGTAGTTATGAGAGTAACTGTTGATGCCCTCCAGATTTTCGGTGGTGTTGGCTATATGCGTGATTTCCCAATAGAGAAAATGATGCGGGATGCTAAAATTACTCAAATTTATGAGGGGACTAACCAGGTACTGAGAAACGTGGTGGCTCTTGAGTTACTCAGGAGAAGAGCTTTAAGATAGTGAATATGGTCGTTCCGAAGAGAGCCACGGCTGAAGAGAATGTCTTCTACAAGTCTGAAATCCTTTCCTTTATGGAAAGTCTATAAACGGCTTCGTCAGCTTCGAAACATTCTAAACATTCCTCAGCTTCTTTAAGGGATAAAGGCTCAAGCTTGGTTTCATAACCCAGCTCTTTATACATCTCCAGCACTCTCTGCAGATGAGCCCCGCTACCTATATATACCTGCTTCCAGTCAGATTTATTCTCCTTTCCCATATCCACCTCCTACAACCTAAGTATTTACTTCTGCCCCCTCCCAGAGTAACTTCGTTGTCTTCGGTGCCAGAGCCCCCACTGGGCAAGTGACAACGCACTTAGCGCATGAATCACAGTCAGCATCTTTTAGAGGAATGCCACCAAAAGTGCTGACTATAGTTTCCATACCTCTGAACGCAAAGTTTAGGGTGCCATTGCCCCGCTCATTGCATACCCAGACGCATTTGCCGCACAAAACGCACAAGTTAGGGTTATAAACAAATAACGGATGACTATCATCCACTGGATAATTACGAGGGAGCGTCCGGAAGCGTCTCTGCCTTAATGGCACCTTAAGGAAATGGCTTAATTCCTGTAATTCACAGATGCCGTTGGCAAAGCATTCCGAGCAGATAATAGGATGATTAGACAAAATAAGTTGAAAAGCTGTCCGACGGACTCGGTTTACCCAGGGACTATTGCTCCGGACAACCATACCCTCAGCTACGGGTTCAGAACAGGCTGTAACCAGTTCCTTGTAACCATCAATTTCTACCTGACAGAGACGACAGCTGGTATAAGGGGGGTTAGCTTCTCGAATAGCGCAGAGGTGGGGAATATAAATGCCATTGTCCAAAGCCGCCCATAGGATTTTGGTGCCTCCTTTAGCTTTGACCTCTATACTATTAATAGTTAAGGTTACCAGCTTCATTTTTGGAGCGTTTGCTCCGTAGGTTTGTCTCTCGCCGATATCACCCGAAGAAGCCCAGCGATGCTCTTGGCATCACAGATTTCTCCAGAGGCAATGAGAGTGGGTATTTTATTTGAAGGAACCCGGACCACTTCAATACTTTCAGTATCTTCAGCCTCTCGTGGGCTCGGGACAAGTTCGGTAGCTAAGAAGAGGTGTAGGTATTCAGTGCAATAACCGGGAGACGAATAGAAACCACCTATCCTTTGTATTTTCAAGGGAAAGTAACCTGTCTCTTCCTGCAGTTCTCTGCGGACACATTCTTCAGCGCTTTCGGCAGGGTCAATCCCTCCAGCTGGAATTTCCAATAGAAATTTTTCTACTGCCTTTCTAAATTGGCGCACCAGAAGGACATTGTCTTCAGCATCCATAACCACCACAGCCACACAGTCACCATGTTCCACTATTTCTCGGGTTGCCCTTCTGCCGCTGGCTTTCTCCACAGTGTCGATGCGTAAGTTTACAGCACGACCTTCATAGACTCGCTGGCTCGATAGGGTCTTCTCTTCTGACACTGTCCCTCCTTTAAATCATACCCAAATAGGTATAGAGCATTCGTGAATTCCTGCTTCTGTCATCGCGAGCGAAGCGAAGCAATCTCAGTTATTGCCTCTTAGCTTCACCTTAACTCATAAATAAGAGCCACTTCATCACAGTTGGGGAATTTAGGGCAGCGGAAACATTCCCCCCAAACTTTACGAGGTAGTTCTAATTTATCCACCTGTTGGAAACCATGATTCTCAAAGAAAGCTGGTTTGTAAGTAAGACAGAAAATCGTGGGTATACCCAGTTCCCGGGCTTCATCAAGGCATGCTTGGATAAGCAAGGAGCCAAGCCCCTGGTCTTGCTTATCTTCACTCACGGCTAAGGACTTTATCTCGGCTAAATCTGCCCAGGCAACATGGAGAGCCACACAGCCGACTACATGGTCATTCTCACGAAGCACGAAAAAATCGCGGATGTTCTCATATATCTCGCTTAATGCCCGAGGCAACATCTCACCTTTGTCAGCGAAAGAGTTAATTAACTGGTGCATTTGCGAGACGTCACCTATTTTAGCTTTATCTATCTTCACGACCTTTTTCCCCTCAGTTTTTCTTCAAGAGAGGTATAGAAATAGCCTTTGGGATACAATCGGAGGAAACGAGCTACATAAGAGCTTAATTTTATCCTGGCACCATCTCCACTAACTAAAGGCATCTCCACCTGACCATCAACAGTAAACATAGCTTCGTGGCTGGTGGTCACCTTCAGTTCAATTACTGTTTCTGGTGACAGAACCAGGGCTTGATTTAAGCTGAAATGAGAAGATACGGGCTGGAGCAGGATTTCTTGTGACTGCGGGTGAAGGATAGGACCACCGGAGGCTAAAGAATACCCAGTGCTGCCAGTAGCTGTAGCTACAATAACCCCATCAGCCCGATAAGTGGTCACAGGTTCGCTGTCAATTATGGCTTCAATAGATACCAGACGAGCTGGTCTTCCTCTGCCTACGACCACATCATTCAAAGCATGAAAAATCTTGCCAGACCTTTGTCCTTGAGCCAAAAGCTCAGCCTCAAGCATAGCCCTCTCATCCACCCAACCCTCCCCTGCCAGTAGCCGAGGTAACTTATCAAAGACTTCAGTCGCATTAAGCTCGGTCATGAACCCCAGCTTCCCTAAGTTCACCCCTACCACAGGCACAGACCCTGGCACCGAGACTCGAACTGACCGCAAAACAGTACCATCACCACCAACACTCAGGATTAAATCGGAGCCGTGTAGTTGAGCTTTGGCTTGCTCCTCTTTCCACGCTGAGCACAACCAAGGAGAAATGCCATGCCCTTTTAACAATTTCTCCAGTTCTTCAGCTAAGGGGCGCGCTTTCTCCAGCTTAGGATGATACAGAATACCAACTCGCTTCAATACGAACGAAGTCTATCATTCGTAGTTAACAGGTGTCAAGGAAATGTACTCGTCCAGTACATTAGTGACACATAACCTCCTCTCCTTGTTTTTGTTTCCATTGTTCTAGAAATTTAAGTGGTGTAAGGTAACCCAGAGCTTGGTGTGGTCTCACTGTATTATATATCTT